>Ga0181569_10000601_pt1 | contig 27782 bp, 19 predicted proteins | sample 101ome_19_FD_132452 | JGI IMG/M metagenome (GOLD analysis project Ga0181569, IMG submission 132452) | Coastal salt marsh microbial communities from the Groves Creek Marsh, Skidaway Island, Georgia - 101405AT metaG (megahit assembly) | ecosystem: Environmental > Aquatic > Marine > Intertidal...
ATCCCGCCGGATCAGCAGCGTTTGATCTTTGCGGGTAAGCAGCTCGAAGACGGCCGCACCTTGGCCGACTACAACATCCAAAAGGAATCCACGCTTCACTTGGTGTTGCGTCTCCGCGGTGGCTGCTAAATCCATCAATGTGCAGCTCGTTTCGTCTGTTTCGATCACCATGCCATGCGTCGACGTTTCTGGAAAACGAAACGGTGACCACGGAGGTGGTCAGACACTTCATGCCGCAAACCATGCTTGATACATGCTTGTACTGATTCTTGTTTTAGTCGTTTACGATACGTACACAATACATGTAATCCCAACTTTGTTTTACATCTCTTCGCGTCCTTTTTGCCTCGTAATCGTCGCGCACCGACAGTGTTTCCACCAGAGAATGGCGACTCCTTCGGTCTCGGTCGGCTCGCTCAACCTCACTTCGCTCCGTCGTGCGATGTCGGCCACTCCGCTCGATCCGAAGACGCCGATAACGCTCGTCTCGAGTGAAGGGGACGCATTCGTCGTCGAATACGAAATCGTGCGCGCGAGCAGCGTGCTCGAGCACTTGTTCGCGTCGAGCGAGGCGGCCGATTTCGAGGAGCAACGAACGAAGGTCTTCAAGCTCCGAGACGTGAGCACGTCGATTTTACGCAAAATCATAGAGTGGATGGAGTACAAGCGAGCGCACGAGCACTCGTCCAAGATGCCGCCGAGGTTCGAGATCGACGGCGAGGATGCGATCGAGCTCCTGATGGCGGCAAACTATTTAGACATTTAGCGAGGCGAGGAGGTTGGTGCGCCGAGATGAGCTCCAGCGATTTTAGTGGGGGATTGTAGCGCGACCGAGAACGTGACGGTTGAAGTAGGTTTAATAGTACATAGATGACTTCTTGGAGCCGTGCTAACCGCGAGCTTGCATGCGATTCAACATGCCTGCGTCGCAGAGCTGGGCCTCACACGTCGCGAGAATTTCATCCTTGGCGTTCGTCATTGTTGCGACTGTGAAGATGCGTAATCCATTGGATTGAAAGGACTTGATTTTGACGTGAATTTTGACGGTAGTGTGCAGAGGCAGAGGCTTTTTGATTTTCGCGCTGAGTTCAACCGTGACGCAACACGGCGCGCAAAAGCATTTCACGAGCTCGGCGGTGGTCTCATCGAGAATCGTCTCTATGCACCCACCGTGCGCGAACGGGTACGTGTTGACGCCGATCGACCCTCCTTCACCAACTCGTGCGACGGCGATGAGCTCTGGGTACCCACTTTTCGCGGTGAACTCGTCGTAAAAGTAACGCAAATCCAAACCGCATTTGGCGGCTTGATTTCCGACGGCCCATGATTCGCACGTGATAAACTTACCCCGCCCCGGACCCGGTACCGCCTTTTGGAACGGCTTGAGAGTCGAATCGAGAGATAGCGACGTCAACAATCCGTCGTCGATCGGAAACAACCCATCCTCTCGGAAAGGAATCCCCGTAGCGAACACGTGTCTTCGATAATCTCGCGCCGCGTCTTCGTGCGAATTAAGCGCGGATCTCTCTGCCGTGTCTTCCAGTCCGATAGCCCTCGCGTCGCGCATCACCGTTCGTCCACCTCCCGCTTGCTTACATCGCCGATCGATCACCGCCACCGGGACCTCCGCACCGTCCGATTCGTAATACCTTCTCACCTCCGCCTCACCACACGCGCGAAGCTCCTCGTCCTCCAACTCCACCACGTTCGGCCGCGACTCGGCGAGGACGACGGAGAGATTCAACAATCGATGGTAAGTCTCCGACGCGTCCGGTTCCATCGCCTCGCTCGTCGCGTGTCGTCGGCGCGTTCTGCGGCCCGTACAAAAGAGCGTTTTTTTAAAAGAAACGCTCATTTGAAATCGTTCGATCGATCGCGTTGGGGTGCTCGGTTTCGTCGGCGAGGCGGCACACGACGACGCCGATCGACGCCGATCGCGCACGCGCGGACGCGAGGACGCGCGAAACGCGAGAGGAAAATACGTCGCATCGATCCGTCGCGTCGTCGGGAGGATGGTCAAGTCGAAGGCGACGCTCGCGGTGCGTGGAGGTGTCGAGAGGAGGACGGTCGTCTCGGAACGCGAGGCCGTGGACGACGCGCGACAGGGACCGCGGCGAGACTCGAGGGGCGATCGCGCGGCGCGTGAGTGAGGGAGAAAAATTATCTCTGACGTTGACGCGCGTTTTGAACGCAGGGAGCGGTGGAGACGCACGCGAAGAGTAAGGATGGCGCGAACGCGGCAGTGTTGTTGAAGACGTTGCGCGCGGCGAGCGAAAAGGCGAAGCGGGAGTATGTGGGGAGCGATCGAGGGATCTCGGCGGTGTGTGAGTGTTTATTGAAGGTGCGCGCGTTCGCGCGAGCGCGGAGACCGAGTTTGTTTCTCGCCCGATGCGTCGAATCTCGACGTCGCGTTTGCGTTTGATTCGCGTCGATGGCATCGATGACGACGCATAGACTGACCGATCGCAGGAGTTGGAGCGTCCGCGGGACGCGTGGGATTTGAACGTCATCGGCGCGGTGACGAGTTTGATTGTAGATTGCGCAGATTTTGACCAGATCGATGCGGATGAGTGTCGAGAACAATTGATGACGGTGTTCGAACGGTTGGCTGATCGATGCGCGTCGATGGATGATGATTTTTCGTCGATGCCCAAGGCTGAGCGCGATATTTTCGTAGATGTGGTGTGGATCATGGATCAGTTGGTAAATTCAGCGGATGCCAGGGATAAGGCGAAGTGGGAACGTTTGGTCAACACGGCTGTCAACGTTGCGCTGATTGAAAAACTTCCACCGTTGATGCGACGCGAATTACTTCTTTGCTTGAAATCAGTGACGCAAGGTTGCGTCGATACCTCGGCCGCGCTCCACGACGCTCTGTACCCAGAGTCGCACGTCAAACGCAGTCGACGCGGTGACTCCACCACGAAGCTTCACGCGCTCAAAGGTGTCTTCTTGAAGTGCGGTGATTTCAACGCGCAAAAGCACATCACGGAAATCTTGTATCGTCTCGTCAAGGCGAATCTTCTGAATCAAGACGCCGCTTCGACCGTCTTCACCCACGTTTCGTCGCAGTTCAAAGATTTGTTTAGTATTCAAAACACGGCTCAAATGTTCAAGTCTCTCAAAACGTTGGTGCGACACTTCAATGCGGCGCAGGGCAGCGCCGCTACGGTGAAATCTTTTGAAGCGAAAAGTCTGACCTTGGAGGGATTGCGCGTGCACGACAACTGGATAAATTTCGGAGAAGAAATGTTCACGGTGCACGTGTGTTTGGAAGATCCTTGCGTGGAACCGGTGGATATCTTATACTCGAACATTCGATCATTCAACCTTTCAGAGAATCACGTCGCGCACATCGGCATTCGCGAGAAGCCCCTTGGTCTGGCTGCGGATGATCCATTCGACGTGAAAAATGATGAGTGGATTCAAATTGAGTTTCACGCGAACAACATTCCGGGCGTTCATGAGCAGTTATTTCGAATTTCCAAGCACAGCGAAGTCGTTCAGGTCTTTATGGCGAACGCGAAATTGCCGACGAAGAAGATGTCCGTGGGATTGCTCGACGTCGACTTGTTGTCTGAGTCTGAATCTGCTGAACCTGAATTGTCACCGGTGAAGCCGACGCCTGTGGTGGAGAAACTGAAAGCAGCCGCCAAGCCGAAGCCGAAGCGAGCTCCACGCAAAACTGGTGGTAAAGCCGCGGCGATACGCGCGGAGTCGGACGACGACACCGAGTCTGAAGAACCCAAGCCGGTCGCACGAACGTCAAAGGCGCAAGCGTCTCGACAGATGCCCAGGCGTAAAGCGAAGCAAGACGGTATGCAGAAACTGAATGAACAAATGAACGCTGTGTACGAAATGTCTGAACTCGCTGAAGAGCCCGAATCTTCGCCGTCGTCTTCGCCGTTGCGATTCGCACCGCCGCCGTCGTCGACGAAGTTGCAGGAAGCCGCGCGCAAACTTAGATATTCTCCGAAGCCCATGGATGAAAACGACGACGAGAGCGATGAAGAGAACGAAAACGCGGATGGAACCGATGAAGGTTGGACGACGGAAGATATCCCGGCTCTGATGAAGATGATCAAGGCGAAGGGTACGACGAAGAAGCAGCGCACCGAATTGCAACGGGTCGTCGACGACTTGCGTCGCACTCGTCCACCAGCTGGAAAGTCGGTATTCAAGACACCAGCGGCTTCGATTCAGGTTCCCAAGACGGGAAATAAGGCTGGAATTCTCAAGTCGTTTGATAAGAATCGCGAGAAGAAGAACGTTTACGACAGCGTGGTCGATTGGAAGAAGCGAGCAGAAGTGCTGCAAGAAACGAAGACGAAGACACTCACAACGACAATCACGACGGATACTTTGAACTTTGATGATGACGACGATGCAAACACGACGACTAGGACCACCGAGACTCCACTCTCGGTCCTCCTCAATGGATCAGACGATGTTTCTCCGCTCCTCAGCGGCGACAAGCCTCGCAAAAAGGCGCGAGTTTCACACGAGCCGATGAAAAGTCTCGCCGGCATGGGTGACGACGACATGGCTGGTTTCCAAGACATGATGCAGTCCATCGTCGAAAGAAATCGTCGAATCGCGCAAGAACGCATCGATTCTCTCGTGAATGAATTCAGATTGGAAGCGGACGCCGTCAGTCGCAAACTCTCTGCGAAAATCGAAAAGGACTACGATGGCTACTCGCGCTCCGTACACCAACGCGCCACCGCTCGCGCCCAAGAGTCCAAAACGATCGCTTCAAAAATCGACATCTTGACCGCCGACTACAAGTCCGCCCTCCGCGTCGCGTACGACGAATTCAACTCAAACAAGCGCGCCGCCGTCGCCGACGCCGCGCGCTTCGACGAGGAGCTCGCCACCCTCGACGCCGCTCTCGCCTCGGACGTCAAGAAGACCCTCGCCAAATTCGATGCCAAAAAACGTCGCGTCGAGGCCGACGTCGCCGCCGCGCGCCGCGCCGTCCACGAGCGCGGCGGGGTCAAATCCATGCTCCTCGAGCTTGCTCGAAACATGTAGCCTCGCGTCCCTCGCCGCGTCCTCGCGACGCCTCGTCCAGACGCCCACGACACGTCCACGCACACGACGCATGCACACAACGCATTCATCGCACTTCACGCCCCTCTCACCCTCGCCGTTCGCTCGCTCTCGTCGCCTTCGCGCGTCCGCCCGTCCTCGGCTTTCGAGGCGCCGCGACCGCGACGGCGAAAGATAGATAAGACGGCCGAGGACGTCATCGATCGAGTCCCTCACCTTGAGTCACAAACCACCAAAAATCCAGGTTGGAAAAGAAGTCCCCGCCGCCGACGATTACGGGCGCGTCCGTCGTCGCCTCGTCCGCACACACGGTCGACTCCACGCCCGCTCGAGCACATGAGCGCGATGGCGACGCGCGCGCACGTCTTCGCGCCGCGGTCGACGCGACCGACGACGGCGACGACGACGCGAGCGGCGGCGACGACGGGACGCCGAGGCGAAAGAATTATCCGAAATGTCCGAACGGATGGACGCGACGGCGCGCGGTTGACGATGCGCGTGCGACCGTGCGACCGACGCGTGGGATCTCTGTGCTCGTCGCACGTTCCCGTCTGTGGACGCGGGCAGGCGAGAAGGAAGCGGAACGCGGCGACGAGCACGACGAGCGCGAGCAAGGGCGAGGGGGAATCGGCCAGCGCGGATGAGATTGAAAAGTGTCTCGAGGATGAGGAGTGCAAGAGCGAAACGTTGTTGACGTTGGAGAAGACGTTAGCGAGCGTCGACGAGGACGGGAACGCGGACGGTGCAGTCGTCATGGAGACGAAGAAGGCAAAGAAGGCGTTCGAGGGCACGAAGACGGTGGATGAGGGCGATTACGAGGGAGTCGTCGTGTCCGAACCGCCGCTGAACATCGAGCGATTGAAGTCTGTGGGCACGATCGCGCGCTCGTTTGAGATTTGGAGCTTTGTGATCGCTTTTGTGTTCAGACGGGTGTTCATCGGCGTGAAGTGGTCGTACAAGGGCGGGTACACTGAAGAGAAGCGCGTGGCGAGACTCGAGCGTTTGGCGAACTGGTTGCGACTCGGTCTGCTCAGACTCGGACCGACGTTCATCAAGGTTGGTCAGCAGTTCTCCACTCGTGTCGACGTGTTGAGCCCGCAGTTCATCCGCGAGCTCGAAAAGCTCCAAGATCGCGTGCCGCCGTTCCCGACGGCGCTCGCCAAGGAAATTCTCCAGGAAGAGCTCGGCGGTCCGGTCGAGTCCTTCTTCGACAACTTCCAAGACAGCCCGCTCGCGGCGGCCTCTTTGGGTCAAGTTCACCGCGCACAGATGAAGGCGACCGGTGAACAAGTGATTATCAAGGTTCAGCGCCCGGGACTCAAGGAAATTTTCGACATCGACCTCAAGAACTTGCGCGTCATCGCCAAGTGGTTGCAAAAGGTGGACCCGAAGAACGATGGCGCCAAGCGTGACTGGGTGGCCATTTTCGATGAAACCGCTCGTGTTTTGTACGATGAAGTCGATTACACGAACGAGGCGAAGAATGCGGAAGAATTCAGAAACCAATTCGCCGGTTCCGACTGGATCAAGGTTCCCAGAATTTTCTGGGACTTCACGAAGAGACGCACGTTGTGCATGGAGTACGCGCCGGCGACGAAGATTAACGACGTCGAAGCCATTAAAGCGATGGGTATCGACCCGGATCGCATGGCCCGTCTCGCCGTCGAGGCCTACTTGCAACAAGTGTTGCGATTCGGCTTCTTCCACGCCGATCCGCACCCGGGTAATGTCGCCGTAGACAAGGGCGATCCGGAAGGGAAGGGACGATTAGTTGTGTATGATTACGGTATGATGGGTCGCATCCCTAGCCAGACTCGCGACGGTTTGTTAGATTTGTTCTACGCCACCTACGAGGGTCAAAGCGACAGCGCCGTGAAGGCTTTGATGAAGATGGGCGTGCTCGTGGACACGGGGGCTGACCTCACCGCCGTGAAGCGCACGGCTGACTTCTTCTTGACGCAATTCGATCAACGAATTAACCAACAAGCGAAGGCTCGCGAAGAAAACAAGGAAGATTATGAGTCCGACTTCAAGGCGCCGCGCACTAAGGAGGAGAAGAAGCAAGTGCGCAAGCGCATTTTGTCAAACATTGGCGAAGATTTGTTGGTGGTGAGCAAGGACCAACCGTTCCGTTTCCCGGCTGAGTTTACGTTCGTGGTGGTAAGTATTCGTTCGCGCCCGCTCGAATTCTCGATGTCAACGTGTTTGCGATGATGAGAAAACGCTATCTAGATAACTTTACTCGATGAATGTTTTCTGGGTTTCGGCTCGGTAGTGTTGATTACTTACAGCAATGTGGTTTCTCTGAGCATACACATTTTCAGAGCGCAAAGATGAAGTCTGTCGAAGAAGAAGTAGAAACTGACCAAAATGCGAAAATGCGCTATTTTATCCACTCGCAGCGAGCGTTCTCCGTCTTGGATGGCATCGGAAAGACGCTCAACAAGAAGTTCGACATTTCCGAAATTGCGGCGCCGTATGCGCGCAACTTGCTCATCGAGGCCAACCCGAACTCGTTGCCGCCGCAAGTCGTGACGGCGCAGCGCGACTGGTTGCGTCGCGCTGATCGTCAAACGAAGGCACTCGTCAACCTCTTCAAGGGTCCGGATGCCATTTACGATATCGCGGATATCATTCGTCGCATCGAAACCGGCAAGCTCAAGATTCGCGTTCGCGCTCTCGAAGCTGAGCGTGCGCTCGATCGTATGGCTATCATGCAAGGTGTCACGATCAACGCTATCCTTGCGGCCTGCTGCACGAACGTCGGTGTTGTGTTGTACGTGAGCAGCCTCACGCTTTATGCGCAGTGCGCGTTCGGCGCGGCGGGCTTGCTCGCGTTCAAGGCGCTCACCGGTCAAATGAAGGTGTCCAAGCTCTTGAAGAAGGAGAACTCCATCCTCGGAGCTTAGACGCCAGAACCCGATACCCGACGATATTAGCCACCGTTACCTATGATTTAATGCAAAGCCGATTGAGATTTGAAAAAAATGATGGTCGTATCATAAACAAGTCGCTAGTAAAACTTAAAAATCGCAATCCGTGCGAAAGGCGTGGTTATCCTCGGCGGCGTGCATGACGCCTGCCTTTTGATACTGATCAACGCGATGTTCGAAAAAGTTAGCCTTACCCTGGAGAGATATAAGTTCCATCCAGTCGAACGGGTTCACCGCGTTGTAAAGCTTGGACGCTCCGAGCTGCACGAGGAGTCGGTCTGCGACAAATTCAATGTACGTGCTCATCAAGTTGGCGTTCATGCCGACGAGGGCGCAACTCAGCGCATCGCACACGAACTCCTTCTCAATATTCACCGCATCACCGACAATCTCATGCAGTAGTTCCTCGGGAAGCGGGTTCTCTAGCATGCCGTACAGCAAACACGCAAAGTCGCAGTGTAATCCTTCGTCACGGCTGATAAGCTCGTTGGAAAACGTCAAACCGCGCATCAAGCCTCGCTTTTTCAGCCAGAAGATGGCGCAGAATGAACCGCTAAAGAAAATTCCCTCCACGCACGCGAACCCAACGAGACGTTCAGCGAAGCTCGCGTCGCTACCGATCCATCGAATAGCCCAATCAGCCTTCTTCGCCACGGTGGGCACCGTATGAATCGCGCGAAACAAATCCCTCTTCTTCGCCGAGTCCTTGATGTACGTGTCGAGAAGCAACGAGTACATTTCGCTGTGAATGTTCTCGATCGCCAACTGAAACCCATAGAAAGACCTCGCCTCGGGCAATTGCACATCCGTCATGAAACGAGAGCACAAATTCTCCAACACGATGCCGTCGCTCGCCGCGAAAAACGCCAACACGTGCGAGATGAAGTGTTGTTCGTTATCGTTGAGCGTGATCCAATCCCTATAATCGTACGTCAGATCCACCTCCTCCGCCGTCCAAAAGCTCGCCTCAGCCTTCTTATACATCTCCCACACCTTCCGATGCTTGATCGGAAACAAACAAAACCTATCCGGATTCTCTCGCAAGAGCGGCTCGCCCGCGTCCCGCTCCCTCGCGCTCGTCGCTCTCGCGCTGGCCGCCTCCTCATCCGCCTTCACCGCCCACGGACTCAGCGCCGCGAACCGTTCCGCAACTTCCTCCAACTCCAAATGCGTGCTCGACGCGCTCAGAGACGCGCTCGAACTCACACGACGAGGCTTCGCGTCCACGTCGCGTCGCTGTCCCTTGGCCGCCGCGCCGTAATCCTCCTCCTCCTCCCTCTCCTCTCCTCCGCCACCCTTCCCGGCGTCCCCCTTCCCGAACGACCACCCGACGCGCGCGGCGATCGGGTGTAAATCCTCCACGGAATCGCTCACGCCGCCGCTCATCGCGCGCGCGACCGAACGCGCGCGTCCTCGCGTCGCGAATGAATGAAAATTCTCGTCGACACCAGGCGATGAGTGAATGGATCCGACGACGTCGATTCACCGACGCGGGTCGTCCGTGACGCGTCGATCGAGCGCGCGGGAACGCACCGCACCGCCGACGCCGCCGACGCCGCCGACGACGACCGACGGGGTCTCTCGCGCGACGACGGGTGCCGACGACGACGCGAGTTGTGACGGAATGCCGTCACCTCGGCTCCGTGTGTCCGAATGTATGGTCGCATCTCATACAATGTTTGGGTTTTGTCTATAGAGCACTCATCTCCTTGTGTCTCTCGCCGATCGACCTGTGTATTATCATAGTCTTCACACGGCTTTCAGTACGAGTGTGCGTTCCACACACAAAAAAGAGTCTCTCATTGGTCTTACACACCTCTCGTATACGTACCATTCGTCCCCGCAAATAGACATAAATAACCCCTCCACGCCGGATCCCGATCGCGATCGGCCGACGTCCCCGACGCCACGCGACGCCGCCGCACGACGACGCGCGCGCCACCATGGCGAAAGTGCCCGCGAGACTCCGCGCGGTGACGTACTCGCTCTCCCCCATGCGCACCGGGGTGATGCACGGCCTGTTCAAGGATTGGGCCGCCGGCATGGCGAAACGGGTCAAGGAGAACGCGGTGGACGTCGGGCTGTTTTGCGCGTTACCTCTGGGCGCGACGGTGTGGTGCGTGCCGCGCGCGCGCGCGAGACGACGACGAGACGCGCGCGGATTCGATGCGCGAGGGTGATGCGCGCGCGGACGCGCGGGTGGACGCGACGGCTGAGGGAGGACGCGGAGGGCGAAGGGGACGCGCCGAGGGTCGCGGTTCGAGCCGAGTGCGGCATCGGTTTGGGAATCAATCGTCGCGCGGTTAGGGGAGACGCGCGCGAAGAAGATGTGTTGACTGACGAAAACGCGCGTGATTCGTGTCGTTCGAGTAGGTACGCGGCGAATTTCAAGGAGAATGAAAAGTTGGGGCACCGGTACTGAGCGTGCGCGGGTTCGCGTCTTCGCGCGCGCACGCTCGAGTTCGTGTTCTCTCGCTCGCGCGCGTTCGGGCGGGTCTCGCGCCGCGTGCGAACGCCGGCGTTTGATTTCATAGATTGATTGTAACTACCACACTTAGCATCACGCGTAGTCAGCGCCGTTTTCGCGTCTCGGCTGGTCCCTCCCTCTCTCGCGCGCTCGGGAGGAACCGCAGAGGGAGCCTCGCGCGCGCGCATGTCGCCGCCTCCGCCGCCGCCCGGCGACGGTGACGGTGACGGCGACGATAGTGACGATGGATTCTACGAGGAGGCCCCCGACGCCGCGCGTCCTCTCTCCGACGCGCCCCACGCGTCGACGACGTCATCACCGACGACGAATTGGCGCCAGTGGTTCCCTTCGGGCGTGAACCTCGACGAGCTCAACAACGCGTTCGCGCGCGCGGCCGGTGGGTTCGGACGAGATACCATGGGCGTGCGTTCACCGACGTGGACCGACGAGGCCAGGGACGCGGCGATGGCGGCGGCGAGGGCTGATTACCAAGAGGGACAGTATCAGGCTGACTTGGCGCGCGCAATTAGCGCGTCTCTGGGCGAAACCAACGCCGACGGAAGCCCGACGTCGAGACAGGATGATGGGACGGACGCGGAGGCGGCGGCGTTGCTCGAGGCGCGCAGACAAAGTCTGAAGGAGAGATTCAGTGGGTCAGCGGTGGCGAAGCGGTTTTTTCAGACGTTTTCGCTGAATTTCTCCGAGCGGTTGGCGGATGGGTTCTTTTATCCCCATCCGAGCGATTGGAGCGAACACGGGTTGGAGGCTGGTCGATTACCGAAGTTTAATACGTTGCGAGAGGTGAGCGCGGCGAGCGCGAGCGGTCACGACGTGACTTTGGTCGATCACACGGTGGACTTGGCGCTGCAGGAGTTCGAAGCTTTTTGTTTCGACGAAATCGGGCACATCGAAGACAGGTGTGACGCCACGCCGGCGTTGGCGCGTTTGGTGGTCGAGCGCATGGGTGGCGCCGCCGTGAACGATGAGGCGTTGCAAGAGAGATGGGAAGAGGAGAGAGCGCGTTTGATTGAGGAACATCAGACTTTGATTTTCCCGGTGGGGTCGTTTCGAGTCGGTTTGCAACGCCATCGGGCGTTTCTATTCAAGGCTGTGGCTGATTTCTTGGAGATTCCATCTCAAATATTGCGAGGTAAATTTTATTGCGGCGACGACGACTGCGTCATGATCATCGTCATGTGCGGCGGCGCGAAACGTGCCTTGAATCTCATGGAGTATCCCGGACAGATGCAGGCGCCGTACATGTCCGATTTGGACGCGCCGTCGCCGATCCCGGACTCCGCGTACACGCCGTCAGAGAGCGGACGAGACACCCCGGATGCCTCAATCACGACGCCGAGCGACAGCTTCGATCGACGAAGATCAGAAAATTTTGGCGTCTTGTCGCCGTCGAGTCCGAACGCGCAGGATGGGCAACAACAACTGGTGCCGCGGCTGCAAGTCGCGGTGGATTTGACCATCGACCCGTCGCAGATCTTACTCGGTGAGCGCGTCGGCATCGGATCTTTCGGTGAGGTTCATCGCGCGCTCTGGCGAGGCACCGAGGTGGCGGTGAAGAGATTCCTGGATCAGGACATCTCAAAGAATTTACTCGACGATGTGACGTTTGAAGTCGACCTCATGAGACGCCTGCGACACCCGAACGTCATCTTGCTCATGGGTGCCGTCACGGTGCCCGGAAATCTGTCAATCGTGACAGAGTTCCTACACAGAGGATCTCTGTTCAAACTTCTTCACCGCGAACAAACGCCGGCGCTTCAAACGGCGTTGGATGAGCGACGGCGAATGCGCATGGCGATGGATGTCATTCGGGGCATGCACTATTTACACTCATTCGAGCCGATGATCGTGCACAGAGACCTCAAGTCGCCCAACCTCCTCGTCGACAAAAGTTTTGTCGTCAAGGTGTGCGACTTTGGATTATCGCGGGTCAAGCGAAACACGTATCTCAGCTCGAAGACAAACGCCGGGACGCCCGAATGGATGGCTCCAGAAGTGCTCAGAAACGAGGACAGCGACGAAAAGGCTGATGTGTGGTCGTTCGGCGTCATATTGTGGGAGCTCGCCACCATGAAAGAACCGTGGTCGGGAATGAATCCCATGCAAGTTGTCGGCGCCGTCGGCTTTGCTGGAAAACAACTCGACATTCCCGACGACATGGATCACGTCATCGCAAAAATGTGTCGCGACTGCTGGAAAACGCAACCACGCGATCGCCCAAGTTTCGAAGATTTGGCCAACACTATGCGATCCGTGCCGAAAGCGCCTCGCGCGGAGAGCGCAGATCGCAAAGATTCGAGTCTTCCTCCGACACCGCTGCCTCAAGTCCCTCCGGCTCGTGCTGTCAAGCCCGCGGGCGATTGGGAAGACGAGCGCTCGCGCGGCTGATTTGTACATCACTTGCATTTGTATTTTATTTCAATCACCCTAATCTATAGCCAACGAACCCGATTATCTACACTACTCACTTCTTTTTCAGCGCCCGAAACGTTCTGTTGGACAGAAACAACATCCCGAAAAAGAAGACGCCCTCCAAAAAGCCTCGAGGCGCGTCCGCCGCGAGCGACGAACCGACGCCGCTCCCGAGCGCGGTACCCACCGCGAGGGACGCTGCGATCCTCGGCTGCACGTTCCCCATCTTATAATGCGTCCCGAGCGCGACGATGGACGGTGGAATCATCGCGAGAAGCGACGTCCCCACCACCGCCGCTTGCGAGAGCGGCGTCGCCGCGGCTAAGAGCGGCGTCACGAGCGTCCCGCCGCCTATCCCGAGCAGCCCGGACGCCGTCCCCGCCGTCACACCGATCGCCACTAATTGTGGTGCCGCGTTCATCGCGTCGAACTCTCTCTTCTCCCCGTCCTCGCGTCTCCATCGAAACGCCGCGGCTTTCGCCGGTACCATCGGCGCCGACAGCAACAAAAAATACGCCAACATTTTTCGCAACGCCTCGCAATTCACCCTCGCCGTCAATCTCGCCCCCAACGGCGCCGACACCATCGCCGACGCTCCCAAAATCCCAGCCGCGCGCGCGTCCACCAATCCCTCGCTCGCAAACGTCCTCGCGCTCACCGCCGCCGTGGCCACCACCGCGACGAGCGACGTCCCCGAGACGACGCGCTGCGGAATCGACGTCGAGCTCGCCAACACCGGCACGATGAGCGCGCCTCCGCCCACGCCCACCGTGGCGCCGAAGGCACCCGCGAGAAATCCGAGCGGCGCGCTCATCATCGTCGCGCGCGCGCGATCGGTCGCCGCGACGGAGGATGCATCGCCGATCGATCGAACCGTCGTTCGAAGGACCGGTGCGGAAGACGCGCGAGACGGACCCGCGACGCGCGCACGCGCGGACGCCACTCTGGCGATGGCGCGCATGGACCTCGAGCCGGCGGTGCGCGGAAGAAAGACGCGACGACGTGTGGGGACGAGGCTCGAAATGCGACGCGACATCGGAATGGTTACAAGAGCGCCGGGCGGCGGCGCGCTGGCTAATTATAATTGCTAAAGTTGATGTACTCGGCGCTCTGCGCGTCGACGACCCACGCCTCCATACGACGTTGAAATTCATCGTCCGTCATGTCGCGGAGCGCGGCGTCGTCGGGAAGCGGCGGTGAGAATGGATCGCCGGTGATCAGTTTATTGATGATGCCGACTTGAGGCCGAAATTGTGGCACCATGTGCCCGGCGCCGTGGACGGTGACGAAGGAGAGACGATGGTCGTAATCGGTGACGTGACCGGCGAATTGTGGACCGGCGTCGACGACGCTGAGGTCGGGTCCGTACAACAGGGGCTTTTCCTGAAGAAAAGACGCCGCGACGGCGGAGGCGTTGTAAAAGTACGGGCGCTGCGATCCGCCGGGGAGCTCGTCGAAACCGAGCTTGATGATTGCGGCTCTCGTGCCCTCGTATGAGACGCACGGATCGGTATCCCCGTTGAAGACGATCGTGCGCTCGAGTCTCGGGGCGAGAGAGCGGTAGAAATCGAGCATGCTCGGCGTGTTCGCGTCGGCATTTTCGTTGCACGCCGCCCAAGACGAGGTGTATGACCAGTTTTCAGTCGGACCCGGCCACGATTTCGCGGGAGAAGACTCGACATGCAGCGCGCGACGAACGTCGTCTCGCATCATCCAACGAGTCATCATGTAATCGAGCGTTCCGGGGATGGATTCACCGCCCTCGACGACGGCGGCTGGGCCGAACAACGTCAAATCGTTGAGAAAGGCGAAACGCCAATCCTGAGAAAAAGCGTCGCTCGTTTGCCATAAAAACTTGCGATGCGCGACGCGACACTCGTCGTCGTCGCGTCCGCTCTTTTTGAGCTCGTCGGCGAAAATGTCGACCAAACGCGTCGACGCGCGTCCGCTCCATCGACCCGACGCCCTCGGCGACACGTATCGATGGCCGCACTTGTGCCACAAGAGGTGGAATTCCGCATCCGGAACGAATCCATACTTGTGACCGTACCACAGCATACTCATCGATTCGCGCTGCGACTCGTTATCCGTGCACGGATCTCCCGTCGCGAGGCCCGCCAACGGAATCTTCGCCTCTTCGCTCGTCGCCGCGTCGTTCCAATCGAGAATGGCGCGCGCGAGCGTCGGCGCGTACACGCCCGCGTACGACTCACCCGTGATGTAAAACTTATTCCTCCTCAACTCGGGAAATTTCCTAAAAAAATCCACCATCGCCGCCGTCGCGTCCGCCGCCGTCTGAATATCGTCTCGCGCGCAGTCTCCGCCCGTCGTCATCTCTTCGCAATACGACCATCCCACCCCCGCCGGCGACTCCAACGCCACCAAATTCACCACCTTGGTCCACGCGTACGGATTTCGCATCAATCCACCCGTGGCGTTGATCAACAACGGTCCGTTCTCTTGTAAAAATCCAAGAATGGACGACGAACCCGGTCCGCCGTTGAGCCAGAGCGCCGTCGGCGCGTCTCGCCAATCGCCGTTGTCGTCGCCGCCGTCGCCACTCTCTCTCGCGGCGAACCAATAGTGCAAACGCGCGCCCGGCGTCGATGCGTCGGCGTTTAGAAATCCAGAAAATTGTTCTGCCGGTAAATCGGCGTCGTATCCCGGAAGCGCGCGCACGGCGTCGGCGTCGCGGTGCGTGGTGTGGATGGTGCCGACGTCGTTTCGGATGGCGCGTGCGAACGCGTTCGCGCGAGGAGCGAGGCGCGCGGCGCGCGCAGTGCGCACCGACGACGAGGCGACGAGAAGGATGAGGAGACACGCGCGCACGCGCGCGGCGATGCGCGGCGGTGCGCGCGGGGGTCGTCGCATCGGGGGGGGGGAACGCCGAGCGGCGATGAATGTCGTTAGCGCCCCGATGACGTGCGGCGTCACAGCATCGCGCGCGGCGCGTGTCGGACACCGCGCGCGCTTCGGACGTCAAACGCGATCGTCTTCGATGGCGGACGAGGACGACGTCCTGCGTGCGGCGCGCGGCGCGCCCGTTCGAGAGCGATGCGCGCACGCCCACTGGAAAGCGCGCGTGCAGTGTTACGACGACGTTCGCGAGCTCTGCGCGCGCGCGCGCGCGATGGCGGACGAGCGCGATCTCGTGGCGTTCGGTGCGTGCGAGCGAGCGAGCGCGCGCGACGCGCGCGACGCGCGCGGGCGAGGACGAGGGCGAGAGGGGGATTTGAAAGACTGACAGCTGCGTCGATGTCGTCGCGAACGAATAGGTGACTGTGCGACGAAAGCGTGCGCGGACGGAAACGCGGCGGCGCTCGACGCCGGTTTAGATGCGGTGCGAGCGCTGCTCGCGATCGCGGACGTGGCGTACGCGGAGAGGCACGCGGAAGGGATGTTGGCAAACCTGACGACGAAGGGACTCGGCGGTCGGCCCAAGGCGGCGGAGCGGGCGACGGAGTGTTGCATGCAGTTGATCGAATTGGAACAGGTGGACGCCGTGTTGGATGCGCTGTTGAAGGCGTCGGTGAATAGAGTACCGAAATTGGCGCTCGCGGCGACGAACGCAATCTTGACGGCGGTACGGGATTTTGGCACGCCGAAAGTCGTCCCGGCCAACGTCATTTTGAAGGGGTTGGCACCGTTGTTCGACGCGAAGGACGCCAAGGTTCGCGCGGCGGCGAAAGACATCACGGTTGAGATGACGAAATGGTTGGGTGCTGCGGCGGTGAAGCGAGACTTGATCGATAAGATGCGCGAATCCATGCAGGCGGATGTGAACAAGGCGATTTCGAGCGCCGAGGGCTCGGCTCGGCCGACGCGAGTCTTGCGGAGAGATCAAGCGGCGAACGACGCCAGCACGACGTCCACGAGCGACGTTACCGACGTTCGCGACGCGCCGGTCGCCGAATCGACGTCCTCTGCGGCTCCCGTCGCCGCGCCCGACGCGTACGAATACTCAGAACCAGAGTCGATTCTGCCGCTCTTGGATAAACCAGGTGAGGGGGAAAATCCAAAGTTTTGGGACGGTGTCGCGAGTAAAAAATGGCAGGACCGTCTCTACGCGTTGCAAACGCTAACAAAAGTAGCGAGTGCGCCGAGATTAGCGGCGGCGGACTATGGAAACGTTTCAAAAGCGCTCAAACAAGTCATCACGAAGGATAGCAACGTGCAGTGCATCGCGGAAGCCGCCAGGGCGGCGGCGGCTTTGGCAAAGGGTGCGCGCAAAGAGTGGAGTAGAGACGCCAAGGTTTTACTACCTGGCATGCTTGACAAGTTGAAGGATAAAACCGCCGCGGTGATCGTGGCTCTTCAGAGCGCTTTGGACGAATCCGTCAAGTATTGTTTCGAGTTGGGAGAGGCTGTGGACGAAGCGTGCGTCGCGTTGTCGCACAAAGTTCCGAAGGTTCAAGTTGAAACGCTCAAATGGCTCGCGAAGACTTTCGAAGGCATGAATCGCGCTTCCATGAGCGCCTTACACAAGTCCATCATACCGCCTATCGTGAAGTGCACGAGCGCGTCAAATCCAGACGCGCGAAACGGCGCGCTCGAGACGCTCGCCGCGTGTGCGAAAGCCAGCGGCGGAATGAAGGCCATCGATTTCTTGCTGATGGATCTCGATCAAGGTAAAAAGTCAAAGATAGCAGAGTTACTATCCGCGACTTCGCAGACGACGACGAAGGCATCGGCGCCGCCGAATCCACCATCGAGCAAACCGAGCGTCGTCAGTAAAGCTCCGTCGAGTGTGCGAAGTAGCGTCGAAGTCAAAGTGATCGAGAAACGAATCGATCCAACGCCGCCTGCAGTACCCCAAGCCGCGGAAGAATCGTCGTCTATATCGAAAAATGATGCGGAAGCGCGCATCATCGAACTCCTGAGTGGAGACGTCGTAACTGGTCTGAGGAGTGGAGACTGGAAAGCGCGTCTCGCGGCTATGGCTTCGGTCGTCGAAAAGGTGCAATCGTTCGATGACTCCGCCAGTGGTAACTGTGACGCACTCGTTGTCGGTCTCGCGTCGTTCCCAGGTTGGAATGAAAGTAATTTCCAAGTGATGGACAAAATGTTTGAGGCGTTGGAGATTATGAGCACTCGTGAGTGCTTCGAGTACAGACACGCGGCATCAGCGCTTGATATTCTCGGTGAAAAGTTGAGCTGCTTCAAGCTAGGAAAGCGCGCGAGTTCAACCATGATGGCGTTTTCCGAAGCTCTCGGACCGAAGATGATCATCTCTCGCCTCAAGGAGAAGTCGGCGAGTCAAAAAGCTCCGAAGGTTGTCGCAGGGGCGCTCAACTGGACAGGTTCAACCGTGGAAGAGTTCGGGATCGAGTGCTTGGATATCGACATGATGGTCGCGTGGGGTGTAGAATCCATGGAGACACCGAATCCCATGATCAAAGGGGCGGGTGCGAAGCTCATCGGAGCTCTTCACGCCGGCGTGGGTCCGAGCATCAAGGATTCCATCGTCGGTCTGAAGGAGGCACAATTGAGAAGTTTGGAGGTTGAATTTGCGCGAAACCCGTTCGAGGGTAAAATAGAGCCCAAGCGACGCGTGCGAGCGAGTCCTGGCGCGGTGTCTTCGCAAGACTCAGCCCCGAGCACTTCTGAACCGTCGCCCGCGTCGATCGCCGAAGAAGTCGAAAGGGTGGACATCAGCGGAAAAATCACAGACGATTTCCTGAAGAGAATGAATGATTCCAACTGGAAGACTCGAGCGGAAGCTCTGGAAGAGCTCAATCAAATCATTAAGGCTGCGAATGATCGAATCGAACCGCACGTGGGTGATTTGCCGAAGAGTCTCAGCGCGAGATTTGCCGATTCAAATAGAATGCTTGCCGTCACGGCGCTCAACGTGGCCGGAGAGCTCGCGCTCGCCGTGGGAGCGCCGATAGAAAAAGTTGGGCGTAGCACTCTGTTTGACGTGGTCAAGTATTTCGGTGATAGCAAGAAGAACGTACGTGAGGCGGCCGTCAAGGCGTGCACATGTTGGGTCACCGCCGCGGGCTTAGCGAAGGTTTTACCGGCTATCGCGGAGAAATTTGAAGAGTTTCGCAGCAAAATCACGGCAGAGGGTAAGAAAGATGCGATCGAATGGTGCACGGAAATGTTCACTCGAGAAGACGACGTCGACGATGCCGCGTGTTCCAGCGCCGTGCACTTTGCCGCGGTCGGGCTGAGCGACAAGGCGACTGAATCGAGAAAGGCGAGCGCCGCGTTGATGGAGGCGATTTTAGCAAAAGTGGACGCAGACAAGGTTCTGAGCCTTTCGAAACCGCTCGGCAAAGATTTGAGAGCAGCCGTCGATGTGCACTTGAATCGCCCGCAAACCGTTCGATCGAGCTTGAAATCGATCGGATCTGCAGTCGTGGCGGCGAATCGCATGAAAGGCACCGCCGCCTCGCGAAACGCCGCTCGCAAAGCAGCGACGCTGGGTGGTGCTTCCAAGGCTGCTGAGCCGGCATCCATCGCACCGACCGGACCAGTCTTTCTGCAAAATGCAGACAAGGCGACGCGGATTCGTAAATACCCGCGCAAAGCGAGAAAGTTTGAAACTTTGCGAGAGGAAGATCTCGCCCTCGTCACGAGTGAGCTCAAGTCCGCCTGCCATTCCCACTTCAGATCTGACGTGCACAAAATGATGTTCACGAACGACATCAAGGCGCAACTCGGAGCTCTCGACGCGCTCGACGAAGCGATCAAGTCGGACGAAGCCGAATTGGTGAACAACTTTGACCTACTTCTTCGATGGCTCGTGTTGCGCATCAGCGAAGCGAGCGTGAACACGCAAGTGTTGAATCGAGTGCTCGATGTTTTCCTGAGCGCCATGCACGCCGCGAGCGATTTGGACTATAAACTCGCCGAGCAAGAAGCGGCTATTTTACTCCCCGCGCTCGTGGAGAAGTCTGGGCATAACATTGAAAGCGTGCGGGAAAAGTTTCGTTCAATTTCTCGCGCCATTCCGACGGTGTACTTGGCTTCAAAATTTGTAGGTTATCTCACGGCGGGATTGGTCGAGACGAAAAGCTCTCGAACTCGCGCGGAGTGTTTGGATGAGATCGCGCGTTTGATCGAACACCACGGTTTGTTGGTGTGCTTGCGAGAGGATAAGACGTTACAAGAAGTTTTCAAGCTTGTGGAAACGAGAGACATGAGTTTACGAAACTGCGCTCTGAACTGTCTCGCATCTGCCTACAAAGTGGCGGGCGAAAACGTCTGGAAACGCATCGGAAGGGTATCGAACGAGCAAACGAAAGACGTCGTGAGCGATAAATTCATTCGAGTCACCAGAGAGATGAGCATGAATAACGAAGGCACTCCGGGAGACTGGCTCAAGTTTGAGCCGATTCCCATCGCGAGCTCGTTGGACGGCTTATCCGTCAGTAAGAGCATCGATGTTTCGACGCTCGCGGCGTCAAAGATAGAGAATATGATGGCCACTGCGACGATTGATGAGGATGCGTCATCGATCCGGGCGAAGAGTTTGGTTTCACAGTCCATGTCCGCGTTACCCGCCCGAGCGGCGTTCGCGCAGCATCCCGTCGATTCAGTCGACGTCGAGATGACTGAGGCGTCTTCACCTCCCCAGAAAAATGTGCAAGACGATATTCTCATCGGTGCGAAGACTCCGGAAATGGTTTCAGGGCGCAGTGGATTCCGCGCGGAATCCAACGATGCCAAGGCTGCACGCTCCATTGCGTGGACGAAGGCGATGACAAACGTGAACGACTTTGACGAACTCATCGCCGTGGAAGCCATGAAGACTGTTTGTCACGAAATCGCCGGTGCGAAAAACGATGTCGCCGCCCACGGTGCGATGGTCGGAGACATCGAGCCCTTAGTGTCGTCTCTCGTGAAGCGCATGGAACACGTGTTCATCACGGCCATTGCGATGCCGACGAAGGGCACGCGCGCGTGCAGATACATTCTCAACTCTTTGATGCAGATCCACCAAGACCGCGCGTTCGCAATGGCGATCACCGAGCCGACGCAACGAAACTTCATCAAGCGTTTGGCTTTGATTCTTCTCGACGAGCGCGTCTTGAGACTGCAAGACGGGGACTCTTTGATCAAGGCGGCAAACATGTTGATGGTGGCGATGATGGACAATTGTACTCGATCGTACTCGTTTGTCGCATTCCTGGCTTTATTACACGATCGACCGGCGGACGTGCCGCCGCACTTTGATGAGCTGTTGGTGAAGTGCTTGAACAAACTCACGAGGTCTCTTCAACTTTCGGTTGACAACGTGCACCTTCCGACAGTGCTCGGGGCGATTCACGAATATCTCGAGGCGCTCGGCATGAACGAGATCAACGCGCGAATGCAGACAGAAGATCAAGGTTTGCGCGCCGTGAAGACCTTGCTCTATGAGATCACGAGAGTGGCCGGGGAGAACATCGGGAAGTATTGCACGAGCATCCCTTCGCGTTCGTCGACGCCAAAGCCGATCATATATTCTCTCATAGACGTGAACTTGTTGGCGCCCAAGTCGAACGCGTCTCCTTCGACCCAAGCGTCCACCAGGATTGAGTCGCGAAAGAGCCCCGGAACGAACGCGAAGAGTCAATTAGTGGCAATCTTCAAGAAAATTGGTGAGAAAGGGACCACCAGTCAAGGTTTGGAGGAGCTTTATTCTTTCACACAAGAACATCCCGAGGAGGATCTGACGCCGCAACTCGAGCGCACGAGCGAAGCTTTCCAGATGTACATCAAGCGTGGATTACAAAAAGTGGAAGCCGCGCGCTTGCGAAGGAGTCCTTCATCGCATGTGTCCGCTCCTGTGGCTCAAATTCCATCACCAGTCGCCGAAGCGAAATCCAGCGCTGCATCTTTCCGACAGCGCTTGGCGCAAATTCAGGATAACGTCGGCGTCGACGCGTCTACTTCGCTCAAATCAACGAACGACGACGACACCATGACTGATTTACAACGATTGCGCCAGAAAATGAACTCAATCAACGAGAGGGCGACGGGAAAATCGGGCGCGATGGGCGAGTAGATGACTATAGATGCAAATGCACTGGCAAGGGCTCGTTGCTCAACATTGCGATGTAGAAATTAAAACCTGATACAGAAAATATCAACTCTCTCGCGTTAATCGCGTGAGTAATTTTTTGCGGTCATTAGGTGATGCGCTCACGCTCTCGTTCCATCGTCTCGCTCAAGCGCGCTGGATTCTCGCTCGCTGCTGGGTGCTCAAATTTAGTTCTTGCGGTTTTGGATGTAGTCGGCGAGGCCGAGGAGCGGAGCCACCTTCTTGGCGTCAAAGCCCTCTAATTCAGCCTTAGCCTTGCTAATGAGTTCCGCGGCGATGCGCTTCGACTCTTCCATACCGACAAGGCTCGGGTACGTCGTCTTACCGACGGCCTCATCCTTACCCGCAGTCTTGCCGAGCTCTTCGCTGCTCGCCGTGCAGTCGAGGATATCGTCCACCACTTGGAACGCCAAGCCAATGTTCTGCGCGTAACGCTCGAGCTTACCGATCTGTTCTTCGCTCGCTCCCCCAAGGATAGCGCCCGCCGTGACGCTCACTTCCAACAAAGCCCCAGTCTTGTGCGCGTGAATGTACTGCAACGTCTCGATGGTCACGTTCTCCGGTCCCGCGCCCTCGGAGAGGATATCCACGACTTGACCGCCAACCAAACCTTCGCTTCCGACGCACTTACCGACGTCAACGATCACACGAAGCACCTTCTCGGCGCTTACACCCTTTGTCTCCCGTCCGATGTACTCAAACGCGTGACTCAACAACGCATCACCGGCCAAGATGGCCATCTCTTCCCCGTACACCTTGTGGTTCGTCGGCTTCCCTCGTCGAAAGTCGTCGTTATCCATGGATGGCAAATCGTCGTGAATGAGCGACATGGTGTGAATCATCTCCAACGCGCACGCCGTCGGCATCGCCGTCTCCATATCCCCACCCACGAGCTCGCACGCCGCCAGGCACAACGCCGGGCGGATTCTTTTCCCTCCAGCCAACAAGGAATATCTCATAGACTCGCTCAGGCGCTCTGGATAATGCATCGGCACGCTCAGATCGAGCGCGTGTTCGATGCGCGCGTTCACGTTCTTAATGTACGCGTTGAATTCCTCCTCACTCGTGCCATCGACCGTCGCGCTCGCCTGCGCGGGGCTCGCCTGCGCGCCCGCGCGCGCCCCCGCGCGTCCCGGTCGACCGACGCGGGCGATCCCTTCGCGACGAGCGGTCGCCCCGGGGCGGGCGACGAATCTCGCCGTTCGCGTCTGCGGCGCCGCTCGCATGTCGAGAGATGACGACGAAAAAATTTTTATGTACCGTGGTCCGCGCGCGCGCGCGCTCCGGTCCGCTCGCGTCGCGTCGTCGCGCGCCCGAGTGCGGCGACGCGACGCCGAAGAGGCGCGAGCGAGCGACTTTATCCGAGATCTTGAGCGCGCGAAGTGGACGGTGTGTGGGTGTGTGGAAGTCTATGTGCGTGAAGACAGTGCGAAGTGTGTTGATAAAGAGATCTCTACTGTATCTATGGATCTATCGTCCGATAATTATGGAGAAAGGTAAAAAGTGACCACCGGCCGCCTTCGACGCGCGCGCGCGACGACGACGGCGGCGACCGCACTTCCGAGGTCGACGCGCGCGCGCGCGACGACGACGGTGACGCGAAAGATGGCGTCGTGTTCCATGGCGAACGGTGCGCGCGCGGGGTGCGCGCGAGTGGAGGCGATGACGCGCGCGGGGAATCGCGCGGGACGCTCGCGAGGAATCGCGCGGGCGGCGAGAGCGCTCGCGCGGGGACGCGTGGGGCGTCACGGACGGGCGATCGTCGTCGCGTACGCGTCCAAGGGCGCGGCGGTGCGCGCGAGCGGGGAGAAGACGAACGTGCTCGTCGTGGGCGGGGGCGGTCGCGAGCACGCGTTGTGTTGGAAGTTGGCGTCGAGCGCGTCCACGGGGACGTTGTATTGCGCGCCGGGGAACGCTGGGATCGCCGCGGAGCGAGGCGTGGAGATGGTGAAGCTCGATGAGCGCGATCACGACGCTGTGGTGCGATTTTGTGCGGAAAAGTCGATCGGATTGGTGGTCGTCGGACCGGAGGCGCCACTCGTCGATGGTTTGGCCGACGCGTTGGTCGCGGCCAAAGTGCCGGTGTTCGGTCCGAGTAAGAGCGCCGCGCGCTTGGAGGGGTCGAAGTCTTTCATGAAGGATCTATGCGCCAAGTACGGGATCCCGACCGCCGAGTACGCCAAGTTTACCGACGCCGCGGCAGCGAAGGAATACATCAAATCCAAGGGCGCGCCCATCGTCGTCAAGACGGACGGTTTGGCCGCCGGTAAGGGCGTCATCGTCGCTCTCGAGCTCGACGACGCCTTAAACGCGGTGGATGACATGCTCAGCGGCGCGCTCTTCGGGAGCGCGGGTGAAGAGATTGTCGTGGAAGAGTTTTTAGACGGCGAAGAGGCGTCGTTTTTCGCCGTCGTCGGCGGTGGTAAAGCGGTGCCGCTCGCGAGCGCGCAAGACCACAAGCGCGTGGGGGATGGCGACACTGGCTTGAACACAGGCGGTATGGGCGCATACTCTCCCGCCCCGGTCGTCACTCCGGAGATCGCGGACAAGGTGATGCGAGACATCATCAAGCCGACGGTAGACGGCATGGCGGCGGAGGGCTGCCCGTTCACGGGTGTCATTTTCGCCGGTTTGATGATCACCAAGGACGGCAACGTCAAACTTTTGGAACACAACATCCGTTTCGGTGATCCCGAGTGCCAAGTGCTCATGGCACGCTTGACGAGCGATCTCACGGCGTTGCTTCTCGCCGCCGCGAACGGGACGCTCGAAAACGCCGAGGTGACGTGGTCCGACGACTCTGCCGTCGTCGTCGTCATGGCCGCCAACGGCTACCCCGGATCGTACGCCAAGGGTGAGGTGATCTCCAAACTCGACGCCGCGGGCGATATCGACGGCGTCAAAGTTTTGCACGCGGGAACCGCCTCGAACGACGCCGGAGACGTTGTCTCCGCCGGCGGTCGCGTCCTCGGCGTCACCGCCTATGGCGCCTCCATCACCGAAGCCGCCGCCCGCGCGTACCAAGCCGTGGACACCATCCGATGGCCCGGCGGTTTCAACCGCAGAGACATCGGCTGGCGCGCCATCGCTCGCGAGAAGGAGGGTCGATGATAATACAGAAGGAGCTCGACGACAGACGTAATAATAAAAGCGAATACACTTCAAAAACCGTCCCCATAATGTCCCTCGCGAGACTCGTTCGCGCGCCGACGCTCGCGAGAGACGTGCGCGCGTCGTCCTCGTCGTCCTCGTCGTCCGCATCGTCGTCGTCTCGACCGCTCGACCGACTCGAGGCGCTCACGTCGCTCCCGCGAACGACGCTCGAGGACATCAGCGCTCGAGAGGATGCGCTCGACGCCAAGCGCCTCGTTCGACGCATGACGCTCCTCCGCGGGCTCGTCGCGCGCGCGAACATCGAGTACATGATCGGTATCGAGCCAGGACTGATTTCGGGAGAGATTGAGGACGAACATTTCGCGGAGCGCGCGCGAGAGGTGATGACGGCGTTGGAGCACTGCGTCCCGTGGGAAAACGCGCGTCTGTTTTTAATCGAACGCGAACCGAGTCTGTTGCTCGGACGCGGTGGATCGAGGCGGATGGAGGAGATTCGAGCGTTTTTCATCGAGCACGAGGATAACGTGCGCGCGATCGCGGGCGACGGCGCGACGTGGTTGGATGCGGAGGGACAGAGGTTTCTCGAAAATTGGTTGGTGGACTGGTACTAACGGAATTTGTTGTACAATACATAGCGCGTTGGCTATCTGTCTCTCCTTCTCTCTTGTGTGTGCTAAAATTCATCGAGTCTGCGCACGCCTCGATCGCGCTTCGCGCGCGCCTCGTGTAACTCGGCGCGAGCCCGCGAGAGCGCCGAACTGACGCTGCTCAAACCGTTGAGCTGTCGAGCGCCTCGAGGCGAGACGGCGGCAAAGTACGGACTATTGGGCGCCGTCGTGGCGCGACGACGAACGACGACGAACTCTTCGCCGTCAGATTCGTCGTCGGAAACCTCGCGAACCTCGAGTTTCCTCGCGCTCGTCGTCGCGAACGCGTTCGAGCGAGGCGACCGCGCTGCCTTGGGAGGCGTTCGCGCGACGTGCGCGAGTAAATCCGTCTCAATCTGCACGCTGTGACGCCTCGCGTCTTGCTCCAGGAGGGCGTTGATTTCACTCGTGAGTTCGTTCGACCGCTTCTCCGTCTCTTGCAATCTCGCGCGAGTCTCGCGCTCTCTCGCGTACGCGCGCTCCAATTCTCGACGCAACGCGTCCTTCTCCTCCTCGAGCGCCTCGAGTCGAGCGTCGAGGGATTCGATGTACGCCTCGGCCTCAGCCTGTTTCCCTCGCATCTCCTGTAAGCTGCGCCTGTGCGCCTCGGACGCGCTCGCCATCGCGTTGCTGACGTGCATGGACGCCTGCGCGGACGCCGCGTCCATGGCGTCAATCTCTTGAAGCAGTCCCTCGATGCGCGCCTCGCTCCCCGCCAATTGCTCCTGGAGCTTCTCCTTGGCTTGACGCGCTTTCCCGAGCGCCTCCGCGAGTGATTTGCGCTCGTTGGAGAGCTCTTCGATCTCGCGTCTAAAATTTTCCGCGCGCTCCTTCAATTCATCAATCTCCGCATCCTTGGTTCGCAGCGAGAGACTGCATCGACGCCGTTCCTGCTCAACGTCTTCGCGCGCGCGTCGAACAGCGTCGGCGGTTTCCTCACCCGCAACGCGCTGCGCCTCCTCCAGACCCTTGAGCTCGACCTCGAGTTCGCTTACAACCAAGTTGCGCTCTCGCAACACGCGCTCGAGCTCATCGCGCGTCTCTGACGATTCCTTCTTCGACGTCTCGAGTTGGTCGCGAAGCTCCGTCTCGATGGCGCCGCTCTTCTCTTCGAGCCGACGCATCTGCGTCTGCACCTCGGCGAGCATATCCTGTAATTCCCTGCGCTCGGCCTCAATCTCGCGCGGCGACGCCGCGGCGTTCGCGCCTCTGTTCGCCGACGTCGTCGCCTCGGGCGTTCGAACGAGTCTCTTCCCTCCTCGACTCGGCGTGTTCGCGTCGCCGTTGTTGAGCATTTCCATCTCGACGTGTCCCAAAAACCTCTCCACCTCGGCGCGCATCTGTCGCTCGTACTCCTCCACGTCCTCGCTCGACGGCGGTTGCGCCTTGACGTACGCTAATTTCGTCTCGTACTCTGCGCACGTCGACGCGTGCGCGTCCAAGACGGCGTCCAACAGATCCCCGACGCGTTCCCGCTTCGCCCCGTCGGGCTCGATCCAAATCTTCGGGTTCGCCTCCACAGTCGCCGCCACGTCCTTCTCCACCAACCCATACGTCGCACACTCCGTCGTAAACTTGGTCACTGTTCGACACACGTCCTCCAACACGCGCTCCAGCGATTCCGCGCGCGCGCGTCCCTCGGCGCGCGCGTCGGCGCACCGCGCGCTCAATTCGTCATTCTCCGCGCGCAACCGTTCATTCTCAATCCTCGATCGCGCCAACGCCTCCTCGACGGTGGATAGCTCATCTCGCATCGTCTCTCGCTCGTGGTCCCTCGCTCGACGCTCCCGCGCGAGTTCACGCTCGAGTTCGCGCGTCGCGAACGTCGTCGTCGTCGAGGCGTCGGCGTTCGAGACGTCGGCGTCGTCATCATCAACGTCGCATCCTTGACGGTGCGCGCGCTCGACGCGTCGCGTCGTCGTCGTCACCGTCTCAACGCGCGCGACGCGATCATCGCGATCGCTCGTCGTCATCGTCGTCGTCACCGCGCGTCCGTCGTCGTCCGCGTCGGCGAGATTCGCATCCGCCTCATCCGCATCGCCATCTTTCACCGCCTCGCGCGCGTTCCCCCGCCCACCGTCGTCGCGTCGCGACCCGCGTCGACG
>Ga0181569_10000604_pt1 | contig 27722 bp, 29 predicted proteins | sample 101ome_19_FD_132452 | JGI IMG/M metagenome (GOLD analysis project Ga0181569, IMG submission 132452) | Coastal salt marsh microbial communities from the Groves Creek Marsh, Skidaway Island, Georgia - 101405AT metaG (megahit assembly) | ecosystem: Environmental > Aquatic > Marine > Intertidal...
GAGGCAGCGGAAGGGTTGCTGTCCCCGGGGTTGGCCCCAGGAGAGTGGTGAGCACGATGACCGAAAACGAGGCGAAGCGGCCTGACGACGAGGACGATGACGACGACTGGATGAAGTACGCCACGGCCAGTTTCGGAGAGACCGATTACTCTCTGTGGGACGACGTTGAGACCGTTGAGGAAGAAGACGAGGCCCACGCCATTGAAGTGGCCATGCAGTTGGGCACCCACGTCGAACAAATTCCACGAGCACCATCGGCAGCCGGTCACAAGTACCTCGTTCGTCAAGGCACCTGCGATGCCTGTTTAGGACGGGTGGGTGGCAAGCGCATGTTCGGTCAAAGTCTCGAGGAGGCCGGAGCCGGCGTTCGTGCTTCGGTGGTTGAACAGGACGAACATCTGGCAACCGCTCGAGAAGACGAACCACTGTGTCCGTTTTGTGAAAACTTGTTCGAGGAGGTTGACCTGCTGGCCGACATCATTTTTGATTCGCTGGAGCCCTACGACCTCAACCGTTTGCAGCTTGGAGCCCGTTTCCCGAAGGACCAAATGGAGGCCGAGGAAAAACTCCGAAAGCGCTTGGGTGCCGGTGGCTCTGAGGCATTGAAAGCCTCCCTGGTGGAGCAGATCGGTGTTCGACTGAAGCAACGGCTGGAGGGCATCACCATCGTCAACGACAAGCCCGATGTTCTGGCCCTCATCGACGTGCTCACGCTCACGGTTCATCTGGACATTCGCGCCGTCTACATCTACGGCCGCTACCGCAAACTCGAGCGAGGCATCCCTCAAACTCGCTGGCCGTGTCGGGCTTGCAAGGGACGGGGTTGCCAGCGCTGCGACGAAACCGGGTTGCAGTACAAACGAAGCGTGCAGGACTTGATCGGTAACCCGATGTTGACCATCTTCGAAGGTTCAGAACACGCCTTCCACGGCATGGGTCGGGAGGACATTGACGTGCGATGTTTGGGCCGCGGCCGGCCGTTTGTGATGGAGATCAAGGAGCCCAAGAAGCGCGCGTTCAACACCGAAAAACTCACCGAAATCATCAACGAAGCCGCCGAAGGATCGGTGGAAGTGCAATCCCTCCGCCCCTCAACCCGAAGCGAAGTTGTCCGCATCAAGGACACCCCTGCTGAGAAATCCTACACCATTCGGTTCACCCTTGAGGCGATGAACGAAGCCGAATACGCCGTGCTCACGGCGCCCGTTGACATGACAAAAGAAAACGTCCAGGACCGCAGCAAAAAACGCCGACGACAGCGACGCGGCGACAAAGGTGCTGACCGAACCAAGCCGCTGGAGACCAGCATCGAGACCCCGCCAACAGGACCGAGTGAGGGGGAACTGAAGGCCATGAAGAAGCCCGAACTGGTGGCTTTGGCCGAACAACACGGCTTGGCCAAGACCGGCAAGAAAGACGAGTTGGTCGAGCGCATCTTGGCGGCGCTTCCGCCCGCTCCTGCTCAATTTGACCTGCCCGATGACGAAACGATTCTCAAGGTCATTGAGGGCCTCAACGGCATCAAACTGGCGCAGCGAACACCTGACCGAGTGGCTCACCGTCGCTCGGATCTCATTCGCAAGCGGACCGTCTTCGAGGCCCACACGCCGTTCATTGAAGTCAACGAAGACGGCCAGCGAGAAATCGAATTCACCCTTCGCTGCGAATCCGGGACCTACGTCAAGGAAACCGTTCACGGGGACAACGGACGAACCCAACCTTCTGTAGCAGCCCTCATCAAAGCCAAGTGCAACGTGGTGTGGCTGGACGTCGGTGACATCCACGCCGATTGAGGGACGCCTCGCCCGCCGGTAGGCCATCGTCGCGGTGCTTATATGGGGAAGGTGGGTCGGCAACTTGCTCCGAAGATGCGCTTGCGCTGATTTGGAGAAACGGAGGCGAACAAAATGAAGCGCTCAAAGGGTCAGCGAGTGAGAACCCGAAGCATCTTGCGACGACGAAAGAACGAACGCAGTCGCCTGAACATTCGCCGTGTCATGCACGAGTATGAGGAAGGCGACCGCGTGGCCATCGTCCTTGACGGTGGACAACAAGGCGGCATGCCTCACCGACGATTCCACGGTCGCACCGGATTTATCCAGAAGCGACAAGGCGTCGCTTGGATTGTAGCCGTTAAAGACGGTAACATGCAGAAGACCGTCATCGCTCGCCCCGAGCACCTCCGCCCCCTTGAATGAGGAATGCCCCATGACCGAAGAAGAGAAGTTCCTAGATTTTGCCACCGTCAGAGAGATGTTGTACGACGCTCAAGAGCGCCGAGGCGCCCTAAAGTACGAGCAAAAGTGGGCTCTTCAGCATGCTGAATGGGCTGCCAGCGAAGCACGCAACGGCGTGTCCACGCAACCCGAAGTCTTTGAAGAGCTTCGAACCAAACTCCTTGAGGTTGAAACCTTGGCCAAGCACCCTGAACTCGCTGCAAAACTCGCAGAATTGATGCCCGAAGCACCCGAAGATGTTCGCGCTGTGTTCGGTTCAAAGCGCATCAAGATCGACGACAGTGAAATCACCGCTGTGCTCGACATCGTGCGCCAAGTCATTTGATGCAACCTCGCATCCCACCCACGGTGATGACCCATGACAGACGAACGGCGAAGGCGCTCCATCAAAGCCCCAAGCGGGCCTCGAAAGAAAGAGACGTTGGACCCTTCAAAATTCAAGATGAAGACCCCGTCCATGGGCCGTTCCGAAGTGCCAAAACCAAAATCAAAACCCGACCCAGCCCAGAAACCAAAACAAGGTGGACAAGGCAACAGAGGAGACCAGCGCCGCCAGGGTGGTGGTGGTCGAGGACGCCATCAGGGCGGAAGGGGTCGCCCGCAACAGACTCGGCGTGAGCGTCCTGAACAACTCAAAGGCGAAGACTGGGCAAGGGTGTTCGAACACGACACGGCCTCAGGCGTTGTCTCCGCCTTCACCGAGAAGGGCATGAAGTGCTGCAGACTCAAGGTGAAGGAAACGGAAGCGTTGCCCCTCAACCACCGACTCTACATCGGCACCGATGCCGCCCAGCGACAGGAAGTGACCGCCATTCTCGGCATGGCTCACTTTGACAAAATGTCCAACATGGCACGAAACGATTTCCCTGTCGCCGTTCAGATGTTCGTTGAAGAACACGCTCAATATTTCGTGGATGAATTCTACAACAAAGCAGGCCCCATCTCGCTCAAGCAGCACTCCTACGAACTGCTCCCTGACATCGGGCCCGTCAAGGCCCGAAACATGGTCAAGGCGCGCGAGCAGGTGGGGGTCTTCGCCTCGATGGACGAACTCAACTCGCTGGCCAAGGTGAAAGGCGCCGAATTGTTGGCTCAGCGCTTTGTTGAGGAAATTGAAGACCCAAACCAGCAGCCACGTCTGATCGATTTCCTTCTGCCGGTGACCGCATGAAAGGCGCACGCCGATTGGTCGATGCGCTGCGTGACCTTCAACCGTTCAAGAAAGAACTTGGACAGCACTTTCTTGTCCACGACGACATCCTCGAGCGTACCGTGGCCTACGCCGAAGTCGATGTGGAAGACCACGTGCTCGAAATCGGCCCCGGCCCTGGCGTCTTGACCGAAGTCTTGCTCGCTACGGGTTGTGCGGTCACGGCGATTGAATTGGACAGCGGTGCTTGCGCTCACCTTCGTGCGGAGTTTGCCGACGCTTTGTCCGAGGGGCGCTTGACGCTGATCGAAGGGGACGCGTTAACGGTTGGATGGCCTGCGGACGTGACCAAAATCGTAGCCAACATCCCCTACCAAATCTCCTCGCCGCTCATCGATGTCCTCACCCGGCATCACCGTCATCCAAAAACGAGTCCGTTGCAAGATGTGGTCATGCTCGTTCAGGAAGAATTTGCGGAGCGGGTCGTCATGGAATACGAGAGCGATGTCGGCTCGCTCGGCATGGTGGTCGCCCTCGACTTTGATGCTGACCTCGGTGAGCGGGTACCTCCACATGCCTTCTCACCGATGCCACGCGTGCACTCTCGATTGTTGCGCATGACGCCACACGTTGAGGAATGGCCCTGTGACCGCCGCTTGCTGGTGATGATGATCCACGCCGCCTTCGCCCAGCGCCGCAAGAAATTGAAACGGACCCTGCGCAGTCCGCCTCGCCGCATCGCAAGGGTTCCGGGTTGGCACGCTGCACGATGGCAACGGGCCTACAGCGCTCTGCAAAACGACCCTCGTCTGCAGCGACGCCCAGAGACCTTCGAGCTCGAGGAGTGGGCCGATTTGGGGGTTGACTTCGAATCCTGTGAAGAAGAGGCTTGAATCTTCAAATGGGGTGAACCGATTGAACACTTTGGGGAGAGACTTTTCTTAGGAGTGTCTTCTCGCCTCAACTTGTCGGGGGGATTGGAATGGCAAAGAAAGACACCTATCTTGCACTGCTCCGTCGAGGTATTGACGATACCACGGCCAACCAGTTGGCCGATGCCGGTTTGAAAATCGGTGACCTGAAGAAAATCGACAAGGAAATGCTGGTAGAAAACTACGGGTTGAAGGAAGAAATCGCACAAGGTGTCATCGAAATCATCACCGCAGGACCCCAGTCCCACGGCAAAGAGCGCTTTCTTTCCAAGGTCTTGGCACCGGAGCGAAAACAGGAATCGCGTATTGAAGAGATGAAGTTCCAGCGCAAGCAAAAGGACGTCCTCACCGAATTGGCCGAACAGAAAGAGCGTTTGAAAATCGCCAAGGTCGAAGCCTTCCGAGCCCAGAAACTCATCATGAACCGTCTCGGAAAGACGGTCGAGCTCATCGTCAAGTTGGAGAACAGCCTTCACGACGAAGGCAAGGACGACCAGAAGGTCAAGATCCGAGACCAATTGGAAACCCGCGGCCTTGAAGCCGCCCGTGACCACGAAATGCTCGAGTTGGAAGGAACGCCCCAAGACATCGTTGATTTCCGACGTCAACACGTTCCCGGTCTCATCTTCCACGCCTGCCCTGAATGCGGCGATGAAATGGACCCCCGTCAATCCCGAGACACCGACCAACCCGATGCTTGGGCGTTCATCTGTTGGGAGTGTGAAACGAGTTTCACGCCCGCCCTAACCACGGCGGTTGAGGCCATTCTCGACGGCGAGAAGCGCATCAGCATCGACCCCGACAAGCCACCTCGTAATCCTGTTCCGCCCAAGCCTGCCAGCATGGACTACTCCTCGGTCAGTGACTTGATTCGCCGTGACCTCGAAGAAACGGGTGCAAACGCCGATGAAATGACGCGAGCCGTGGAAGAAAGCGTGGTCGCAGGCGGCCTGATGGACATCAACGACTGGATTGACCAAACGCTGGCTGCCAAGGACTACATCCAAGCCCAAGAGGACCGAGAGGATTTCATCCTACGAACCGGTGCAGGAGCGACCAAGTTCAACAAGTGGATGAAGAAAGCGGGCCTGTTCTTCAACAAGCAAACGGGTCGCTGGACCCGAGAAAAGGGACGATGAGGGCTGGCCATGTCCGCAAGTCCGGCCGGCTTGACCCTCGAAGAGCAACCTCCTGAGACCGCTCCGCCGACCCCCGTTATTCGGTTTCTCAAAGGCCATGACCTCTTGGGTCAGTGCGCTGTGAACCCGGGCGAGACCATCGTTGAACACGCCCAAGCCTGCGGCATCACCCTGCCCACCAACTGCACTTCAGGCACCTGTGGCACCTGCATGGTGAGCCTGATTTTGGGGGAAGTCCCCCTTCCCGAAGTGCTGCCTCCCGGCCTTGATGATTTCCTTGTGGAGGAAGGCGCTCGCCTTGGCTGCATTGGTAAGCCTCGGGGGGATGTTGACATCGATATTCGTCCACCGATTTGAGGTGCTTCCGTGTTTGATTCCTGGACCGCATCCACGTGGCTGATTCTCGTCATCGATATCGTTGCCATCTTCATCGTGGTGAAGTTCCTCAAAGCCAAAATTCAACACAAACTCAAGGAGGTTGAGGCTCGCCAAGCACACCAGCGTTTGATGAGCAAGCAGACCAAGCAAGCCGATGCAACCGATGCTTCAAGAACCCTTGACGAGCGTTGAGGATTCATGTCGGCGGGTCACGAAACCACCACGGGCCCGCTGCCCATCGGTCAGTTTGCTCAATTGATTCAACGGACCGTCAAGCAAGACCCTTTGTTTCAACACCAAGCCCTGCTGGGTGAAGTCTCATCGTGGAGCGTTCACAACGGCAACATCTACTTCACGTTGCGAGACGACGATGGTCAAATGGACTGCGTGATCTGGCGCAACGCCCGCCTCACGGTGGACCCGAGCATCAAGGTCGGCAGCGAAGTTGTCATCATTGGAAGTGTCGATGTCTGGCCAAAGCGAGGACGCTTGCAAATCGTCGTGGCCCGAATTCAACCGGTGCAAACGCTCGGCGCTATGGAAGAGGCCAAGCGCCAACTCGTTGAAACACTGCGCAAAGAAGGAGCGTTGGACCTCCCTTCTCGCCCCTTGCCTGCTCTCCCCAAACACGTCGCCATCGTCACGGGCGCCGATTCGGCAGCCCTCTCCGACATGAAGCGGTTGATGACCGACCGATGGCCGGACATGCGAACCACCGTGATCGAAGTACTCGTGCAGGGCGAACATGCGGCCAAAGAAATCGTGCGAGGTCTGGCGGTCACGCGAGAACTTGCGAGGCCCGAAGTCGCTCACCGCCTCGGCCTTCCACCCGTTGATGCGGTCATCGTGGGGCGCGGTGGTGGTTCACCTGAAGACCTCTGGGCCTTCAACCTCGAACCGGTGGCCAGAGCCATCTTGGCCAGCACGGTACCCATCATTTCGGCCGTAGGACACGAACAAGATCACCTCGTCTCGGATTTGGTTGCCGACGTACGTGCATCAACCCCATCCAATGCAATTGAGCGCTTGGTGCCGGAGCGCAACGCCGTGGTCCAACTGCTTGACGAGGTCGACGGACGAATCGAAGCCTCGTTGATGCGACGGATACAGGAGTGGCGACAACACCTCGCTTTGCTTGCCAACCAACTGCGCCACGCTCCCGCCAAGGGGATGTTCGCCGCCAAAGAACGCATCAATCAACTCCATCACCGCCTCCACCGAGGCATGGAACACACGGTGGCTCGCCAACACCAACATTTGGCTCGGCTCCAAGCCACCCTGCAAGCAGCGCATCCAAAGCGGGTGCTGGAACGCGGCTATTCCATGGTGCAAGACAGCGAAGGCCACGTCATTTCCAACGTGACAAGCCTTCAACAAGGGCAAACCATCAGCCTTCAATTCGCTGACGGGTCCGCTCACGCCGACGTTCACACCATCGAAAACAAGGAGGAACACGCATGACCAACGAAGACATGACCTACGACGAAGCCCTACGACGACTGGAAGACTTGGTGGCCCAACTTGAACGGGGTGGGAAAAACCTCGACGAAACGCTGGCCATGTTTGAGGAAGGGACGACCTTGCTCAAGCGGTGCCAAGCCGAATTGGGTGAAGTTGAGGGCCGATTGGCCGAGTTGAAACTCGAAGACGCCGAAGCCTTGGTGAAGGACGATTGAGGAGGACCTGGCATGGGCCGCAAACACGTTGCACTCCAACGCCGCGTGGCCCGAGCCTTGGCATCGTGGCGTGACCCCCACGATTCCCGACCCTATCCCGAACTGGACATCGTTCAGCAGGTGGACGTGGCCGAGGACGGGGAAATCAACCTCACCGTTCGCCCCGCACGCCCCCACTGCCCGTGTTGTCTGTTGGACCTCGATGCCTTGCGCAAACGCCTGGCTGAGGTCAAAGGCGTCACCTTCGTTCAACTTGACGTCGTGGGTATCCCTGCGGCACCCCGTTGGACACGAGCCATCAATCGCTGATGTGCGCTCGTGCATGGAGGCGTCGCAACACAAGAAAAGCTGGAATCGACCAACCCAGCACCGAGCCAAACCAAGCGATGAGAGAACCAACGACCACGCCGTGGGCTGGCAAGGACCACATGGCGAGGTTCGAATACACGGCGACGCTGGCCCCACCCAACATCATCGGACCCGCCGCTCCTCGTGGAACGGTCGGCCCCTGAGCGAGCCACAGCGCCACCATGCTGGTCAGGAAGATTGCTGGGAAAACACTGGCCAAACCGGCAAGCAGAGGTTGGCCCAAACCGGCGAGCCAAACGGCCACTCCGATGGCCAAGGCCGCCATCACGCCGCGAGCAAAGAGCACGGATGATGACACGGCATTGGTGCCTTTTGGAGCGGGTTGCGGCCGGGTGTTGAAGGTCACCACGATCACGAACAGCAGCACGAAGCCAGCCAGTGCCAAACCCTGTTCTGTCATCCTATCGGAAAGGACAACTTCGACCGCCCAAAGCACACCCGCACCTAGAAGCGACCAAAACATCAGAGCGCCGACAGTGGTCCAAACAAGGGGTTTGGAAGACGATGCAAACCAACCGGGCAGCACCAGCCAAGCCGCCAAGAACAGGGCGTTGAGCAACATCCCGAGAGGAACGACCGACATGCTGCTGACCAGGGCGGCTTCACCTCCTGCGAGGTACATGCCAACGGCAGCCGGTACGATGGTGGAAGGGACCGTGCCGAGCAAACCGCCGATAAGCCCGCCCCATTTCTCAATGGCCACGGTCACGGCGGTTGCCACGATTCCAGCGAGCACCGCCGAGATGAGGATGGAGCCCCACGCCACGGTTATTCCTCCAGTGCATCAAGCCGCTTGAGCAAGCGTTCCACTCCGTTCCCGGTCCACTGGTCCACCGGTTCCCCGTCAACGTAGAGGACGTTGAACGGAATGAAATCGATGTGTTCGGTCCACGGGTTGGCTTCCTTGTAGGTCGTCCCCAACTCGGAGGTCAAATCAAGGGTCTTGACGGAGAGGGGCAAAGGGGGGGTCCATGCTTGCAGTTCAGCATACCACGCCACGCAGTCGTCGCATGAAGGGCGGCCGAGGACCAACAGGGTCGGTCTGCCGACACCGAGACGCTCGGAGCAATCGCCCAGCGGAATGAGGTCCATACCATCACTCCGAGGTGTAGGACTGGCTGTTGATGACGTCTTGAAGTTCGATGACCTTCGAATCTCGTCCCTTGGCATACTCGGCGGCACGGGTGAGACGGGAGCGCATCCATCCCAGCGTCATCATGCCCTTCATGGCATTGATGGACTCGATGAAGTGCATCGGGTTGCTGCCGAGTTGCGCATGCTTTCGGATGTCCTCTTCGAGATCTTCCAGAACCTCGGCATACAGAGCGAGCAATTCGTCCAGCGCATCCCGCGTCACGGTCATGCGTGCGATGCTCTTGGCCATGGACAGCAAGGCGGTGGGCGTGACCAAGCCTCCGGCTTGGCTGGCGACAAACTCCTCTGCAGCGGTCACCTCCGGTGCTCCTTCATCGCTTGAAGCGTCGTCGGCAGGTTGGGTGTTCTTCACCGCACGGTCAAGGTGACGAGGTTTGATGGTCGCCACACGATCGCGTTCGGCGGCTTCGGAGGCGTGTCGCAGCAGTTGGGCGAGATGCTGTTCGAGATGGTCGATACCCGCTTGAACCGCAGCGGAACCCACCGATTCCACGTTCTTGATGCGGTCGATCATCAATTCGCGGGTGCGGTTGTAATTCAGGCGACTGCGCTGCGGGTCGTCAAGCGTCTTTCGCTCGGGGTCTTGGTCAAGGGTTTGCTGTTCCATGTTGGGCACCAAACGGTCCAACTCCTCACACAGCAAGGTCACCAAACGGTCTTTGACGTCGCCGGACAGTCGCATCGTCGTGAAATGCGCTGAAACGGCGGCGATGTGGCTGGTTGAGTACGGCTTGGCGACCATGCCTCTAGCGGGGTCGTGCCGCCCTTGAATGATGTGGTGGCGTCCGATGACTTACTCGGTCAGGCCGTCGTCCCGCCCGAGTACTTGACTGAATTCCCATGCATGGAGGCATTCGTGGCCGCCGAGGAAACCGCCCGCTTCTCGGGACGGGCCGACGAATTCCGCACCGCACATGGCACAGAAGACGTTGACAATCAATTCGTTGTAGTAGGTCCCGTTGGGCGTTTCTCGCTTTGGAATACGCTTTCCGACATCCTCATGGGTCCATCCGGAGGTCTTCTCACACACATCTTCGCCTTGGATCTTACTGGTCATGCTTCCCACTCCATCGCAAAAGGAAGGCCGCCGCCGGCCGTGATGGGGCGCATGCCTTCCTCGTCTCGAATCCACGTGTCTTCTGTTCCCACACTGCCCTCGGCATAGACGACCTTCGGTTCAATGGCCATCGTGCCGCCCTCGGGAAGCGGTCGGTCAAATCCAGCCGCAACCACGGGGGATTCGTCCAACTGCAAACCAATGGAGTGACCGAGGAAGCGGCTTTGGTCGGGAGCGGTTCCCATCAGATGGTCGCTGTAGCCCAATTGTTCTGCCATTGAACGGCCTGCCTCCCAAGCAGCGCTGCAGTTTAGGCCTCGGTCAAGAACATCAACAACTTCCTCCTTGATGACCTGCATGTCGTCGAGACGTTGTTGCCACGTGGCGTTCAAGCGCCCGACACAAAACATACGGGTCGCATCCACCATGTAGCCTCGGTGAGCGTGAACCAAGTCAACCAAAACGGGGTCGCCCTTCTTGACCTTGGTGAACCCTGAACCCATCCCGCTCAACGGATGCGGACCCGTGCCACCAACGGCGGAATCAAAGAACGATGGAATACCACCGGCACGGCCTGCGACGATCACCCCTCGGTCACATTGCAGAGGATAGCGGCGCATTTGGACCGTTCCGCCAAAGCCCTCACAACGGCTGACTGCCTCAGCAGCAGCGACCATATCGAGCTCGCTCACACCTTCTCCACCGATGGCAAGCACGGCCTCGAACATTCGATATTGCACCGAGGCGGCCGTTTCCATCTGCTCAACCTCCCAGTCGGATTTGATTTCCCGCTGTCGGTGAATCACCCCGGTGGCGTCGCCTGCCTCTCCCAGAGAAGAAAGGGCCGAAGCAAAGCGAGAGGTGAACGAAGCGGGGGCTTCTCCAAACTGCAAGGCGGGTGCATCGGTGACACCTCGGCCGCGCAAATGTTCCGCCAGCGACGACAGGCGGGGGAAGGCCTCAACGAGGTGGGGTGCATCGTCACCGCCCGCTTCCCATTTGGCGCGCTTGAGCGAACGACGAACAAAGGCCACGGGGCCGTCGCCACCGGCTTCCTCGCTGCCACCAGCACCTTTCGCTGGAATGAACAGCGAGGCGTCTTGTCGACCACCTCCGTAATAGTACAAGTCCACAGGGTGTTGAATCAACGCCCCCGGCAGTTCAGCCTCCTCCAGCATCGCTGCCAGTCGGGTCTGACGGGCTTCCAGTTCGCTGACGGGAACGCGCCAGTCCTCTCCATCGGGGCCTACAATATCGGAGGGAGCCCACGAGGTCATGAGATGAGGTGAACGGCACCCGTTCAAAACCCATTCGCCTTTGCTTTGGACGACCGAGGGCCAAACTAGATACCAAAGGACAACGAGGAAGAGCCATGAGTGCCAAAGGTTGGTACAAACCCGCCCAGATTAGCCTCATCCTGCTGAGTGTGGCGTTGTTCACCGTCGGCATTAATTTCACCGAATCAAACGCCACAGAACTTGATTACGGCACCATGGGAGGCTTCTCCTTTGACCCCGCAGAGCATCCCGATTCGTCCATCATCGTCATCGTTGAGGACACCGAAGGAACCTGCGAGGACTTTGAGTTCAATTTGATGAAGCAGTATGAAGGCAGCGTTCCAGTTGAAAAGACCGTCTGTGAACGCTGGTCCAACGCTGAGGCCTATCACTATCAACTGAACCTCTCTTACGGGTATTACACGTGGGACGCAAGCGACTATGTTTCGGTGATCGCCGTGGAAGGCGCCCTTGATGCCTACATGGAAGACTACGCTCTTGGCAACGCCATCGCTGACCTCGGAGCCTGTCTTTGCTGCCTGAGCATCCTGGGATACGTGGTGGTTGGACGAGGCATCAACAAAGCGCTCAACGCCGAACAGCACGTCAACATCATCCAAACCCAACCGATGATACAACAAGCGATTCCGCCCGTCGAAGAACCGACGCTCAAGGTGGTGGAATCCGTTGTAGAGCCCCCCTCGCTGCCAGCGGAAGGTGAGGATGAAAAGGAAGCATCCGGGTCGTTTTGGGACAGCTTGATTCAGGAATGAGCGAGAACGTCGTCAAGGTTTGCCTCGGGTGTTGCGTTCAACCGTTCCTCTGCGATGTCGCAATAATCGGCTGAGAGGTCCACGCCGATGTAACGGCGTCCGTGCATCTTCGCTGCAACGCAGGTCGTGCCTGAACCGTTGAAGGGGTCAAGCACCACGTCACCAACAAAGGTGAACATCTCAATGCAACGCTTGGGCAATTCTACGGGGAACGGAGCGGGATGATTGACCCGAGATGCACGCTCGGTCGCAAAGGACCAGATGGATTTCGTGTGCTGAATGAATTCGTCGCGGCCAATGGTGTCAAGACGTCCTTCTTCCCGCTGCTTTTTGCTGCGCTGAAGTTTGTAGTCACCCTTTGAGAACACAAGGAGGTATTCGTGAATGTCTCGCAGGCAGGGGTTGGAGGCGGATTGGAAAGAGCCCCAAGCGCATGAGGAACCAGCACTGGCGGATTTGTCCCAAATGATTTCACCTCGCATCAAAAAACCGATTTCGTTCATGATGATGTTGATGTGAGAAGAGAGGGGAATGTACGGTTTACGGCCCAAATTGGCGACGTTGACGACCATTCGCCCGCCCGGAGCGAGCACACGGTAGCACTCTGCGAACACCTCGTGCAACAGGGTCAAGTATTCCTTCAGAGAGAGGTTCTCATCGTATTCCTTCGAGGCGTTGTAGGGAGGGGAGGTGACCACCAAGTGAACGCAGTTATCGGGCAACGGCAAGCGACGTGCATCCGTACACAACACCGAATCCAACAGTTCCAAAGGGCAGGTTTGCTCGTCACCCACCTCTCTGGAATTGACCAGTCCCTCGTTGAGTCGGCTGGTGTAGTAGACGCTGGCGTCGTGGCCTTCTCGACGAGAAACACCGAACGCTGACGTGGCCGTGCTGGCACGTCGTCGAGCACCCTCCAATGGAGTGCCGTCGTTGGGGGGCTCATCGGCCATGAAGGTCAAGGGCTTCGCGGGCCTTATCACCTTTCGCGCCCCAACAAGGAGAGGAACGCGCGTCTTGCGACCTTTTGGAGGGGGCCATGGTTGCCTCTGTTTGTTGCTCGTAAGCGCGGCGCCCGCAGGATGCATTGAAAATTCGGGATGTCCGATCGCACTTGATTCACACCTCACGACGGAGCGAGGGATGAAAAACCGAAGGCGCTTGGGTTGATTCAATGGCGAAGGTCCTCTCCTTGGACAACGTCAACGTGGACGGAAAAACCGTCTTGTTGCGCGTTGACATCAACAGTCCCCTTGACCCCGGCACCAAGACCTTCCTTGATGACACACGGATTCGAGCCATCCTGCCCACCCTGCAGCGGTTGTCAAAAGCGAAGGTTATCCTTCTGGCTCACCAATCCCGACCGGGTAGAGACGACTTCACCAGCACCCTGGGCCACGCTCGTGAACTGGGTCGTCTGCTTGGACGGCCCGTCAAATGGGTCAACGACATTCACGGATCAAAGGCGATGCAGGCCATTGAAGCCATGGAATCGGGTCAATTGTTGATGCTCAACAACGTCCGCATGGACCAAGAAGAAGCCACCATGAAAGGTGATATCGCCGCCATGGCTGAGGCTCAATTGGTGCAGCGCCTCTCCAGCGTTGCCGATATGTACGTCAACGACGCCTTTGCCTGTGCCCATCGTTCAACACCCTCCATCGTCGGTTTCGCCAGCATGCTCCCCTGCGTGGCTGGCGAGTTGATGAACAACGAATTGAGCAAACTCGACCAGGCACTCGAAAATCCTCAGCGCCCGTGCCTTGCGGTGCTGGGCGGCGTGAAGGTGGACGACTCGATTGAAGTCGCTGAAAACATGCTTCGCAACGGCATCGCCGATGAACTGTGGCCGACAGGCGGTGTGGCCAATTTGCTGCTCGACCTCGCTGGCTACGACATTGGGGAAGGCAACCGTGAATTCTTGAAATCGCAAATCGGCAAGCACTGGCAAAGCACCGTCAAGCGGGCCCGTGACCTCATCACCGACCACGGAGGCAAGATTCACCTCCCGGTGGACTTGGCCGCCAACATCGAAGGAAATCGCGTGGACATTCCCCTCGCGGACTTTCCCATTGAAGCCCCCTTCCACGACATCGGACTCAAATCCGTTGTCCACCTTTCAACAGCCATCAAACAGGCGGGGACCATCATTCTCAACGGCCCAGCGGGTGTGTTTGAGAACAACGATTTCGCCCTGGGCACCATCGAGATGCTCAACGCATGCGCCGAATCGCCCGGCTTCGCCGTCATGGGTGGCGGCCACACGGCCACCTTGGTCGCAAAGCGTGGGTTGGCCAGCAAAATGGGCCACGTCTCGACGGGCGGTGGTGCGTGTTTGGACTACATCGCAGGACGACCACTTCCCGGTGTCGTGAGTCTTGAACAGAGCGCCGTGGCCTTCGGCATCGACATCAAAACCAAGCCCAACAAGGCGTGAAGGAGCCACTGGGGAGACTCGAACTCCCGACCTTCTGATTACGAATCAGATGCTCTACCAACTAAGCCACAGTGGCGGCAACCAGCGGCTGTCCCAATCAAACATAAGACCCTCGGTGCAAACCTCAGCGTTCTTGAATCATGGGCCGCACGGGCAACCATGAGCGACGCCCCGCCCGTCCGCTACCGCAACACGGTCCTGTATGACCGTGGAGGCGAGAAGGTCGTCGGTGACGTGTTGCTGCACGCCGACGGTTCATGGTCGCCGTCCAACGGTGACGAGGACGTGCTCGATGACATCGATGGGTCAAAGCGTTTGATCACCCGCAGTTTTCAGAACTGGCACACCCATTTGGCCATGCAACTCAACGCTCGTGATTTCAGCGACGGTTATCCACTGCATCGCTGGCTTAACGAGGCTATTTTTCCCACTGAAGCCCGCATCACACCCGAGTATGTTCGCATGGGCTCTCGCTGTGCTGCCGCCGAAATGATTCGAACGGGCAGCAGTTTTGCCGCAGACATGTACTTCTTTCCCTCTGTCACGGGAGAGGTGCTGACTTCAGCAGGCTTGCGGGGCTTGGTCGGCGGACCTGTGAGCGATGCGGCCCTTCCAAGCCACCCAGATGCCGCTTCAGCTCTGACTGAACTGGACGGGTTGTTGGCCGCTAACAGCGAGAGCGACCTCGTCCAGTACGCTATCGCCACCCACTCGGTGTACCTCTGCAACGAGGACACGCTGCGTCGGGCATCCGAACTCGCAGAAAAACGACAAGGTCGGCTGCACATCCACGTCAGCGAAACGCGCAAGGAGGTGGCGGACTGCCACGCCAAGACCGGCATGTACCCCATTGAGTACCTCGATAGCATCGACTTCTTCCAACCCGGTACCGTTTGCGCCCACGCCTCGTGGGTCAAGAAGAACGAGATTCGAACCCTCAAGCGCCACGAAGCGACAGCGGTTCATTGTCCGTCATCCAACATGAAATTGGCTTGCGGTGGAACCCTGTCGCTGCCCGCGTACATGGAAGCAGGTGTCGACGTTCGTTTGGGAACCGACGGAGCCGCTTCATCAGGCAATGGGCTCAACATGCAGGGAGAAGCCCGTATGGCCTCGCTCGTGCAGCGTCATGACCACTGGGACGCCACGCTTCTTCCAGCGGTTGACACGATGGATTTGGCCACCAAAGGCAGCCGAGATTGGGCGGTGTGGAACCTCGACGATGTTCGCATGCGACCGAGAGGCCGGTCCGACAACCGTCACCTGGCCAACCTCATCTTCAACGGCGCAGAATGCCTTGATTTGTGGGTCAACGGTCAGGCATTGCGAAAGAACGGCACGACGCTCACCTTGGATGAAACGGCCATCCTCGATGAAATCGATACGGCGGTGGCCACGTACTACGAAGGCGTGGAATGATCACTCCACACGGGTGTAAGCCAGCCCACCTATGCCGATGAGTGCGAAAATGAAGTAGGTTGCAAACCCTGCCTGCAAATCAACGCTGTAGTCGAGGTTAACATCAGTGCCTTCAGGAAGGCCTTGCGTGGTGCTGGTGGTTCCGATGCCCGCAAAGTACACCCCGTCCTCAACCTTCCATTCCAGACCAACCTCGCCGTCGTTTCCACCCGCAATGACATCGCTGTCAAAGGGTTTGCAAGAGGACGTGCTGCCTTCGTTGATCAAACCCGGTGGAACGGATTCGCAGGCCTTCTTCTCATCCTCACCAGCGATGACGACGTAAATGTCCTCCCGGTCCCATGTCAGGGTGAGGGTAGCCGTGACAAAGATGCCAAGAGTGTGCTCGGGCAACGGCTCGTCAGCGAAGAAAGTCCGGTTGGGAACGGTGGGGGTGGGAACATCGTTCACCTCGCCCTTTAAGCTGAACCCGACCGTTCCAACGAGCACAAGCAACACGGACACGACGACCAAACCGTACCCAATCTTGTCCTGCTTTCGCACATTGTTCACCTCACATCAAGAAGAACGCAATGCCCAAGATGGCATAGCAGGCCAACAACATCACGCCCTCAAGCCAGTTGGTCTTTCCGTCAGCGAGGATGGCGATGGCGATGAACACCGAGACAAAGGTGGCGGCGGTCTCGAGCAGACCGAATTCAAGGGGAAGTCCTACACCCAACGCCCAACCGAGCAGCACCATCACGGGAGCGACGAACAAGGCAATTTGAACACTGCTTCCGATGGCGATGGCGATGGAGAGGTCCATCTTGTCCTTGCCAGCCACGAGCACGGCAGTAAAATGCTCGGCTGCATTGCCGAAGAACGGCACCAAAATCACGCCGATGAACAACTCTGGAAGATGCCATTTCTCAACCGTGACCTCCAGGCTGTGAACCAACACGTGAGCCATCCAACCCACGAGGAGGGTAGCAAGGATGAGCAACGTCCATGCGTCCTTGACGCTCAATTCGGGATGTTCATGCTCGCCATGACCGCCCGATTCAAACGAGTCTACGTGCGTCTTGAGTTGGAACAACAGGGAGCAGCCGTAAATGACAAGCAAAATGATGGCGGTGGCGTAGGAGAGGTTGAGGACCTCAGCCGAAGAACCACCGCTGTGATGAAAGGCTGATGGAACGATGAGAGCGACCACGGCCATCACCAGAAGTGCCCCGTTCATCTGACCGCTTTGGCTGGCAAAATTTTGCTCGTTGTGCTTGACACCTCCGTAGAGCATGGCAAGTCCAAGCACCAGCAGCAGGTTGCCGAGGATGGAGCCGATCAGCGATGCTTGGGTGACGGTGACCATCGTCTCGACGATGTCTGGATTCTGTGAGGCGGCATACAACGCCATGCCGGCGATGATCATCTCCACGGCGTTGCCGAAGGTAGCGTTGAGCAAACCACCGATGGCCTCACCGGTGCGAAGAGCGATCTCTTCCGTGGCTTTCCCCATCAGGAAGGCCAGCGGAGCGATGGCGATCATCGAGAACACGAAGGCCATTTGCAAAGAATGGCTGAACTCAAAGTACAGGGTGATGGGGATGGCCAACAACAACCAGTTGAGTTTGTTTTTCATCGGGTTGACCATGTCCACGAGAGAGAGGAACGCTTCGCTGTGGTCAGATTCATGGGCTGCGTTTTCGGGTGTTGCCGTTTCACTCATGTTGATTCACCGTTGTCACGACGGAATAGGGCGACGCCATCAGTCGTCGTCGGACTTGCGCTTGACGGCGCGACGCTTCACCGGGGCCTTGCGCGGCGCAGGGCGGCGACCGACAGCACGGCGAACGGGTTTCTTCTTGGGCGCATCGTCGTCATCGTCGTCATCGTCGTCGTCATCGTCGTCGTCGTCATCGTCGTCGTCATCGTCGTCATCGTCCTCTGGTTCGGGCTTCTTCTTGCGACGGCGTTCTTTACGCTGTACGATGTTGATAGCGAACGGATCGTCATCGTCATCCTCTTGGGGGGCTGCAGCGGTCTCTTCCTTCTTTTCTTCTTCAGGAGCAGCGGCACCGCCTGTTCCCGTCACAGCATCCATGTCGAGGTCTTGACTGGTGCCGATGAATTCGGCCATCCAGGACTCGTCTTCCTCATCATCGTCGCCGCGCTTCTTCTTCTTCGGACCGGACATACCTGTTTGAATGATCATCAGCGATACCACGATGGCGAGCAGATTGATGACGGCGATGACCCACACCACCACGTAGGGTGGGTCGCTGTAACTGGGCGTAATGGTCTCGGGTTCAACGGGTGGCTTCAGCTCTTCCTCGTAGTTACAATACGTCGTTCCGTCGAGTCGGTTACGACAGTAATCAACGATGAATTCCACTCGCTTTTGGACCTCGTTGCCCGCACCGTCAGTGGCGCGCACCGTGATGGCGTGATAACCAGCCTCGAAGTTGCCAGCCGTGATGTCCATGTCGGCGGTGAGGGTGCGGTTGTTGCCGTCCAAATCGGTAATGCCCGTCATGTCCGCCCAAGGCGAAGAGACCGGCGAGCCCGTGGTGCCACCAAAGTGCTTGGTGAATCGGTACTGGAAGGAGGTGATGACAACATCGTCTTCAGCACCAGCGAGGACGTTGATGCGGTTTCCGTAGAGGTACTTCGAGCCGTCAGTAGCGGGTGTTGGAGAGAAGATGCTCACCGTGGGAAGTTGGGCGTCTATGGAGAGGTAGGTCCACTCCTGCGAGACCACGTTGCTCGATTCGTCTTCCATCGTGACACGAATGACCATGTCTCCCGCATCCGTGTTGGACAAGATACTGAAGTCGTAAGTGTAGAGCGGGCCGACCTCAGGATTGTTGCGGTTGTCGTTGAGAAGCGCAAGAGGTTCGTCGTCGTTGGTCAAGACGCCCCCGTTCGAGGTCGTGATGTTGATGCTCGGCGTGGTGCCCAAATCTTCGTTGACTTGAACGCGGAAACTGTACTGGCCTGCGACCAGCGTGGTGCTCTCATACGGAATACCATCGCCGTCAACAACGGCCAAGGTCGCATTGGGCAGAAGGGTATCTTCGGCGACCTTGAAGGCGTTACCACCAAAGCCGGCAAAAATCTCGTCGTTGAAGTTGCCCCACTCGTCGGTGATGGTCACAGCGTACCAAACGTTGCGGTCAACATCGCTCGGAATGGTGAACTCACGGGTGATCGTATCGCCCGTCTCAATTCCCGTTTCAATCTCGTCGAGAACCAATTCCCAACCGTCCGCTCCAATGGTGGAAATGTCGTTCTCATCAGCACCGAAGGGTTCACCGTAGTGACGCCAAATAGCGTAGGTTTCGTTGGCTTCGTCCTCGTTGAACCACTCAAGGCTAACGAGGTTCATGGAACCAACAGAAAAAGAATTCTTGATACGGGCGGGGTTCGGTGCTTGGGTGTCTTCAAACGGTACTTGGAAGTAATTCTGGACGAGGTTTGTGTAATGATACGTACCGTTCACGTTGCCGTAGAGGGCTTCTGACGTGACCCAATAGAAAGAATTCGTGCGGTAAACATCGGCGGGGACTTCGGCATCAAAGTAGCCGACACCGTCACTAACGGTTCCCAAATAGATGAGGGTCTCGTTTTCAACAAACTGCCCGGTGTTGACGCGGTAGGTGGAATACCAAACGTGGTAGATTTCACCCTCAACGCCCAGTTGGTCGTCCCACGTGACGCGGGTGGTGCGATCACCGAGGAATTCAGCGTGAACTTCGGTAGGCTCGGCGATCCAACCGTAAAACGCATTCTCCTCAATGGCGTTGGTGCATGAATCTCCCGTGGTATCGGTGTTCATGACCCCAGTTTCGTCCACGGTCACCACGCAATAGTAGGAGTAGCCAAGGTAGCCTTGAGGCACGGGAACTTCATACGAGTTGATGCCTTCAAGGATCCCCGAAACCAACAATTCAACATCGTTCCTCAAAATGGTCGTGAAGGGTTGGTCGGAGCGGTACACGCGGTAGGTCTCGCCCGTTTCCGCAGCGACATCTCCCCAACTGATGTTGGTGATGCCCGTTCCGTCTTCTGAATTTGGAATGAACTCGGCACTGAGAAGAATGGGTTGGTCCGGTGGCCGGTTGTCTTCCACCACGGGCGTGGAAAGCGTATTTTGACCGACGAAGCGCAGGTCCTCGTAATCCATGCCCGGGCCGCTGTAATTTGGCAAGAGGTAGGTGAGAGAATAGTAGCTCTGCCGCTGCGTGTTGGGAGGTACATCGACCACGTACTGCGTGTCGGTTGAGTTCAACGTTGCGATGGGCGTGGTCGTCGCTGGCAGGAAGATACCGTTGCTGCGGGTGACTTGGAATTCTGTCCGCCACACTCGAATCTCAAGAGCATCAGGGCCCGTTTCGGGAAGGACATTCTCAATAATCTGGTTGTAGTTCAGCCAGTTCAATGTCGTCTTGCTCGTTTCCGCATCAAACAAAGCGGAGATGATGAATGGGGTCTGAATGGGTTTGGTTTGCGCAAGGACAGGTTCGAAGGTCATGGAGGCGTTGAAAATCAATTCCGCTGCTTCGGTTCCGTTTGAGAGCATGGTTGTGATGGCGTAGAAGAACGAATCATTGGTCCCTGGTGGAACAGGGAACTCGACGGTGTGACCGGGGTGCGTGTTACCGCTGCAAAATCCTGGGTTCCCGCCTGCGGAACCACTGTCACAAGCGTCAACTTGGGCGATGGGCGTGAGGGTCCCGAGGTTGTTTGTTGTGATGAGCCCGTTGTGCCGGTAGACCTTGTAGGTGGCACTGAACAGGGACGAGAGCACGGTGATGTCGCTCGAAACCAAATTTTCCCAGGTCACGGTCGTGATCTCCGTGCTCGGATCAAAGGTGGCATTGATGTGTTGAGCTTGCAGATTTGCTGGGTCGCCCTCGCTTCCGTGCGTTGCACCAGCAGGCCCCACAGGGAGCAGGGCAAGAAGCATCAATGCGACCATGAGGCCGGCGCGCAGACTTGCATTTTGTTCAGCCGTTGGACTACCCATCATACCTTATGTCGCCTTCGTCTGTTATGACTATGTCGCTTGAACGGGGTCAAAAAAGCCCATACAGGATGCGTTTTGAGTGCGCCATCAGGATTCCATTTCTTCGTCCAATGTGCCGGATGGTTGAGGCAACGGGTCGGTGGTGTCCATAGCCTGTATCTCGCCTTTTGCCTGAAGGAAACGAACCAAAAATGTCCAGGTGCCGCCCAACGCCGAAATGAACACGATGAGGCTCATTGGGTTGACGTTGATGTGGTCAAAGGGTGCCGGATAAGCAGCTGATACCTCTGCGCCGAAGATGAGCATGAGGCCCATAACGATGAGCGAAAGCAGGGTCAATACCGTCCTGTCAGCCCGAGAAAACCCGCGATAGTTCCGGGAGCCTGTGACGGCTTGGGCCTGGGTGCCCATGTACGACCCCATCAAGGTCAGGAACGCAGCAGCAAAACCGAGCGTCATGTCGCCAACGAACACCGAGGCGCTGATGCACACAACCCACGTCGCATCAAGAATGCGGTCGATGGTGTGGTCGAGGTAATCGCCCCATCGGGTGACCTCCCCTTTGGCCCGAGCAAGCGAGCCGTCAAGACCGTCAAACAGCATGGCCAACGCGATCATCAGGGCCCCGCCCAAGAGCCAACCTCCACCTGAGGCGTCGCTGGGGGCGTACATGGCGAGCAGTCCACCTGCCACACCGAACGGAAGGGCCAACCACGTGATGGTGGCTGGTGAAAAACGGTGAAAAAATTGCAGCACAGGCTGGAGCGCTGCTTCCCAACGACGACGCATTTTCTCAAGGGCCATGCTCAAACGACCTTCAATGAGGTGTTATGGTTTGTGGAGGCAACGGTCACGAAGCGTCATATTCTCCAAGCCAATCAAGCGAGCCGAGGGCTTGGTCTGCGAGGGATCCACTCGGAAGACCGTCCCCCACCCATGCGGCAATCCGTTCTTGCAGTTCGTCGGTCGGGTGTTGACCTGCATCAAGTTCCAACAGTGGAACCTCGATTTCAAACTCGAGCAGTTCGGCCCAATGACCTGCGGTCAATTCCCATTCAACGTTGGCGCGAATCTTGGCCTCATCGTATCCACGCTCCGCCAACCGTTCACCCAGTTGAGCCGGTGAACAACGCAACAACACGACACCATCCACATCGAGAAGGTGCGCGAGATGACCGTCCACTGCCCATCGCCCTTCCTTTGGTGCTTCCCATGCTTCGGCCAACCGATGGATATCGATAGGTGCGGCACCGTCGGAGGCATCAACCTCACCAAGACAATCGTGAGTCTCTGCAAGGTCTGCGAGGCTCAACACCGACCAACCGTGGTCTTGCATGCTTGCAGCCAACTGAGATTTGCCCACACCGGGGGTTCCCGAAATCGCCAAGACCACCCGGTCGTTCATGCGGTTGCTTGGATGCCGCTGGCATCTAGAGAGGTCAGCCATATCGGCTCCACAAACCAACAAAGGCCTGATAGCGTCGGGCGTGCTGCCCTGTGTGTTCCCATGTTCGGTATGCAGGACCCCTCCCAAACACTGCTCCAAATCGAGCGGTACATGGCGGAGGGGCGACTTGAATTGTCCGAGGTGATGGCAACCCAGTTTTGCGACCTCATGCTGTCCAACAAAAAAAGGGACCCTCAACAGCAAATCTTCCTGCTCAAGGGGCTGAGGTTGATGTGCGATGTCTACCTCTTGAGGGACAAGGCTGACCAGAGCATGAAGGCCATCAAGCGCATGCACGGTGAGCGAAAGGCCCTGGTCAAGGTGCTCGAAAAACATGCGCCGCAGATGCTGGACACGATGCAGCCTGAACACGAAGATCATTTGCGAGCAGGGCGCCTTTATGCCGCTGCAGGAAAGACAAAAGCGGCTGCAAAGGCCTTTGCTCGGTGTGAAAAACTCGCTCCGGGCCATCTTGCTGCAGCGAAGGCCGCAGTGGAAGCCTCGCCCTCCAAAGCCCACATCCAACGTTTCCTTGCCGCTATCCAAGCGGCCGGCGATGTGATTCAAGCCAACGGAGTGTTTGAACTGCAACCGATGGGGTCACCGGCGGTTCGCCTCGAGGAAGTGGTGGTGGCGCTTTCCGCCTGCGCCCAATCGGCCTCACATGGCGCTGCTTGCAACGAAGCCATGCAACGACTTCAGGCCCAGCAAGCAGCCATCGTTGCGGGTGAACAGGCCGCCAATGCACGCCTGCAAACTGCGCTTGACAGCCTCCAGCCAAAACACGACTACTACCAGTACGGATGAATGGTAGCGAGGGATGGATTTGAACCATCGATCTCCGGGTTATGAGCCCGACGGGATATCCAGACTACCCCACCTCGCTGGTTCAACCGCCACAGTTTACCGTTTTCAAACCACCGTTCACTTCAACATCATCGCGAGGGTGGATTGATGAGGTGGAACGAATTACCGTTTACCATGCGAGCAACCTCCAGCACCACGGTTCTGTTGCTCGCCTTGCTCTTGCTTTCCAGCATCGCTGGATGCCTTGGCACCGAAGGTGCTGATGAGAACAAAAATCCCATCACGATGAACGTGCATTATGCCGAGACCTCTGGGACCATCACCGAACGTATCCAAAACAACGCTGTGCTTTCGCAAACCGGTGTGGAACTGTCGTTTGATTTCGCCCGAGTGGTCTCAAATGCAGGTATGATGCAGACCTTCTCGCTTGACCCGGGAGACGACGATGACGGCTCAAACGCCGTGACGGTGAACGCCAACGACGAAGCAGAAATCACCTACACTTACCTAACACACGGTCTCTTCACCGCCGTGCTATCAGCCACCGACGAGCAAGGAAACGAGGCCTCCATGAATCTCCTCATTCGCATTGACAAAGAGATTGATTGGACCCAAACGAACACGGACGAACCTTCCGCCATGACCATCTCAACGTTGCCCGATTGCGAGTGTGATTCACCTGAAAAAATCAGTCTTGAATCCACCATCACCAACCCAACTGAACTGGTCCCGGGAACACAGGTGACGGTCACCTGGCATCTCAACGATCCTGAGGATGAGCAGCAAGCCTTCCACACCGAGCAAATCGGTGACGGTCAAGAGGCTTCGTGGACCCACAGTCAGTACAATGTCGGGAGCGGAGATTGGAGCCTTGCTGTCACGATCGATGCTGGAAACGACTCCATCAACATCCATCACGTGGTTCGCATACTCTACGAAGAAGTGGAATCGGAGCCCAACCCCCTTGCAGTGGAACCACCTGAGGAGAACACGGCTTCACTTTCACTTTTGAAAAATCAAAACGAAAAGTGAATTTTCGTGGTGCTGCGGGCGCTTCGTTCCGATTAGGGTCCGCTTTCGGTGGTGTTTCGATTCATCACCCTCCTTCGTTCGTTCATATAGGGAAGCGAATTCACATGGGATGAAGGGATGAACAATGCCGACGAAATCAAAGAAAAAAGTCAACATCGAAGTTGAAAAGAATGAAGCACCGAAGGAAGAAGAAGCACCTCCAATGACGGAAGAAGAGGAGGTCCAACCAACCATCGAAGACCTGCCTGGCGTGGGTCCTGCAACCGCTGAAAAACTCCGTGAAGCCGGATTTGAAGAATTGCTTGCACTCGCCGTGATGTCACCGGGTGATCTCGCAGAAGAAGCCGAACTGGGAGAAGCCGTATCGGCCAAAATCATTGCAGCAGCCAATAAAATGGCCAACATCGGTGGCTTCGTTTCCGGTGATGCACTTCTCGAGCGACGCCGGGAAGTTCAGAAACTCTGCTCCAAAGTCCAATCCATCGACGACCTTCTCGGCGGTGGCTTTGAAACCCAAGCGCTGGTTGAAGTGTACGGTGAATTCGGAAGTGGAAAAACCCAGATTGGGCACCAACTTGCGGTCAACTGCACGCTACCCGTCGACCAGGGCGGTCTCGATGGCGATGTGTTCTACATCGACACGGAAGACACCTTCCGCCCAGAGCGCATCACACAAATGGCGAGAGGTCACGGGCTTGACCCGGAGTACGTTCTGTCTCGCATCCACGTTGCAAGGGCCTACAACTCGGCTCACCAAATGTTGCTCGCCGACGAAATCAAGCGAATGAGCAAGGGATTGAACGTGAAAATGATCATCGTCGATTCGCTTACGAGCCATTTCCGAGCTGAATTCATCGGCCGTGGTATGCTCGCTCGAAGACAGCAGAAATTGAACAGTCATCTGAAGGACTTGAAGCAGCTTGCCGATGTCAACAACGCCCTCGTGTTGGTGACCAACCAAGTTCATTCCAAGCCAGATGCCATGTGGGGCGACCCTACCAAACCCATCGGCGGTCACATTCTTGCTCACGCCAGCACGTTCAGACTCTACTTGAGGAAGGCCAAAGGTGGACGACGTATTGCACGCCTCGTGGACTCACCCAACCTCCCTGATGGCGAGTGTGTGTATCAGGTCACCGAAGAAGGTCTTCGCGACTGAGTCGGCAAACGAATAGGACACCAAAAACCGCATTCCAGCGCCCCATCGGTGGCGGCAGGTTGAAAATGTCCTGAAGCCGAATCCCTTCATGCGCCATTTGATTGAACGGGTTCTTGAGCTGTCGGAAGAGGAAAGCAGAGTTCCTGCTATCGAACAAATTTCTGATCAAGGAAGCGACGATGAACTGCGAGCCTTGTTGGAATCGCTCCAACCTCGCATTCGCGTCTATGGGGTGGGTGGCGCAGGTTGCAATGCGGTCAACCGACTGTTTGACGAGAAACTGTTCGAATCCTCCTACGTCACGGGCTACGCCATCAACACGGATGCTCAGGCACTTTTGCAGTCACCACTCAAGGAGAAGGTGCTGATCGGTCGCACGGCACGAGGCCGAGGAGCCGGCGGCGACCCAACCAAGGGTGAGGCAGCTGCCCTTGAATCAGAAATGGTATTGCGACGCATCACCAACGACACTCAACTCGCCATCATCACCGCGGGTATGGGTGGTGGTTCAGGAACAGGCGCTGCCGGTCACATCGCTCGCCTCGCCAAGGCTCAAGGCGCCCTCACCATCGCAGTGGTCACCTATCCGTTCAAGTCGGAAGGGTCGCTGCGAAGGCAAAATGCCGAATGGGGCCTTGAGCGTCTACGTGAACACTGCGACACCATTCTGGTGATTCCCAACGAGCGGTTGTTGGAAATTGAGGGCGTGAAGGACCTGCCGATTGCGAGTGCCTTCCGAGTCGGTGATGAACTGCTCGTTCGCTCCATCACCGGCGTCACCGAGATGCTCAACAGCGACGGTATGGTGAACCTCGACTTCGAAGACCTCAAGGCCATCATCAGTTCGGGTGGAGGCGTCGCCATGATTGGACTTGGTTCTGCCAAAGGACCCGGTCGGGCAGAGGCGGCGGTCATGGAGGCGCTTCATTCACCCCTGCTTGAAATGGACATGAGCGACGCTCGTGGTGCACTCATCAACGTTCTCGGCGGCTCCAGCCTGACCCTGGGTGAAGCAGAACGCTGCTCACAAATTATCTCAGAGCAAATTTCTCCAAATGCGAAAATCATCTGGGGTGCTGACGCCAAGGAGGAATACGGCGAAGACCTCCGAGTGATGGTCGTCATCACCGGCGTCAAGAGTCCGCAAATTCACGGGTCAGCCGAGAACCGACAACTCCGTGCGCTGCGGAACCGACAGATTGAGTTCGTGAATTGATCACGGTCGAGCACTGGTCCACAAGAGACCAACCATCACCAGCAAGGCGACGACGAGAAGAATTCGGTCGTTGCTGTCCAACCCGTTGATACCCTCGTTCGGGATGAGATCACCTTGGTAATTCACACCCGGAATGACGACCTCAAGGGTTGACCATGCATCGCCCGAGGTGGCGTTGTTCCCGTTGACGGCGTTTCCGTGAACAATGAACTCTGTGCGACTGGAGTTGTCCACTGGGGACTGCCAGGTGAGCGACCACGTTCGCCATTCGGAACCGTTTGTGGTGTGCGTCCAGCCACCCTCCATCGCGTGCACGAGTTGGTCGTCCCCGGAGAGCGTACCGTTGCTTGCGAGCAAACGGAATCCTCCCTTTGATTCACCCTCAACGGACGGAACCGAACTGGTCACGGACAGCGTGAGGTTGTAGGTGGTGTTGGCCTCGTAAGCATCGGGCAAGCCGGCAAGCGTCACATCCACTGGAGATTCCATCGTGTGGCACAAGCACCCATCGTTGGCTACTTCACCAATGCCATATGGAGTACTCGATACCAACGAAGAGGCGAACAGGGTCAGGCCGAGAACACCGATCAGGACCGCCTGGGCTCTTCGCATTGTAATGGCCTCGCCGTCGGTTCGTTTGAGGCTTGCTTTCACACCTGCAGAAGGTGATGCAAGAACGTTCACGGAAAACCATCCATTAAGTAGGAAGAGCAAGGCATTTACTTCCATGATGGATGCATTCACGCCCCCTGAAGAGGATGATGAAGAGGTTGACATTTACGAGGCCCTGGGGCTTAACACCCCGGTTGAGGGCGCCAACCAAGCCGAGTCTCTCGAAATTTACGACCCACTCGCAGCCTTCATGGACGACGACGAGGAGGACGACAGCATCAGCCAAGACATCTCTTCACCTTCCGTTACGGTCAGCCAAGCGACCGTTGAGACGCTGCTCGCCACGCTTGCACGCGATCTCCTTGACGAAGAGCGACTCAGTGCCAGCCTCGTTGGAGGTCACGCTGACCTTGCAAGCATTAAGGTCGAGAGGGACCGTGAA
>Ga0181569_10000611_pt1 | contig 27596 bp, 27 predicted proteins | sample 101ome_19_FD_132452 | JGI IMG/M metagenome (GOLD analysis project Ga0181569, IMG submission 132452) | Coastal salt marsh microbial communities from the Groves Creek Marsh, Skidaway Island, Georgia - 101405AT metaG (megahit assembly) | ecosystem: Environmental > Aquatic > Marine > Intertidal...
CCGCGCCCAGTTCGAGCGTCAACACGCGATCCGCCATATCGCCCTTACCGCTGAGGATAATGATGCCGACGCTGGAATTGGCGCGGATGTATTGCGTCAGCGCGACGGCGTCCTCTTTCGGCAGGTCGAGGTCGAGCAGGACGAGGTCGATTGATTCGCGCTCCATCGCGGCGCGCATTTCCTCGCCGTCTTCCGCCATGACCGGACAGTGGCCGCGGTCCCTGAGATATTCCGCGATCATCGACGAAAACGCAGGGTCGTGATCGACTATCAGGATGCACAATTGTTCCGAGTTCATTTAGGCAGCCCCACACTCACCTACCTGACATTAGGGCAGTATGGTGCAGCGCCGGAAGCACGGCAACATGCTGAAACAAACTGATATATAAATTTTATTGTAGATTCAGTCGTTTCACGGCTTTCTTTCAATAGACAAATGCAGAAGATTCGAGCCAGAGACCCGCGAGCAATGACAACAAGCGCCTACTGGTCGTCGACAATCAGGTGGAAATTACCGACCTCATCCGGGAAATAGCGGGGGCCGAGGGATGCGAGGTCCATGCGATCCAGCTAACCGAGGCTGACGCATACAGCCAACTCGACGACGATAGCCAAGCCGTGGCGATGGAAATCGACCGTGCACTCGGCGCACCCGACCCAGCGCGCCCTGAGCCATCGCACATTGAATCGGAGGCTAGCGATGAATGATCTGAAGCACTGGCAATTCAGCCTTCGCCTCGAAATTCTGGAGCCTTACTCCGACTTGAATATAGAGCATCGTGGTGCCGAAAAGCACGTGGAGTTTCGACCGCTGGAAGATGAGACTCTGGAGGCCGTCGAGCACGTACTTGAGCGCCGTGCAGGACAGATGAAAGCCCTGGCTCAGGTCGCTATCTTTGATGCCTCGAGCCGGAATTTGCGGAGATTGGTCTGCGAGCGCTAATGTGCGGACGCTTACACCCCCGATCGTGTTAAAGGGTAACTGGCACTATGTTTTATAGTTACCGCTATTTAGTGAATTTTTTACGTCTTGGAATATTAAGGATTAACTCGGCCGCTTTCGGTCGCAGTATATCCTCATCATTATGACCAGGATACAGGGTGGGTTGGCGACGCTGGATCTCGGTATCAATCCGGTCGATCAGTTTCTCGCACTCTTCCACGTTTTCGCCTCGCCCAATGGACGCATATGCAATGCGTCGACCATTCAGCGGTTCTTTTTCCGTAATGTAGCGAAAGTCTGTCAGGCGCCGGTGGATGGTGCGGGCTTCTCAGTCTTTGTCGTGTCAGTGTGCGAGCCGCAGCCGTCGGCAAATGCAGGGGCCGTGGCAAAAGCCATCATCAGTGCAGCGAGAATGAACAAGCGTTTCATGCTAGGTCTCCAATTTGTTACACAAGAAGTACGCTGTCGGGCGCTAATCGGATCTCTGCGCCTTCATCCTCCGATACGCATTCTCGTAGAACAATCTTCCCAGTGCCGGCACGCAAGGAACTGCCGCCGAAATCGCCGCAGACGAGTTGAGGCAGGCGAACCGCTCCTATCCGAAATAGCCCAGAAACTGCCACCACAGATACAGGAGCGGCATCATGACGATCCAGGCGGTCGCGCACATCGCGAGGATCATCCGCGCCAGTTGTCCGGCGGAAATTCCGCCCAGATGGGCCGCCAGGATGAAAGGCGGAAACTGATACGCGAAAAAGGCCATCGCCCAGCTTAAGGGCTGGGTCAGCAGCACGGTTTTCAACGGCCATCCGGTTGCCAACGCGATATCGGCGGCCAGGGTGCTCATGATCGCCGGCTGTCCGGGGACAGTCGTCACCAGGCTCATCGCCGAGCCCACGCCGCCCACGATGGCGAAATTCAGAAAATCCTGTCCCGCGTGAAGCGGCACGGTGTCGAACAGGAAACGGCTGATATATGTGCCGAGCCCCGCCTTGGCGACGACGGCCCCCATACCGATTACGCCCGCGACGAAGAACCAGGGCGCATAGGAAATCTTGCCCATCATGATCGACGCCGGAACCATCCCGGCGCGCGGCAGCATGCAGATTACCGCCGCACCCAGCGCCACCCAGGCAGGCGAAACGCCATGCGCGAAATCCGTCAGCCAGAGACCGAGCGCCGCCGTCAGGACGATGATCAGGCGTGTCTGTTCGGCGGACGATCTTGCCGGCGGCATCGCTGAGCCGGTGTTTTCGATCCGGTCCGGGAACAGCGTCCGGCAGATAAGCGGAACGGCGATCATCGAGACCAGACCCATGACCGGGAAATTGGCGGTCAGATATTCGGCATAGGTGAACTTGAGACCGTGAATGCTCTCCGCCGCGCCCAGCCAGCCCAGATTGGGAACGGCCGCCGGCAGGACGGCGAGGCCCGGATAAATCGATCCCGCGGCGACGGCGAGTCCCATGCCGGCGCGGCCCCGGCTGCCTGGCTCGAACTCCACCTGATCGGCCAGCGCCATGAAGATCGGCATCATGATGACGATACGGCCCGTGTTCGACGGAATGATGAAACACAGGACGGCGCCGACCAGTGTGACGCCGCACAGGATTCCGAAATAGCTGCGCGGGAAGATTTTCAGCAGGCCGCTGGCAAGCGTGCGACCGAAACCCGTTTCCTGGACGGCGGCGCCGATGATCAGCCCGCCGAAGATCATCCACACGGCGGCCGAGTGAAAACCGGAGAACACCGTCGGCCCCCCCGCATCCGTCAGCACCATCGCCAGAAAGAAGAAGATGATCGCGGTGAAGTATTCCGGCACGACGCCGCTGGCCCACAGCGATACCGCGATGACCACGACGGCCGCGATCCGCATCATGTCGGGGGATGCACCCGAAGGCGCCGGCTGCAACCAGAGGAATGCTCCCAGGACGAGGCCGATCACCGTGACGGCGGCGGGCAGAATGCCGATTTTCTTTTCCATCGCGGGAAACTGCGCGGCAGCCGGGACGGTGTCAATGCGGCATGTCCGGCCGTCGGTCTCGGTCGGTTGCGCACATCCGCCCCCCGCGCTATGTCGAAGGTTCGCAACACGGGATCGACCATGAACAACGCGGAACTAATCGTCCAAATCCTGAAGAAAGCCGGCACCACGAACGGATTCGGCATTCCCAGCGGCAACGTGCTGCCCCTGATGGAGGCGATGCGCGCGCACGATCTTCCATTCGTGCTGACCGCGCATGAAGGTTCCGCCGGTTTCGCCGCCGATGTGATGGGGCGGATGACCGGTGCGCCGGGGCTGGGGATCGCAACGCTGGGGCCGGGCGCGACCAACCTGGCCACCGGTGTCGGGAACGCCTGGCTCGACAGGTCGCCGATGATCGCGATCACCTGCAATCTCAACACAGACCAGCTTGGCCGTCGCATCCAGATGTATATCGATCATCACCAGCTGTTCGCACCCATCACCAAGGCGACGCTCGCGCTGCGCGAAGGGTCGGTAGCCGAAACCGTCGTCGAGGCGATCCGGATCGCCATGTCGGAGCCGCGCGGGCCCGTACATCTCGATCTGCCGGAAGACGTGGCGGTTGCGCCGGCAACGGAAGCTGTTCCCGACATCTCCGCATTCGACCGCATTGCTCCGGCGGAAAAAGGATCGATAGATGCCGGTCTGGAAATTCTTCGCAGCGCTAAAAAGCCCGTTGCGGTCATCGGATCGAGTGCGATGCGCATGGAAAATACCGGGTTGCTGCGGGCGTTCATCGAGCGCCACGGCATTCCTTTCGCCACCACCACCATGGCCAAGGGCATGATCGACGAGGATCACCCGCTGTCGATTGGCTGTATCGAGCGCGGAAAGCGCCAGATGCAGCGGGCGTTTCTGCGCAAATCCGACCTGATCGTCGGGCTGGGATACGATACCATCGAGGTCGAGTACGAGGCCTGGATCGCCGACACGCCTTTGCTGCAGATCGATATCGAAGCGGTCGACGCGGCGCCGTCCGTGAACGTGCGGGGCGAGGTAACTGGCGATCTCGATGCATCCCTGTCCGCCATGGCGGCGGCTGCGGCATGCGACAACGACTGGGTCGATGCAGATATCGCGGATCATCGGGAATCTTTCCAGGCCGCCCTGCGTCCCGCTTCTGAAAACCTGACGCCCCACGAGGTCATCGACGTGGTCCGCGACGTGTTGCCGTCCGACGGCGTCCTGACCTTCGACGTCGGCGCCCATACGCACCAGATCGCGAGTCAGTGGACCGCGCATGCGCCGAAGACTTTTCACATCTCCAACGGCTGGTCGTCGATGGGCTTCGGCCTGCCGTCCGCCATCGCTGCCAAGCTGGCGCGGCCGGATCTGCCGGTGGTCTGCGTTCTAGGCGACGGATGCTTTCAGATGACCTGCGGCGAGATGGCGGCGGCCAGGCGGCTGGGCATCTGCCTGCCGGTGGTGGTGCTGGACGACCGCTGGCTCGGACTCATCCGGGTGAAGCAGGAACGCCGCCAGCTGCCGATCTACGGCACCGCGTTGCAGGAAGAAGAGTACCGCGATCCACCAGCGCATTATTTCGGCGTGCCTGCCGTAGGCGCCCGCAACGCGGAGATCCTGCGTGCCGAGCTCGGCAAAGCCTTGCGTAGCGACGGGCCGACTGTGATCGAGGCCATCGTCGATGCCGAACACTATTCCGATACGGTCTTTGACTGAAATCAAGGACATCCGGACGAATTGCGTTAATTCTGCCCGGGACTAAAATACGAAAATACACGGACTTTAATGGAGGTTCCTATCCGATGAGCTACACACTCGAACAGCTATCCGCCGACTGCCGCGCCGCAATGGATGCCGATCCGGGACCCGCCGGCCGCGCAAAGGTCCGCGATTTCGTCGCCAAGGCCTGCAAGGATGACGATTTCGTGGCCACCCATCTCGGCCCGGACAACACCACGCCGCGCCAGGTGATCTACGAGGACGACAAGCACGGTTTCTGCATTCTCGCGCATGTCTATGAAGGCGCGAAAGGCTCCAATCCGCACGATCACGGTCCCAGCTGGGCGATCTATTCGCAGGCCGACGGCGTCACCACCATGACCGACTGGGAAAAGGTCGAACCGCCCAAGGACGGGGAACCCGGCAAGGTGCGCAAGGTCAAGGACTATGACATGCACCGGGGCGATGCGTATCTGTATAACGAGGGCGATCTCCATTCGCCGTCCCGTACCGATACAACGCGCCTGATCCGGGTCGAGGGCCAGAACCTGGCCGGCGTGAAGCGGGATACCTACAAGGCGATCGACTAAGACGGTCGGCAACCGGTAACGAAAAAAGGAGACCCGTTTCGGTCTCCTTTTTTTGTACAACTGTCGGCGCTCTTGCCCGGTGGCGCCGCTCTGGAATGCGTAATCCTGGCCGTTGGGCGGTCGCAATGTCCGATCAGGCAGCGCTTTCCAGCGCGATGAGCCCCATCCCCGTCGTCATCGGCGCGTAGTAGTTCCGGTGTACCCGGCTGACGCTGTCGCCCAGTGCGCCGCGCATGGTCAGCCACATGATCAGCTCCACCGCTTCGGCGCCGGCTTCCTCCATAATGTGCTGATGTGTCATTTCGGTCAGCGCCATGGGATCAGCTTCGATCTTGTCGAGGAAATCGTTGTCGAACTCGGTGTTCAGGTGCCCGAAGCGCGCGCCGTTCAGCTGGTGCGACATGCCGCCGGTGCCGAGGATGACGACTTTTTTGTCCTCGGGAAAACTCTCCACGGCCTTGCGGATCGCCTGTCCGAGCTTCCAGCAGCGCAGGGCCGTCGGCAGCGGATGCTGGATGACGTTGACCGCCACCGGGACGACCTGCACGGGCCAGGTTTCGTCGTGGTCCCAGCACAGATGCATCGGCACCATGAAACCGTGCTCGACCGCCATTTCCTGACAGACCGTGATATCGAATTCATCGTAGACGAGCGAATTGCACAGATGCCATGAAAATTCCGCATTGCCGGGAAAGTCGGGCAGGGGGCGACGGCCCCAGCCTTCGTCGCCCACCGGATAGGCGTCCGCGGCGCCGATGGCGAAGGTCGGGTATTTGTCGAAAAAGAAATCGCAGCCGTGGTCGTTGTAGACGACGATGGCGATGTCGGGCTTAGTTTCTTTCAGCCATTTTTTTACCGGTTCGTAGCTGTCGAATAGCGGTTTCCAGGCCGGTTCGTTGTGTCGGCCCTGGTCGTGGACGACTCCGATGGACGGGACGTGCGATGTGCCGATGCCGGCGATGATTTCTGCCATGGTGGGAGCTCTCTATCTTGCGCCGGCGGCGTTGCGGGTGGCGAGAAACTCTTCATAGGTTTCGCCGCGCTGATGGGCGCCGATCTGATACAGGCCCTCGCCGATCACGGCGCCGATTTTCATGATCATGTAGATGTTGCCGCCGTGTTCATCCATGATCGCGCGCCAGTCGCGATCGCGGATAAGCTGGCGCTCGACATCGGTCAGATCTGCGGCGGCGAGAACGGCTTCCTCGTCCGCCAGAAACGCCTTGCGGTTTTCCGGCTTGCACATCGACATGGCGAACTTGTTGAGCCTGTAACCTTTTTGCGTTTCTTCCGACGTGAACACCTTGGTGTTCTCGATGGGCCGTGATTTGTCGACTTGCTGAACCATGTGGCCACCCTTCTAGCAGTATCATTTGATATAAAATAATGCGCGCGGTCGTGCAAGTGGGAAGCTTGCCGGCAGTCAGTTCATCGCCGAACCGCCATCGACTGCCAGCACCTGGCCGGTAATGAAATCGCTTTCGGCGCTGGCGAGAAAGATGCAGGCGCCGACCACGTCTTCCGGAACCTGTTCGCGCTTGATGGCTCGCGTCTGGGTGCCTTTGGCAATGTGGCTGCGCACCGTTTCCTGCGCCAGCACGGCGTCGGTCATAATCCCGCCCGGCGCAATGGTGTTGGCGCGGATGCCGTCGTCGCCCAGTTCGCGGGCGATCGACCGGGTGAACGATATCACGGCGCCCTTGGACGTGTCGTAGTGCAGCAGGTTGGTATAGCCCTTCAGCGCGCGGCCGGACGATATGTTGATGATTTTGCCGTATTCCTGTTTGCGCATCTGGGGGACGACCGCTTTGGTACACAGGAACATGCCGTTGATGTTGACGTTGAGCACCCGGTCCCATTCGTCCTTGTCGATCTCGAGGATCGGCTTGCCGGGGATGTTCACCCACAGCGCGGCATTGTTCACCAGCACGTCGATCCGCCCGAAGGCCTCGACCGTTTTCGCGGCCATGTTCGCGACTGCCGCTTCGTTGGTGACGTCGGTTTCGACGAACAACGCCGTGCCGCCGGCCTGTTCGACCTCGGCGATCAGGCCGTCCGCAGGAGCGATATCGGCAATGACGACTTTCGCTCCTTCCGCTGCGAAGCCGCGCACGTATGCGGCCCCGATCCCCTGCGATCCGCCGGTGATGATGGCGACCCTGTTTTTTAGTCGGGACATGAACGTCTCCTCGGTCAGGCGTTTAAATGATCCTCGGCCATCCAGCGGCCGATGGCGGTCAGGCGTTCGTCCTCGTCGAACTGGCCCAGAATCTGGACGCCGACCGGCACGTTGCCCACCGCCAGCAGGGGCAGCGACAGCGCCGGCATGCCGACGACGGACGATCCTTCGTTGTAGACTGCGCTGCCCTGGTCCATGCCGACCGGACCGGGGCCGGGCGACGACAGGGTGATAAACGCGTCGGCCCGCAGGCACAGCTGACGGTGCAGGTCGCGGATTCGGACGCGCCGGTTCAGCGCCTCGCGGTATTCCGCCTGGCTTAGCCCTTCGGCTTCTTTCAGCCCCATTAGCAGGCGCGGCGGTATCTGGTCCGGATATCGTTCCTTGTATTGCAGCATCGGCCACTGGAATTCGAACCGGTACAGGCTGCGCCACAGTTCCGGCATGCCGGCGAACACCTGTTCGTAGGCTTCGATCGACGGGTCGTCGGTGCGGTCGAATATCTCCACGCCGGCATCGCGTAGACTGTTCAGATAGCGTTCGAAAACGGCTTTGGTCGCGTCGTCGGTCTGATCCCAGCCGGCGGTTTCCAGGCGGATCAGCCGCGCGGGCTTGCGCGGGGCAGGGGGCATATCGCCGCCGAACAGGCCGGGATAGCCGGGATCGCCGCCGCCGAATTTCGAAATATGGCGCGACATGATCCATACATCCGGCAGATCGCCGCCGAACACGCCGAGATGGTCCATGCTGTGGGCGGCCGAGAATACCCCCTGGCGGTTCAGCGCGCCGAACGTCGCCTTGATCGCATAGGCGCCGCAGAAGCTGGCCGGCCGAATGGTCGATCCGCGCGCGTGGGTGCCGAGCGCACCAGGAATGGTGCCGCCGCCGACCGCCGCCGCGGTGCCGGACGAAGAGCCGCCCGGCGTGCGCGTCAGGTCGTGCGGATTTCGGGTGCGCGATGGGTCGCCGCCGCCGAATGTGACCGTGACGGTCTTGCCCAGGATGACCGCACCGCCCTTTCGCAGCGCATTCACCGAGGCCGCGTCGCGGATCGGCTGGTGTCCTTTGAAGAGTTCGCTGCCGTACTCGGTCGGCATGTCGACCGTTTCGATCAGATCCTTGATACCGACGGGCATGCCGTCGACCGGGGAAAGGGGTTTGCCGTCGGCGTGGCGTTTGGTTGCCTCGTCGGCGGCGGCGCGTGCCGGTTCGGTATTGACGATCTCCCAGGCCATGACGTCGTCTTCGATGGCGTCGATCTTCTCGAGGCAGCGTTCCAGATAGGCGCGCGGCGTATCGGCACCGTCGCGGAATTTCGCGACCGCGTCATGGAACGTCATCAGCCTATGGGTTTTCGGATCGTAATTCGGGCCGCTCATGCTACGCCGCCTCCTTCTATTGGTTTTGTCTTTTGTGCGAAGTATACCGAACCGGTTAGTTTGTGAACATTCGGGCGGGAGACAGACTATGAGTGCATCCCTGGAAGGAAAACGCGCTTTGATCACCGGCGCCGGCGGCGGGATGGGGCGCAGCCATGCGGTCCTGATGGCGGAACGGGGCGCCGATATCGTCATCCACGACATCAAGGAGGACGGGGCCGCGGAAACCGCCGACATGGTACGGCAGCACGGGCGCGACGCCACCGTGGTCGTCGCCGACATCCGCGACGTGCCGGCCTTCACGGCGGGAATCCGGGATGCGGGCCCCGTCGATATCCTGGTCAACAATGCCGGGGTGGGCGGCGCGCGCCGGTCGATAGAAGACATCACCGAGGATATCTACAACCAGATGTTCGAGGTCCATGTGCGCGGCACTTTTTTCGCCACCCAGACCGTCCTGCCAGCGATGAAGGAAAAGAAGGACGGCAAGATCATCAATATCTCGTCGATCTATGCCATGGGCGGCAGCCAGCTTGCCAGCCACTACGCGGCGTCGAAATCCGCGATTTCCGGTTTCACCAAAAGCTGGGCCCGGGAACTGGCGCCCTGGCGGATCAAGGTCAATGCGGTGGCGCCGGGATTTATCGTCACCGGCATGACGGAAGGCTCCAACCCGCCGGAAAGGATCGCCGAACGCGAAAAGCTGATGCCGCTCGGCGAGTTCTGCAAGCCCATTGACATCTCCTACGCCGTCGCCTGGCTGGCCAGCGCCGAGACCGATCTGGTGTCGGGCCAGGTGATCAGCCCGAATGCGGGCGAGGTGATTGTGGGGTATTAGGCCCGCTTAAGCCCGGTGTTTCCAACGCAGCGCGATTAATCCCGCGACAAAACCGAACATCACCGGCAGTGCAGCCGGTTCGGAAACCTGCGCGTTGGTGATCGGCGCCATGTAAATGCCGCCGTTGTGGAAGCTATTCGGCAGATCGTTCCAACGCTCCCGTCGGCTCGATGAGGCATCCGTCGGGGTCACCATGTGGACATAGTCTTCATTGTTGGAGTTGTTGGGTTCGCCGGACGCCCAATTCACGAAATCAAAAGGTGTTCCGTCGACCCAGACATAGTCGCCTTCGGATGCGACATCGTTCAGACCGATCCACATGTGTTGGTGAGCGGTAATCAGGCTGGCGATATAGTTATTTTCTGCCTGACTATGAATAGAGGCAAGGTGCATGTCCGAACTGATCGATTGAGCATTCGCTTCATGTCCGATCCAGGTATCATAAGTAAAATCAACGATATAGCAGTTGCCGAAATTGGTTGTGCCGCCGAATGAGGTGCACGCACTCTGGGTGATGGCGGAGGCCGGGACCGACCAGACTAATGCCACTGCAAGCGAAAACGTTATGGCTGCGAATTTTTTCAGGTTTAGAAGTATCGAGATTTTCATTGCACCCTCCGTTTGAAGAACCGTGTTTAAGTTCCGACCTGAGGATGCAATAAGTATGCCAATTGGTTAACGTACGGATTCGAGATTGGTTTTGTTCAAGCACCTCTATCTCTATTGATCGGGCTGTAAGTTTTTCCGACGTTTTCTTGCCAACAGCTTCAGAAGATGTGTCTTTCGATACGTCACCCTTGACCCATGTCGGGATTCACCGTCTTCTGTCGCTGCATCAAGGTCGCGTATTGAAATCCCAATGCGGGCGACGGCAGTACATTCAGTTTTTCCTGTTGCGGTTGCGCCACCAATGATTTCCGACGACCTGATTACATACAGCCCCAAGGTTTTTATTCCACTGACCAAGCTGTGCCGCGACGTGTGCCATTACTGTACCTTCGCGCATCCGCCGAAGCCCGGAGAGCGCGCCTATCTGATGGCGGATGACGTCCTGGCCGTCGCCCGCGCCGGCGCCGCCGCCGGCTGTACGGAAGCCCTGTTCACGCTGGGCGACAAGCCGGAGCTGCGCTACCGGGCGGCGCGCGACGAGCTGGCCGGGCTGGGCCACGAAACGACGATTTCCTATCTGGCGGAGATGGCCGGGCTGGTGCTGCGCGAAACCGGTCTGCTGCCGCATCTTAATCCCGGCGTGATGACGGCCGACGACATTGCGCTGTTGCGCCCGGTTTCCGCGTCGATGGGGATCATGCTGGAAGGCATCGCGCCGTCGCTGGCGGAAAAGGGCGGGCCGCATTTCGGCTCTCCGGACAAGGATCCCGCCGCCAGGCTGGAAACTATTCGCCTGGCCGGTGAGGCACGCGTTCCGTTCACGACGGGTATCCTGATCGGGATCGGCGAAACGCGGGACGAGCGGCTAGCGGCTCTTGCCGAGATCAGGAAGCTGCACGACCGTTACGGGCACATACAGGAAATCATCATCCAGAACTTCCGCGCCAAGCCCGGCACGCGCATGGCCCATGCGACGGAACCGTCTCTGGACGACCTGAAATGGACGATCCGTGCGGCGCGCGACCTGTTCGGAACGGAGATGTCGATCCAGGCGCCGCCCAACCTGAGCGCCGGTGAATTCCCGGAACTGATCGACGCGGGGATCAACGACTGGGGCGGCGTGTCGCCGGTCACGCCGGATCACGTAAACCCGGAAGCGCCGTGGCCGGAAATTGTCCGCCTGCGTGACGGCACGGCATCCCGGGGCAGGGTGTTGGCGGCCCGCTTGCCCGTTTATCCGCGCTATGTATTCGAAGACGGCTGGCTTGACGATGCCGTCCGCCCCGCTGTGTTGCGGGCGATAGATTCCGACGGGTTGGCGCGGGACGACACATGGGCGTCCGGCATCCCCGATGTGATGCCGGCCGCGCCGCCTGCCGTCGGCGGGACGGGACGGGCCGTGAGAGACGCGATCGACCGCGCGATCGCCGGCGACGGTCTGACGGAAAACCAGGTTGCGGAGCTGTTTGGCGCGCGCGGCGGCGCCTATGCCGACGTCGTCGCCGCGGCGGACTCTTTGCGCCATGAGGTCTCCGGAGACACCGTTACCTACGCCGTCAACCGCAATATCAACTACACCAATGTGTGCGGTTACCGCTGCGGATTCTGCGCCTTCTCGAAGGGGAAACTGAGCGCCAATCTGCGCGGCGCGCCTTACGATCTCGCGCTGGACGAAATCGCGCGGCGCACGACAGAGGCCTGGGCGCGTGGTGCGACTGAGGTCTGCCTGCAGGGCGGCATTCATCCCGACTATACGGGCGAGACCTATCTGTCCATCGTGCGGACGGTGAAATCGGCGGCGCCGGATATCCATGTGCATGCGTTTTCGCCGCTGGAGATTTCCCAGGGCGCGGCGACGCTGGGTCTGTCCGTCGCCGACTATCTGCTCCAACTGAAAGAGGCCGGCCTTGGATCTCTGCCCGGCACGGCGGCTGAGATTCTCGACGACGAAGTGCGCGCCGTCCTGTGCGCCGACAAGCTGTCGACCGACGAATGGCTCGCCGTGATGGAAACGGCGCATGGGGCGGGATTGCGGTCCACCGCGACGATCATGTTCGGGCATCTGGAACGTCCGGTCCATCAGGCGCGGCATCTGCTGCGCCTGCGGGAACTTCAGGAACGGACGGGCGGCTTCACCGAATTCGTTCCGCTGCCGTTCGTCCACATGGAAGCGCCCATATACATCAAGGGGATCGCCCGGAAAGGCCCCACTTTCCGGGAGGCCGTGCTGATGCATGCCGTGGCGCGGCTGGTGCTGCATCCGGTGATCCCGAATATCCAGACAAGCTGGGTGAAGCTGGGGGCGGACGGTGCGGCGGCCTGTCTGAATGCGGGCGCAAACGATCTCGGAGGTACGTTGATGAACGAATCCATCTCCCGCGCGGCGGGCGCGTCACACGGTCAGGAATTCGCGCCCGGGGATATCGAGGCGCTGATCGCCGGTCTGGAGCGAACGCCGCGGCAACGGTCGACGCTTTACGGAGACGTAGCGGAAGAGCGCATGCAGACCGCGCACGCGCCCGCCGGACTCACGCCCCCGGTGCAGACGCCGGCATCCAAGTACGCTCACGGGGAGGCCGCGGCATGATCGATCAGTTGCCGGTCATAGCGGTGCTGGGTGGAACCGGCGCGGAAGGGTCCGGGCTTGCCGCCCGCTGGGCCGCGGCAGGATATCGGGTTCTTGTGGGCTCCCGGTCCGAGGAACGCGCGGTCGAGTTCGCAGCCGAAATCGGCGCGGAAGGCATGGACAATGCTGCTGCTGCGGCGGCGTGCGATATCGCTGTCCTGACCGTTCCGTATCAAGCGCAGCGTGCCACGCTGACCGCTTTGCGAGAGCCCTTGCAGGGCAAGATTCTCGTCGATGTCACAGTGCCGCTGGTGCCGCCCAAGGTGATGCGCGTCCAGTTGCCGGAAGAAGGTTGCGCGGCGCAGATCGCGCAGGCGGTTCTGGGCGAGGGGGTCCGCGTGGTATCCGCGTTCCAGAACGTTTCCGCCGGACATCTGAACGATCCGGATCACGAAATCGATTGCGACGTGCTGGTGACCGGTGACGATCCCGCGGCCCGGGGCGAGGTCGTGAAACTGGCGGAGGCAGTGGGACTGACCGCAATCGAGGCGGGACCTCTGGACAATGCCGTCGCGGCGGAGGCGCTGACCTCGCTGCTGATCTGGATAAACCGGAAGTACAGGTCGCCCGGTGCCGGAATCCGCATCACCGCCCTGCCGGATCGCGAGACATAAAAAAAGCGGACACAAGGCCCGCTTTTCAATGTTCGCATCCGGCGATTAGCGTCGCCGGCGCCGTGCCAATATATTTGCGCCGATCCGCAGCGTGCCCAGAACAAGCGGCGCGGCGACCGAAGGTTCGGGCACTTCGAGAACCGAGTTGAAGCTGGAATTCTGGAAACCGCTGGTGTGGGTGATCGTGCCCCTCGTTGTCAGGGAAAATGTCCCGGTCAGAGCTTCGGTCGACAGTTCGTCGAACAGGAAGGGGCCCGCCAGCGCACCGGAATCTGCGATCATGATATCCGTCGCGAACAGTGTATTGCTCAGCGAACCGAAGGTTTCGAACTGCAACGTCCCCGCGGTCGTGCCGCCGATGACGGAAAGCATGTCGAGCGTGGCGTTGACGTTCGTGAATCCGGTTTCCGAAAATTCGAGAATGATCGTGCCCGAGCTTGCGCCATTCACATTGATCGAGTTGAGATCCAGAATGGGCGAACTGGAACTGCCCAGCAACGGCTTGGTAACGCCGGTGGTCGTATTGACGATAAAATCTCCCACGCCGCCGCTGAAAACAACGACCCCTGAGTCGGAATTGATATCGCCGGCACCGTTGTCGGTCACCGTGACGATGTTGGCGCCTTGCGTCGACGGGACAGCATTCGCGGTCGCTGTCAGGAAAATTCCCGCCATCGCCACGAACGCGATAATCGCCGTTTTTCTAACCTCGAACATACTACTCATACACTCCAAAGGGCGGACTCTGCCCACAATTATTGTGCATGCCTTGCGGCATCTTAGCCAACCACCGTTGACGTATTCGGTAGTGATGTCGAGAACAATGCAATATGTGTGCCAAAATAGAAAGTTATTGAATTTCAATGCAGTAATTGCCTGTGCGCTCGCCCGGGTCACAAAACTGTAAAGCCAGCTGACGGCTGGATCGGACTGAATTTAACGGACTATTCGGCCTCCAGCGGTGTGATCTCCACCGTGCCCGGCATGCAGATCCCGGCCGGCGTCCGGAATGTCCGATAACCTCCTTCGCCTGCCATTCGCGAACCTCCATCACTGCATACCGTTCCGACCGATTGCGACGTATATTGTAAAAGCATACGGCAAACGGAGGACAGGCACGTTGGGCGAATACGGTATCAGTCAATCCATTCCCAGGTTCGAGGACCCCAGGCTGCTGACCGGCGGGGGAGATTTCATCGATGACGACAACGCGCACGGTCAGCTTTACGGCGTCGTCGTGCGCTCGCCCCATGCTCATGCCGATATCGCCGGCATCGACACCTCGGATGCACTGGCGGCGGATGGCGTCGTCGCGGTTTACACCGGGCGCGACTACAAAGATGCCGGATGGGGGAGCATCCCGCATATCGGACCCCCCGTGAAACGCCGGGGAGGAGAGGATTTTTTCCTGCCGGATTTTTATCCTCTGGCCATCGACCGGGTACGTATGGTGGGCGAAGGGGTCGCTTTCGTCGTGGCGGAAACGGCAGCGCAGGCGAAAGACGCGGCAGATCTGGTGATGGTCGATTTCGATCCCTTGCCGGGGTCTGCGGATACGGCCGCCGCACTTGATGAGGGGGCGCCCGTCCTGTGGCCGGAAATCGGCAACAACGAAGCGCTGGTCCACGAAATCGGTGACCGGTCGGCAACCGAAGACGCCTTCGCGAAGGCCGATCATGTCATCGAACAGCGATTCAATATCAACCGGGTCCTCGGCAACGCGATGGAAATGCGCGCCTGTCTCGCCATCCATGATTCTAGGACCGACCACTACACGCTGCGCGCGCCCATCCAACACCCCTGGGTCGCACGTAAAATTCTGTCCGGGACTGTTATCGGCGTAGACGAACTGCAGATACGGGTGGTCGCGCCTGACGTCGGTGGCAGCTTCGGGATCAAGGCCAATGTGTATCCCGAATATTTGATTTCACTGTTTGCTGCGCGTCAGACGGGGCGTCCGGTCAAATGGGCGAGCGAACGCACGGAGGGCTTTCTCAGCGATTTTCATGCCCGCGACAATGTCGCGGATGCCGCGCTGGCGTTGGACAGGGAAGGGAATTTCCTTGGGTTCCGGTTGCGGAACCTGGTCAATATCGGCGCTTACTTCTCGCCGATCGGTTCCGGGCCGGCGACCAATAATCTGGGGACGCTGTCCGGCGTCTACACAACTCCGGCCGCGTATGTCGAAGTTGTCGGCGTTTTCACGAACAGTCATCCGACGGCGCCCTATCGCGGTGCGGGACGGCCCGAGGCAGCATTCATCATCGAGCGTATCATCGACGTCGCGGCTGACGAGTTGGGTTTCGATCCCGTGGAACTGCGCCGACGGAACCTCATTCCCGCGGACGCAATGCCTTACAAGACATCGCTGACGTTTACGTACGATTCCGGCGAGTTCGAAAAGAACATGGACGACGCGCTGCGTCTGGCAGATGTCGACGGCTATGCGGCGCGCAAGGCGCAGTCGGAGGCAGCGGGCAAACTGCGCGGGCTGGGGATTGCCAACGCGATCGAACGCGCTGCGCCGCCCGGCGTGGAAACGGCTGAGATCCGGTTCGATCCGTCCGGTACGGTCACGATCCTGTCCGGCACGACGCATCAGGGGCAGGGGCACACGACGATGTATACCCAGCTTTTATGCGACCGGCTGGGTCTGGAAGCCGATCAGGTGCGCGTGATCGAGGGCGATACCGACCGGCTGGCCTACGGGATGGGCGCGGGTGGATCGCGATCTTCCGCCATGGGGTCGGCGGCGCTGATGATGGCGGCCGACAAGATCGTTGAGAAAGCTTCCCGGATCGCCGCCCAGATTATGGAAGCCGCAATCGACGACATCGAATTCGCAGACGGTACGTTCACCATCGCCGGGACCGACCGCAGCGTCAATCTCGCGGAGGTCGTAAGCAACGCCTTCGCCGGCGCGAATCTGCCGGAAGGAATGGAACCAGGGATGATGGCGCATGCCGCCTATCACGGCAAAGTGCCGAGCTATCCGAATGGCTGTCATATCTGCGAGGTCGAGATCGACCCGGAAACCGGCGTGGTCGAAATGATGAACTATGTCGTCGTCGACGATTTCGGCACCATCCTCAATCCGCTGCTGGTGCACGGTCAGGTGCACGGCGGCGTAGCGCAGGGGGTCGGGCAGATTCTGCTCGAGAATACCGTCTATGACGGGGACGGTCAGTTGCTGACGGCGTCGTTCATGGATTACGGCATGCCGAGGGCCGACGATTTCAGCAATTTCGAGGTACAGGCGAATTCCGTCCCGACCGCGACCAACCCGCTGGGCGTGAAGGGCGTAGGCGAGGCCGGGTGCGTCGGCGCCATGCCTGTAACGATGAACGCGGTCATCGACGCTTTGACCCCGCTGGGTATTCGCGATCTCGACATGCCGACAAGTCCGGCGCGTATCTGGGCGGCCATTCGGGAAGCGAAATCAAATGCCTAAAATGAGCGCCGGGAGTTTTCTGCTCGCCGCCGCAGTTACATGCGTGACGGTGTCTGCGGGTCCCGCGATGGGCCAGAAAAATGTCGATGGCAACATCGTCTCGCGGTTAATGGGCGAGCCGCTGACGCTGTTCGACTGGGGACTGGCGCAGCTCGACCGGGACATGGCGCGAACGGCCGCGCGGCTATTGCCGGGACGAGCAGACGGGCCGGGGGTCCGGCACGGGACCATCTTTAACTGGCGAAGCCGCCGGATCACGATGTATCTGTCGCAGACAGTATCGCCTGAAGAACGCACACGCACGAATTGCGCGAACCTGTTCGGGGGCATCACCCGCGATCCGATTATCGGTGCGCCGGCGGGCAGCGATGCGGCAGGATGGTATCTGCTCAATGTCTTCAAACCCAAGGCTCATTTCTGGGGCGGACGTTTCGAGGATATCGGCGCGCAACTCGCGCGTATTGTCGTGTCGGAAGTGTCGCTCATTCCCGCCGAATTTCAGGCCGCTGCCGGCGATGCGAAAAAGGTGACATGCTCGGGTCGGCTGGATGCCTCCCGCGAAAGTCTGGAATTCACGGGGACGAGCTGACGAGCCGAATTGCTTCCCGCTCCACGGCGGAAGCAAGAACACCGGCAATATGACTCCGGACAGAGAGTCGTCTATTTTTAATCCGTTCTCCGATTTCTGAATTTACACCCGACCATGACAAACCAACTCAACCAACTCTCCGCCACCGAGATAGCCGATGGCGTAACGACCGGCGCCTTTAGTGCCGAGGCCGTGACACTGTCCTGCCTCGACCGTGTAGCGGAGCGGGAAGACGCGGTCATGGCGTGGGAGTTTCTCGATCCCGAACTTGCGCTGGCGCAGGCGCGCGCCCTTGACGCGGCACCGGAAAAGGGTCTGCTGGCAGGCGTCCCCGTGGGCGTGAAGGACATCATCGACACCCGCGATATGCCGACCGGCATGGGCTCGCCCGTCTATGACGGCCACCGGCCGCCGACGGATGCCTCCTGCGTCGCGCGTCTGCGGGCGGCGGGCGCGGTTATCCTGGGCAAAACCGTGACCTGCGAATTTGCCGGTCTGACGCCGCGGAAGACCGCCAATCCGCACGATCCGGCCCGCACGCCCGGCGGTTCCTCCAGCGGGTCGTGCGCGGCGGTGGCGGACGGCATGGTGCCGGTTGCGCTTGGTACGCAGACAGGCGGATCGGTTCTGCGGCCGTCATCCTATTGCGGCATCGTCGGGTTCAAGCCAAGTTTCGATACCTTCAGCCTGAAAGGCGTGTTCCCGGCCGCTGAGAGCCTCGACACGCTGGGTCTGCATGCGCGGACCATTGACGATATCGAGCTGCTGACGTCGGCGCTGCTGCTGCGGGATCACAAGCCCGCGCCTGAGATGCCGCGACCCCCCGTGGTCGGGCTTTGCAAGACTTCGATGTGGGATGACGCCCAGCCGGAAAGCCGCGCGGCGGTGGAGACCGCGGCCGAGGCGATGAAAGCGGCGGGCGCCAGCATCCGCGATTTCGAGCTGCCCGAAGAGTTCGAATGGCTGGCCGATGTGCGGGGGAAGATCAACGCGCGCGAACGGGCCGTCGCGATGGCGGGCGAATGGGCGACCGACCGGGAACGGCTCAGCGATCAGCTTCGGGCGACCGTGCAGGCCGGGATCGATACGCCTTTCGAGGATTATCTCGACGCGATGTACCTGATGGAAACCTGCCGCGCGCGGATGAACCAGACCTTCGAAGGCTGCGACGTGCTGCTGACACCCGCCGTCGACGGCGAAGCGCCGGTCGGGCTGGACGACACCGGCAGCCCGCGATTCCAGGCGCTGTGGACGATGCTGCACGTGCCGACCATCACGCTGCCTACCCATACAGGACCAAACGGCCTGCCGGTGGGGATACAACTCGTCGCGCCGTACCGCGCGGACCGGGCGCTGATGGCGATTTCGCGTTGGACCCAGGACGCGGTCGGCGCATGACGGAGATCAAAAGAGGACCTATCGGCGAGAGGGTATTGCGGTTGGAAGACGGCCCGCTTCTCGCCGGCGAGGGGACATTCGTCGCCGACTGGTCGTTTCCGGATACCCTGCATATGCGTGTCGTCCGGTCCAGCGTTGCCCATGGCGATATCCGGTCTATCGATACCGCAGCAATCGCGGATATTCCCGGCGTGCACGCCGTATGGACCGCGGCCGATGTCAGCGACATTCCGCCCATCGAGTTCCGCGCGACCAAATACACGGGGCTGGAGCCTTACAGGCAACCGGTGCTGGCGACTGACCGTGTGCGCTACGTCGGAGAACCGATCGCTGTTGTCTTCGCGGACGATCCTTACACGGCGGAGGATGCTGCCAATCTGGTCTGGGCCGATATCGACGAAAAACCGGCGATAACTGCGGCAACCGAACCGCCCGGAGAGTTCTCGCCCGGCCACGATACCGAGGCTACCGTGATCGAAAAAGGCTATGGCGATGTCGATGCCGCCTTTGACGCAGCGAATGACGTGGTTGAACTGGAGTTGCGGACGGGGCGGCATTCCGGCGTGCCGCTGGAGTGCCGCGGCGGGCTGGCACGGGTCAATCCCGACACCGGCGGGCTGGAATATTACGGTGGTACCAAGCGCCCCCATCCCAACCGCGACCAGATCGCACGGACGCTGGGGCTCGATCGGGCCAAAGTCGATCTGTTCGAAGGCAGCGTCGGCGGCGGTTTCGGAATCCGGGGCGAGCTCTACCCCGAGGATTTCATTGTTTGCGCCGCCGCCCTGCGGCTGGGTCGTCCCGTCCGATGGATCGAGGACCGGCGCGAACATCTGCTGACCGCCAACCAGTCGCGCCAGCAGACCCACCGTATCCGGGCGGCGATCGATGCCGATGGCCGGATTCTCGGCATCGACAACGAGTTCTTTCACGACCAGGGCGGGTATCTGCGCACCCACGGCGTGCGCGTACCGGACATGACGGCGGGACTGATGCTGGGACCGTACGAAGTGCCTGCCTACCGGGTCGCGGGGCATGTGCGCCTGACGAACAAGACCCCCGCGGCGACGTATCGCGCGCCGGGCCGCTACGAAGGAACGTTCGTCCGGGAACGCCTTCTGGACGCGATTGCCGGCCGGGTCGGGATCGACCCGGTCGAAGCGCGGCGGCGGAATCTGATCCCGGCGGCTTCCATCCCCTACGCGCGTCCGCTCGATGCGCTGGAAGTCGATGTGGTGCTCGAGTCCGGGAACTATGCCGGGCTGTTGGACAACGCGCTCGAAAAGTTCGGCTGGAAAGCGTTGCGGGACTCGATCGATGCGCGGCGCGCTACAGGCGAAACCGTCGGCGCGGGGCTGGGATTTTTCGTCGAAAAGTCGGGTCTGGGGCCGACCGACAAGGTGCGGGTCGATCTGGATAGCGACGGGCAGGTCACGGTGGCGACCGGCGCAGCCAATCTGGGGCAGGGTGTGCTGACGGTCATGGCGCAGATCTGCGCCGGGACCCTTGGCTGCGATTATGCCGGCATCAAGGTTCTGCACGGACGTACCGATGTCATCGACGAAGGATACGGCAGCCACGCATCGCGGACGACAGTGATGACCGGCGAGGCGACCCGGCTGGCAAGCATCGCGTTGCGCGACCGGCTGGCGGGTATCGCGGCGGAGAAACTGCAGGCGGATGTCGCGGATATAGAATTCGACGACGGCGAGGCGCGTCATGCCGCGACCGGAGCATCCATTTCGTTCGGCGACATCGTGACGGCGACAGGCGAAGGCGTTGTGTCCGCCGAGGGCCGCTACGACACCAAGCACATGAACTATCCCTACGGCGTGCATGCGGCGGTGGTTGCCATCGACCGGGAAACCGGGATCGCGGCGGTCGAAAAATTCATGATCGCCTACGATATCGGTTGCGCTATCAACCCGATGCTGGTCGATGGCCAGCTTCAGGGCGGGCTGGCGCAGGGAATTGGCGGAGCATTGTTCGAAGAATTTGTCTACGACGGTTCGGGCCAGCCGCTGTCATCGACTTTCGCGGACTACATCATGCCGGGATCGACCGAGGTACCGGCGGCTGACATCCTGCTGACGGAAGACGCGCCCAGCCCGCTGAACCCGCTGGGCATCAAGGGCGCGGGCGAGGGCGGGATCAACGCGGTGGGCGCGGCGGTTGCGGCCGCCATCGACGACGCGCTTGGCCGGCCGGGCGCCGTGACCGAGCTGCCGGTCACGCCGCGTCGGCTGATCGGACTGCTCGGGGGCTGATCGGTCAGAGATACCGGCGAATGCCGTGATCCGGCTCCTGGCCGGTTAATCCGTCTCTTCCGCCAGCAACTCCTCGACCACCCGGCGGGCATATACCGCGCCGGCGTCGGAATGGATGTTCTGCCATTCGCCGTCCGTGCCGGCGCGGTCAAGCACTTCCTGCTGCCGGTTCAACACGTCGATATCCTCCTCGAAGACGGCCTTGGAGCCCTGATACATCATCTCCGTGACGGGTTGTTCCGGATTGAAATTGCGCGGGACGGCCCAGAAGAAATGCGTGGACGTATCCGATTCCGGAGTGATCGCGCACAGTACCCGGTATTCCAGTCCGTCATCGGGATCGTTGCTGTCCGACGGGGCCGATTTGCTTTCGATCACGATGGTCGCCGGCGGATCGAAATGGATGCGGTGCATGCGGTCGATCGGGCCGTCATAGCCTTTCAGTTTCTGATAGAACGGCGGCGCCGGGCAGTCGGGCATGATGCGTTCGACGATGACATGCTTCCCGTCGCGGCTCGCTGTCGCCGGCGTTTCCGAGACCGCATCCGTCCCGATCGTGCCGCGATGGACATAGGCCTCGTGCGACAGATCCATCAGGTTGTCGGCGAGAAGCTGATAATGGCAATCCAGATGCATGTAATCGCCGACGGGGTACCAGTCGGGATCGTCGTTCCAGTGAAAATCCGGGATCAGCTTTTCGTCGGCTTTTTCAGGGGCGCCCATCCATATCCAGATCAGGCGCCATTTCTCCGCGACCGGATACGTCTGAACAGTCAATCCGCCGGGCGGTACGCCATCCTGGCCGGGAACGCGCAGGCACCGGCCGTCCGCGCCGAATTCCAGTCCGTGATACAGGCATCGGACGGTATCTCCCTCCCGTTCGCCGGCCGATAGTCTGGCGGACCGGTGGGGACAGATATCGCGTAACGCGGCGACCCCGCCGTCGGCGGTGCGATAAAGCAGAACCGGTTCGTTCAGAATCCATCGGCCGAGAAGTTCGTCGCCGTCGAGCTCCGACGGCATGGCCGCGACATACCAGTAATTCCGCAGGAACATCCCCGTCTCCCATTGCTACCAGTATTTGTTGGGAGGCATTATGAGCACTGCAAAACTTTCCGCCAAGCGGCGGCATGCGGGGAAGTGACATGGCGAAGATCGCGTTCATCGGGCTTGGAAACATGGGCGGACCGATGTCGGTCAACCTGGTAAGGGCGGGCCACGACGTCACAGGCTACGACATCGTTCCGGAAAAGGTAGATCGGGCGGCGGCCGGTGGCGTGAAGGCGGCGACCTCGAACCCTGATGCGGTGAAGGATGCCGAATTCGTCTTCGCGATGCTCCCGACCGGCAGGGAAGTCCGCCATGTGCTGGTGGATGGCGACGGGATTTTCGATCTGGTTGGACCGGAAACGATCGTCGTGGACTCCTCGACGACCGATCTCGGCACGACCGAATACGTGCATCAGCATGCTGCGTCTCGGGGAATCTCCATGATCGATTCCCCGGTTTCGGGGGGTATGGCGGGCGCCGAGGCCTCCACGCTGACGTTCATGGCGGGGGGCGACGGCGCGGCAATAGACCGGGCAGAGCCGGTGTTTCTGGCGATGGGGAAAAAGGTCGTTCGCGCCGGCGGACCGTCCGCCGGACAGGCCGTGAAGGTGTGCAACAACATGCTGCTGGGCATTTCGATGGCGGGCGCCTGCGAAGCCATCGCGCTGGGCGAAGCCGCCGGCGTCGATCACCAGGTGCTGTTCGATGTCATTTCAACCTCGACCGGCAGTTGCTGGGCGATGAACGTCAATTGCCCGATGCCCGGCATGGTCGATACGTCGCCGGCCAACCGCGATTATACGCCGGGCTTTACGGCAACACTGATGCTGAAGGATCTGACACTGTCGCAGGAAGCCGCCGCGAAGACCGGCGCCGTAACGCCCCTGGGCGAACATGCCCGGCAGATGTACGAAGCGTTCTGCGACACTCGCGACGGAGAATTGGACTTCTCGGCGATGGTGCAGATGGTGCGCGATCTGGAGAGGTAGAAAACGCGCCTGAATTCCGGGTGGTCCGGAACTTCATTCGCTGCGTATGCTGGTCAGTATCCATTACCGGGCGTGAAGAAGAATGACAAAATTTCTGCTGACCTGGCTCATTTGTTTCGTTGTCTTTCTCGTGATCGATCTCGCCTGGATCGGCGGCGTGGCGAGATCGTTCTACCGGACGCAAATCGGCCACCTGCTGGCGGAAGATTTCCGCATGGTGGCCGCCATGCTGTTCTACGTATTCTACGTAGCGGGAATCGTGTGGTTCTGCATGTGGGGCGCGGAAGGCTGGAAGGCCGCCGCGATCAGCGGAGCGCTGTTCGGATTTTTCTGCTACGCGACCTATGACATGACCAACTACGCCACTCTGAGAGACTGGCCGCTTCAGATGGTGCTGGTCGATATCGCCTGGGGCACGGTTCTGACGGCGTCCGTCGCCGGGATCGGCACCTATCTGTCGTCTGTTCTTGTGAAATAGGGACTGGATTCAGCGCGAACTCGCGAACGCGGCGTCTTTCGCGGCCCGAACTTCCGGCATGTTCATTACGACACGCAGTCGCTCGACGTAGAGTTGGCCTTCTTCCGAATACCGCGCCAGCGTCCCGGCCAGTTCGACGGCGTCCAGCGGGCGCTTCGAGGCGCGCATCCCCGCGCGTGCGGCGCGAAACCCGCGATAGGCACGATGACGGTTCAGATTGCGCATGTAGTCCCGGACGCTCGCCTGGATCGTATCGAATGCTTTCAGGGCGACGCCCGCGTTGCCGGATGCCTGCATGGCGTTGGCGCCGACGGGGGCGTGCTGGCCGAACAGAGCATTCCCAGCCTGTGCAAACCGGGAGGTTCCCCAGCCGGATTCCTGCACTGCCTGGGCAATTGCGAGCCGGGGAGGCACGATATCGATCCGTCGTAGAAGCTCTTCGGTGTTCATGGGTGCCGTGCGATAGATTACTGCCATTCGCTCAAGCCATTTGCGGTCGCGAGTGCGCAAAGAGCGTTCTGCCGCAATCGCCTCGTGAAGCCGCTGCAGTCGTCGCCGGTCGGCGCGGATACGTTCGTTGGCATACAACACATGCGGCAGAACGATGGAGACGAATACCGCTTTTCGCGTGTCGGGGTCTGGAACGGCTTTGAGGTCTCCGGGCAGGTCTGTGAGGAATACCGGCGGTAACTCCGGTCCCGCGCCGCCGATATCCTTGTGAGGATCGAAGCCCATCTCCTTGAACAGATCGATGGTTTCGGCGACCGTCCCGGCGCTGGTGCTGCCGAGCTGCAGGCCGCGTTCCGGCAACAGCGTTATGGCCATCCAGACCGGTACGATCGCAACAGCCATCGCGCCGAGGACAGGAAAGAATTTATTCTGGTTCGTCATGGCCCTTTTCCGGCCGGTCGATGCCGTCCGCGTCGTCCAGCTTCGCCATGATTTTGTGTTCGACCTGGCCTATCACCAGAACGATTACCACCACGATGATCGCCAGCAATACCGCGATATCGAAGAAACCGATACCGGCTGCAATGCCGATCGCGCCTGCGACCCAGATGGAAGCGCCGGTCGTCAGCCCGGTCACTTCGCGGCCGCCCTGAATGATCGCGCCGGCGCCGAGAAAACCGATGCCGCCGATGATCCCCTGAATGATGCGTGTCGGATCCGCTTTGGCGCCGTCAAAGTTCTGCAGCGGTCCTGCGATCATTTCCATCGTGATGATGATAAAGGCGGACGCGCCCGTCGCCACCAGCATGTGCGTACGGATACCCGCCGGTTTGCGGCGGAATTCGCGTTCGAACCCGACGAGCATTCCGAGAGCCGCGGCGACGAGGAGCCGCAGCGTGATATCCCATGCAGGCATTTCGACGAAAATCATACTCTGCAGTTAGCCCAGTTTCTCCATTGGATCAAATAGTTATGCTAACCGGCGCCAGCGGCTTTCCGGCGATCTCGCGTTTCTTTAATTTTCCGCCATGTCCGCTAATCAGTGCCCCATCTGCCGCCGCCCGCTTGGCGGCAAATCAGAGAAACATCACCTGGTGCCGAAATCGGAAGGGGGACGGGAAACGATCGCCGTCCACCCGATCTGTCATCGCAAGATACACAGCCTGTTCAGCGAACGGGAACTTGCCGTCGCCTATGACACGCCGGAGGCTTTGCGGGCGCATCCCGAGATGGGCCGGTTTATCAAGTGGGTGTCGAAACGGCCGCCCGATTTCCACCGGCGAACGCGGCGAAAACGAAACGTCCGATCAAACAACCCTCGCGCTTGACGCGCCGCCGTGCTTTGCTGGGGCGAAACACGACGGAGGGACATCATGAAACGAGAATTCATACATGGGACCTGGCAGAAAAACCGGTCATTTTCGCCGGCGGTTATCACCAGCGGCAGCGATCAGAAGATTATATGGCTGGCGGGATACGGCGCGCCCCAGAAACCCGACGGCACGCCGCTGCACGGGGATTTCGAGGCCCAGACGCGTCAGTCGTTCGCCAATATCGAAACGTTTCTCGCGAAATGCGGCGGCACCCTGGCCGATATTGTCCAGATGACGGTTTTCATCATCGATTCCCGCTACGGCAACGAATTTACCGAACTCCGCAAGGAGTTCTTTCCCGACGGGAATTATCCAGGCAGCGCGCTGATTACCTGCGCCGGATTCGCCCAGCCCGAGATGATGGTCGAGATACAGGGGATCGCCGTCGTCGAGGGCTGAGTTGCTGCTCCGCGAAATCGCGGCCGACATCGCGGAGAATATCGATCAGCGCGGCGAGTGCCGGCGTAATTGTGCCGTGTTCGCGCAGCGTGAAGCCGATCGGGCGGGTGCCGGAATGCCATCGCAACGGCAGAACCGATAGTACGCCGCGTTCGATTTCCGTCGAGAAGAGTTCCGCCGGGTTGGCGCAGATGAAATCGCTCGACAGGAGCAGAGCCTTTACGCAGAGCATTGAATCCGTCTCGATCGTGAAAACGGGCGGGGTGCTGCCTTCGAACCGGAATTCGTTGGCGACCAGTTGTTTGATGGCGGCGGAGCCGCGCGCGATGATCCACGTTTCGTCGGTCAGGTCGGAGAAGCCGAGGTCCTTTTTCCGTGTCAGCGGATGATCGCTCCGCAGAATGACCGACAGAGAGTTCTGAAACAGCACCTCTTCGACCAGGTGCTTGTGAATCTGGCCGTCCCACAGCGCGCCGATGACAATGTCGATTTCGCCATTGTCCAGATCCTCCAGCTGGCTTTCGAACGGATCGTTCCGGACCTCCACGGTCAGCCCGGGCATTTCGTCGTGCAGGCGCGACAGGGTCGGTCCGACCAATGTGGCAAGGCCGATGGGGGAGGCGCCGATAACCAGATGCCCTGCTTCGACGGTGCGGAGCTCGTTCAGATTACGGGTCGCGTGCCGCAGTTCCGCTTCGATGGTCCGCGCATGCTCTGCCAGCGAAACTCCGAACCGGGTCGGCGCCACGCCGCGTCCTTCCCGTGCGAGCAATTCGACATCGAGGTTTTCCTCGAGCTGGCGGATCGACCGCGTTAGCGCCGGCTGCGAGACGTTCAGCGTCTTCGCGGCCGCCGTGACCCCGCCGTGTTCCACGACGGCCAGAAGGTCCAGCATTTGCCGGACGTTGAGATTTCTGGGCTGTGATAAATCATGCATAATAGTTATGAGTATATCAGTAATATATATTGGAGTTAATATATGATTCCCGGCATCTTCGCGCGGCTTCGATACGACTCTTTGTACGATTAATGATGCATGAGCGGGCGGAGCGAGGCTCCACGGCTGGGAGGCGGCGCTTTGGCCAGCGCGACTGAAATACCGGTATTGATCGTCGGGGGCGGTCCGGTCGGTATGGCGCTCGGCACTGAGCTCGGATACCAGGGCATCGACTGCCTGGTGATCGAGCGGAGAGATGGCACCGTCTCCCATCCAAAAATGAACATGATCTCGACGCGAACCATGGAGTTCTGCCGCCGGTGGGGCGTGGCGGACGAGATTCGCGGGGCCGGCTGGCCGCCCGAACATCCAATGAATATCGCCTATGTGACCAGCCTGTCGGGCTTTCGCATATCAGGCTTCGATTACCCGTCCTACGACGATCGGCCGCCGTGGCAGCACACGCCGGAAGGTCACCAGCGCTGTTCGCAGCTTTTCTTCGATCCTGTCATCCAGAAACGCGCCGAATCGTTTCAGTGTGTTTCTACACGGTATCGCACTCTGTTCAGGTCGTTCGAACAGGACGCCGATGGGGTGACGGTCATCGTCGAAGACCGTGATACCGGGAAGTCCGAACCGATCCGCGCACAATGCGCTTTCACGAAAAATATCAGGCCATGATGTAATGGCTGTACGGGGCCGAAGGGTTATGGGGGAAGATAATAACG
>Ga0181569_10000624_pt1 | contig 27304 bp, 23 predicted proteins | sample 101ome_19_FD_132452 | JGI IMG/M metagenome (GOLD analysis project Ga0181569, IMG submission 132452) | Coastal salt marsh microbial communities from the Groves Creek Marsh, Skidaway Island, Georgia - 101405AT metaG (megahit assembly) | ecosystem: Environmental > Aquatic > Marine > Intertidal...
CGTCCCGTTCGGTCGAGTACCGGGGACGTGCGTCTCGCGACCGAGATCGATCGATCGACGGGTCGGATCGATCGATGAATCGATCGGTCGATGAATCGATCGAACCGTCTCGATCGATCGATCGATCGGTCGATCCAGGCGGTCATCGACGCGCACGCGCCCTCGCGCCCGCGCGGGGACGGGTGTCCTAGGGTTTAGATAGATGCCCACACACCCCCCCACTCGCGCGCGTTCCGAGTGGTGTCCATCGATCGCGCGACTCCGTCTCGATCGATCGATGCGATGAATCGATCGATCGATGCGATCGATGAATCGAAGCCACCGATCGATCGCATCGATGCATCGATCGACCATTCGCATCGATTCATCGATCGCATCGATCGCATCGACCGCATCGATCGCATCGATCGCATCGATTCATCGATTCATCGATCGATTCATCGATTCATCGACCACGGGACCACGGGACGTCGGTATCCGATGGGTCAACTCGTTCGAACGCACCGATGAACGCGATCGGGAGGACGCGTGATCGAATCGATCGACGCGTACGATCGAATCGAATCGAATGGAATCGAACCCAATCGATCGGTCGAATCGATCGATCGATCGCTGGTCGAATCGATCGAACCCGATCGATCGAATCGATCGGTGCCTTTCGCGTCGACCAATCATCGGTGACCGACGCCGACGGAGGATGAATTCAACCTCGACCTCGACCGCGACCGGGCGTCGCGTCGCGCGGTGGCGACGGACGGACGGCGCGCGTCGGCGCGCGCGTCACCTCTCGCGCGCGATGGAGATCGACGCCCCGTCTCGTCCGGCGGGCGATGCGTCGGGGAAACGCGAGAACGTCGATCGAACGCCGACGTCGAGGTCGAATTCGTCCGACGCCACGAGATGTGATTCGGCGGCGGACGCGACGGCGGTGGTGAGGGACGAAAGGGGGACGGAGGCCGTGCGCGCGGGGAGAGGTGGGAAAAAGTATCGAGCGAGCGAGACGCGCGAGGAGCACGTGAGTAAGAAGATCAACGCCGCGAAACGACGGACGAGGAGTGAATTGAGCGTCAGTGGCGGGGGGTGGACGAAACACGGGTACGCGTACGGCGACGACGCGACGACGACGATTGGTCGATTGCGACATTTGGATACCATTGAGCGCATCTCCGTGAAGACGACGACGAAGGAAGAGTTTATCGAACGTTTCGAGCGGACGCGGACGCCGTGCGTCATCACGGACGCGATGGAGGATTGGCCGTGTTATCGAAACGACGGCGACGGGCGACGGTGGAGCCTCGACGCGCTCGACGAGAGGTTCCGCGAAGTCAAGTTTAAAGTCGGTACGGACGACGATGGATACCCGGTGAGACTGAAGATGAAATACATAAAGCATTACATGACGGATGCGGCGCACATGCGCGACGATTCGCCGATGTATGCGTTCGACGGGAGCGTTTTCGACAAGCCCGCCACGAAGAGTTTACTCGACGACTTTAAAATTCCAGATTGGTTCGAGGAGGATTTGTTCAAGCACGTGGGTGAAAAACGTCGACCGCCGTATCGATGGATCGTGTTCGGTCCACCGCGCAGTGGTTCGTCGGTGCACATCGATCCCTTGGCGACGAGCGCGTGGAACGCGTTGATCTCCGGTAGAAAACGCTGGGCGCTGTATCCGCCGAGATCCGTGGATAAGCAAACCATCAAACCGCGCGGGATCGGTCTCGACGGTGAAGCCGTGACGTGGTTCAACAAGATGTATCCGAGAACGACGACGGAACAGTGGAAACGCAGCGGCTTACCGCCGCCGATTGACGTTATTCAACATCCCGGAGAGATTATGTTTGTACCCGACGGGTGGTGGCATGCGGTGCTCAACCTGGATCACACCATGGCGGTGACGCAAAATTTCTCCACCTCGGCGCGATTCGACGCCGTGTGGCGCATCACTCGTCGGGCTCGACCGAAAATGTCCGCTAAGTGGTTGGAAAAGTTGAGACGCGTGCGTCCGGACCTCGCCGCCGTCGCCGACGGGCAGCCTCGACGAAGCGAGGCGAGCGCGGGGGAGAAGACGAGCTCGACGAGCAGTTCCTCCACGGGGTCCAGCGACACCGAAGAAGACGAGAAGGAGGCGACGAAAATAGAGCGAGAGAGCGACGCCATGGAGATATGATGATGAGATTAAAGAATTAGCTATACAACTACACGCCCACCATTGTTTTATAAATATATTGTACATTCGAGTTGACCGAAATTTCACAGCGACAAACTAAACGACATGTCGATCTCGGTATCCGTCACGCGCTCGGTGTACGCGCTCGAGATCCCCGATTCCGCCAGGTACGCGGTGAGCGTGAACCCGAGAAACTCATTCGTCGTGACGATGCCGCGATTGATCAACTCTCTCGCGCCCCACAGTGTGGCGGGTCCGTTGACGCGCACGCGCACGCGTCTTTCGGCGTCCCCCGGTTTCGATGCTCTCAAATCGTTATCCACCGAAATCCTCAACGCGTACCCATTCTCGACGAAAACTTGCGCGAGATCGCGCATACCGACGACCGCCTCGTCCAATCGCTCCGCCCCACGCGCGTCTGTCGACACCGGTTTCGGCGCGCCTGGAAAATACGCCACGTCGAAATCCTCCCCTCTGTCGAAACCGTTCACCAATCGCTCGTAAATCTTCTTCCCACACCTCTCCGCGATCGCCTCCGGCAACAAATCGTTATCTCTCAACGACGCGTCCCGTCGCACGATCCTCGACGCGCCCTCCGCGCCCACGCGCTCCTCGAAGACGCTCGTCGATTTCGGAATGGCTCTGCCGATTGTCGCCGTCTGCACGAACGTCACGAAATCAAAATACAACGGATCCGCGATCGCCCCTTGCTCTATCCGCAACGGCTCGTACAGATACTTGTACGGCTCCCACTCGCTCGCTCTAAATTTCCAAGACGTCGCCTGAAACACATCCATCGGCAAGACGTCGCACTCGTCGACGGCTTCGTAGGACGAGCGCAAGAGACACACCGCGAACGCGAGCTCGACCTTTGGTCTCGGAAACATCACCGGTTCCGGAGGAGATCTGGAGACGACGAACGGAGACGATGGTCCCGACCCGTTCGCGCGCGTCGGGGCGTACGCGTTCGCGCGCCTCGAGGGCGTCGGGAAGACATCTTCTTCATCTTTGACGTCGTCATCATCGTCACCGACGTTCGACGCGCTCGACGGCGCGCGACGCGCGAGGACGAGGGCGAGCGGCGCGGTGGTGATAACGACGCGTCTCGTCGCTCTCGCGCCGTCGCGCGCGCTCGCGCGCGAGGCGGCGGTGGCGGCGAGGATGACCGGGGACGACCGCGCCATACTATGACGACGTGCGCGACGCTCGCGCGCGAGCTCGCGCGATGGCGCGCGACGACGACGCGAACGACGGTGCGCGCGGTGTCGAGCGGCGAGCGGCGTCTCGCCGCGCCGCGCGCGCGCGGGGCGTCCGCGGTCGCGCGCGCGCGGGATGAGGAGGGAGGCGGCGGCGGCTGGGGACGCGGATTGCGTCGCGCCACGGGACGCGAGGGCGCGGATGAGGACGACGCGCGCGCTCGTGAGGTCGAGAGGAATGACGTCGGTCGTCGCGAACGATCGAGAGGCGACCGCGGTCGCGGTGGACGAGGGGAGGAGGAGGAGCGGCGGTCGGGACGGTTCGCGGCGAGCGCCGCGGGACGCGACCGAGGACGGCGACGGGATCGAGGCGAGAGATACGATGATCGGTACGGGAACGGTGAGAATCGTCGCGGCGATCGTCGCGATCGAGGGTCGGGGCGTCGGAACGACGAGCGCGGGGCGCGCGAGCGCGGGGAGGCGGAGGAGACGGTTCGGCCGCCGAGGAGAGGACATCGAAGGTTTTACGCAACGTGTCATCCGGGGCTGGAGGAGGTGGTGGCGAGAGAGTTGGAATCGCCGATGATCAACGCGAGCGATGTCGTCGTCGGGAAATCTGGGGTATCGTTCACCGGGACGCAGAGGGTGGGGTACGACGCCAACGTGTGGTTGCGAAGCGCGGTTCGCGTGCTCGTCGAACTCAAGCGAGGATATTTGGATCCGAACGCGCGAGGGACGGAGAGCGTGTACGATTTCGTGAAAAACGCGGTACCGTGGGAAGAGGTGATTCCTGGAGACGTCGATGGACGAGGCGAAGGGTTGAGATTCGCGGTGGAGACTCGAGTGTGGGACTGCTCGCAAATTACGAGCTCTCACGCGGCAAAGATTAGAGTCAAGGATGCGGTGTGTGACGCTCTCGTGGACGCCACAGGAACGCGTCCGCCACCACCGGACAGCTACGCCACCGCGGACGTACCGCTGTACGTGACGCTTTATCGGGATGAAGTCATCATGTATCGAGACATGAGCGGCGAGTCGTTGCATCGAAGAGGGTATCGAAGCGCCATGCATCGCGCATCTTTGAGCGAATCAGCGGCCGCCGGAATGTTGAGCCTCGCGGGATGGCCCGACATACTCGACCACTGGCGCCGAGATCCCTCTCGAACGCCTCCTCCGGTGTTGATCGATCCCATGTGCGGCAGCGGGACGTTTCTCATCGAGGGCGCTCTCATGGCAGCCAACGTCGCTCCCGGTTTGATTCGAGACGAAACCATTGGTTTCGCGTTTGAACGTTGGCCCGATCACAATCCTGAGACATACGACGAGTGTTTGGAGGACGCTCGACGAATCGGCGCGGAAACGCGGGCGTCTGCTTCGACGCCGCCGGTGATTGTCGGCAACGACATTCATCCTGGCGCGGTGACGCTCGCAGGTCAAGGGGCCGAGACAGCTCGCGTGGCGGGGATGATCGACGTCTTTAGAAACAACTGCGAGATGTTCAAGCTCGCATCCTCCACTGCGGGATCGAAGATCGACCCAGACGCACCGAAACTCGTCGTGACGAATCCGCCGTGGGGCAAGCGAATCGGGGCCGGGCAACAAGGCGGCGGGTCGCGCGGGGGTGATCGACGACGACGCGATTCCGAGGAGGAGAACGACGATTTCGATTACAAAGACAGCGAGTTTGATCGAGACACGACGGTCGGTTCCCAAGGTTTGAGCGAGGAAGAGGCGCTCGAACAAGTGTGGAACTCGCTCGGCGTTTTTTTGAAACGCGAGTGTCCCGATTCCTCCGCCTTTGTTTTGAGCGGTAACCCCGCGGTATCGCGGGCCATTCGAATGCGCGCGTCGAGAAAACACGTCGTTGGAATCGGAGGCGTGGATTGTCGCCTGCTGAGATACGACATCTTGCCGCCAAAACCGCCGGGATACTCTCCTCCGCCGCGCAGTCGAAGAGATATTTGAGGATTTTAGGTGGGATTTGAGGAATTTTTTCAATGTGATGTAAGTGTGCTGTATTACCACTTTTCAAATCGTTCGCCGTCGTGAATATCAACAGCCGAACGACACGCTGCCGCTAGAAGAATCGTTTGAATATCGCTCGCCGTGTGCTCTTACTTCAAAAAAGTACACGTCACCCACATGGCGACAAAGCTGAACAAGGCGAGGATCAACTCGGGCGCCGCTCCTTGCGGGAACAAAGGAATGTACACTGGAACGATCGATCCGACGAGCCACGCAAGAACGAGCGCGATGAGCGAATCTCTAAAAGCTTTGCCCAAAGTACCTTGACCCCCCCGCTTTTCATTCAGAAAGTAGACGCACGCCCCGAACGCGCACGCCATCTGAAACGCCGGTCCACTCGACGCCGGCGCCGCGATCGCCCATCCCGAAATGAAGACATACAACATCGTCCGACGAATCAACGTTTGTTGATCCGGTTTGGCGAACATGGCTTTGATTCTCTGCACGATCGGCGCGTCGTAATCGACCTCGTCGCCCTTCTTCTCCTTCTTCATCTTCCTAAGTCCCTTTTGCATCTTCCGCGTCGTCAACCGCTGGGAAATCACCTTATCGTACGCCGCCTCGATCGATTCCACCCCGCTCTCATCTCCGGCGTGCTCTCGAATCAAGTAATTAAACGCGCTCGACACCTCCTCGCTCGTCGCATCCGCGTCGATCCCTAACCTCTTGTACGGATCCTTCTCCTTGGTTCGCGTAAACTTGACCACGCTTCGCTTCACCGGGGTCTCACCGACGTCACCGACCATCGCATCATCGCCATCCTCGCTCGCGGCGCCGCCGTCGTACGCCGCGCCCGCGTCCGCGCGTCGCGTCGTCACCGTCCCTCGCCTCGCGCGCGTCCCGACCGCGACGGCGGTCGATCGGCGTCCCACGACCGACGCGCGTCGCACCGCGCTCGACGCACCGCGCGATGAGATGGTCATCGTCAACATGCTCGTCGTCGTCGTCGTCGTCGTCGTCGTCGTCGTCGTCGTCGACTGCGGCGCGACGACGACGCGCGCGGATGGCTGAGAGGCTGGACACAAAACGAGGGCTCGATCGACCGTTCGTGACCCATGAGGGAAAAAGGTGCGCCCTCGCGGGTCGGGGGACGCGGCGCGCGGCGGCGCGGATGACGATCGGGTGGGTGGAGACGGTGGGCGCGAGGAGAAGAGGGGGCGGTGGGATGAGACATGGATGCTTGTTTTATTGCGTGTCGTCGTCGTCGGCAGATGGACGGACGGACGGACGGACGGATGGATGAGTCGTCGGTCGTCCGTCGTCGACGCGAGAACATATATGAATGGAACGAACGAAAGAAAGATACACACGAGTACAGGTCGTCGTCGCGCGGTGAGACAGACCCAAACGGTATATCGCCTACGCGGCGATGGGTTTGGGTAAGACGCGCTTGCCGATGGCGGCGCAGTACGGCGTCGCCGCGGCGATGGCTTTGCTCACCGCGGGTTGGGCCAAGACGCGCTCGGCGACCGGAGTCGCGCGGTTGACGACGGCGACGACGCGGGGATTGGTGATGACTTGTTCCCACAGATTCTTAACTCGAGCGAAGAGCTTGTCGGAATCGAGCGCATCGCGAGCTTGAGAGATGGCGGTGCGAAGCGCCGAGGCGACCTCCTCCGGAAGCTTCACAGCGCGCGCCTTCAAGTCCTCGAGCGTCGATTCAATCTTCGCCAAGTACTCGGCGCGCGCCGTCTTGAGCGTCTCCAAATTTTCAGGATATCGCTCCTTCGCCTTGATCGCGTACGCGTAAGCCGCGTTCGCCGTGCGCATCGGCGCCGAGTTCTTCACCCGCGCGTCGTATGTCTCTCCCAACGCCTTGACCGCGTAATCCACCCGCGCGTCCGCCTCCGCCAACGCCACGGGCGCCGTCTCCACCACCTTCTTCGCCACAGGCGCGCCGTATTGCATCAAAAGAGATTCAATCATCGTCAACGAGCCCTTGAGCGGGGTCGCGTCTCTCGCCGCCGAGTACGCCGCCGCCGCCTTGGCCGCCAACGCGTGTTCGGACACGTATTTCACCCCGCTCTCCGTCGCGTCTCGGACGAATCCGAGCTGTTTCAACTCGCTCGTCGTCGTCGTCGTCGTCGTCGTCGTCTCCGAGATCGCGTCGAGAGGCGTCGTCGTCGGCGCGATCGGCGCCGCCGTCGTCGTCTTCGTCTTCATCTTTTTTTCACCCATGACGAATTCGGTCGTCGTCTCGTCCCCCGTCGTCGCCGCCACCGTCTCGCTCACGGCGTCGTAAAAACGCTCGGGTTCGGCGAAGGAAGGAATCGTCGTCGTCGTCGCGCGCGTCGTCGTCGTCGCGCCGGTCGTCGTCGTCGTCGGTGTGTGACGCGAACGTCGTCCCCGCGCGTCATCTCGGCACCCACGCTGCCAGAGCTGGCAATGTGAGGTGCGGGGGGGTGGGACAAGTCATGAGTCATGAACGGTCGATGGGGACGAGACGCGGGGCGAGGACGAGCGCGCGACGGGCGCGACGGGCGCGCGGGACGGACGCGGGGGGAGCGCGTGCGTGGTGTGATTACATCGACACTCATGTCGCGGTGGTTGAATCGATGACGCGCGAATCGTGAGAATCGTTCGGTGGCGTCTCGCGCGCGGCGGCTCGGACGCGCGGCGGCGCGACTCGCGGTCACGCGAACGCGTCGAGGTAGCCGTGGAGACTCGTCGCGCCGCCGGTGTGCACGAAGACGATCTTTTCGCCCGGTTTGAACGTACCGTTGAGGCAGTAATCGATGAGACCCGCGGCGGCTTTTCCGGAGTAGACGGGATCGAGGAGCACGCCCTCGGTTTCGGCGAAGAGGCGAATGGCGTCGACGGTCGACGTCGCCGGGATTCCGTATCCTTCGCCGACGTAATTTGTGTCTGCGACGATTTTCGAGCGATCTATCGGCGCGCATTCGAGCTTGGCGCACGTTCGTAACGCGAGATCGTGGACGTTTGACTCTTGGACGTCTTTCGCCGCGCGGACGCCGAAACCCAAGAGGTTGACGTCGGAATCGATCGAGTGTAATCCGACCGCCAATCCAGCCTGCGTGCCCGCGGACCCGGTGGCGTGCACCAAATGATCGATGTCGAGATCAATCTCTCGAGCTTGGTCCAAGATTTCGTACGCCGCGCGCACGTAACCGAGCGCGCCCGTCGGACACGAACCGCCTCCGACGATTGTGTACACGCGTTCGCCTCTCGCGCGATACGTCTCGGCGACACTCTCCATCTCTTCGTTCATGTTCAGCCCTCGATCGCCCGGACGATACTCTCGGGTCGCTCCGAATAAATCATCGAGCAAAACGTTTCCATTTCGCGTATAATTCTCGTCGCGACGGCCCGTTCGATCCTCCAAGAGAATGTGACACTTCAATCCCAGTCGCGCGCACGCCGCCGCCGTCTGTCTCGCGTGATTCGACTGCGTCGCCCCTTGCGTCATCACCATGGTCGCTCCGAGATCCAACGCCTCCGCCATGAGAAATTCCAGCTTCCTCGTCTTATTCCCCCCCGTCAGCGTCCCGTACGCGTCGTCTCGCTTGATCCAAATCTCGACGCCATTCAACTTTTCGCTCAACCGCGGCATGTATTCCAACGGCGTCTCCCCGTGCGCGAACGTTTTCACGCGCGGGAACATCTCCACGCGCGCGCGCGCGCGCGTCACCGCCTCCACGCTCGTCTCACCCACCGTCGACGCCCCCACTCGCGCGCACGACGTTTCGCGTGCCCTTTGCGTCGTTCGCGATCGCGTCGTCACCGTCGCGCATCGCCGTCGCGCGTCACCACCGCGCGTCGCGCGCGTCATCGTCATCGTCGTCGTCGTCACGTTCGCCTTCTCCATCCTCCGCGTCCTCGTCCTCTCGTTCGAGCGTCGCGCGATGACGGTCGATCGGTGACGATGGGCGCGCCAACCGACGCCGTCGACCGATCGACCGACCGATGTAGTACACACGGGCCGATGTCGTACACTTTATGGACCGATGTCGTGTATTAAAGAAGCTCGGACCGATTTAGTGCGATCCAGGGACCGTGCCGAGTCTTTTTTCCGTGATCGACGCATCGACGCATCGATCGACGCATCGATCGACCCATCGATCGATCCGACCCATCGATCGACCGAGCCGATCGACGCATCGACCGACTCATCGATCGATCGATCGACCGACCGACTCATCGATCGATCGACTCATCGACCCATCGATCGACCGACCCATCGATCGATCGACCCATCGATCGACCCATCGATCGACTCATCGATCGACCCATCGATCGACTCATCGATCGACCGATCGATCGCGTCGACGGGTGCGTTCGTCTCGCGCGTCACGCGACGTCGACCGATGACGACGGGAACGAGCGCGATGCGGACGACGCGCGCGACGAGGACGAGGGCGATGCCTCCGAGGACGAGGACGACGACCTCGCGGTCGACGCCGCGCGTCGTCGTCGTCCGGGACGCGCGCACGCCTCGTCCCGTGGATGGGGACAGTCGAGTCGAAGGTTCGCGCGCGCGCGTCGACGTCCTCGCGGTCGCCGCCGTCGCCGCGGTGGTGGTGACGACGACGACGGCGACGACGGCGTCGGCGTACGTGCCGGGATTTTTCGCCGCCGAGGCCTCGGCCGCGACGGGGGAGGCGCCGGGAGCGACGACGAGCGCGTTCGCGCACAGATACGCCGACCCGAAGCACCCGGGTTGTTATCGAGAGATTTTCGCCGACGGCGTCGTGCGCGGTGAGGACGGCGATCCCGGGTGCGATGGAAAGAAGAACGTTCGATCGTGGGCGCTCAGAGGGACGATCGGCGTCGGCGACGATACGATTTTTATCGATTTCAGTCCAAAGGGCGGGCCGGCGAACATGGTCGGCGAACGCGTGGACGAAGGCGTTCGGTTTCCCGACGGCAACGTGTGGCGAAAGATCGACCCGTGAGTCCGTCCGTCGTTCTCCGCCTGATTTCTTTGTGTGCTCGCTCTCTGTGTTTCATCATCTAGAACCGTCTTGTCTTGTATCATCGTCGCTTCGTTTTTCTTTCTTCGCTCACTCGTCACTCGAGCTCGGAAGACCTCGCGCGACGATCGACGCGTCTCGTGACTGTGCGACGCGCGCGCGCGAATTGGACGTCGTTCGACGACGCCGGATATGTTTTTCGATCGCTTCGCCGCCGTCGCGAGACGCGCGATGTCGTCGGCGCTCGCCGGCCCGTCGTCGTCGACGCTCCTCGGCGCTCGATCGCTGCGAGCCGCCGCGTCGTGCGGGACGACCACGTCCTCGAGCGGGTCGACGTCGACGACGACTGCGGCGCGCGGAGGCGACGTTGTCATCGCTCGTCGCGGTGTCATCACGATCCCCGTCGATAACGGCGACGCCGAACGCGCGTATAAACGGTTGAGGAAGATCATGGTGAGCGAAGGGATTTACAAGGAGTTGCGCGAGTCCACCACGGGACATCGAAAACCGGCTGAATTGCGAGTGTTGGCGAGGAAAGAGCGCGAGCGAAGGACGAGGAGGAGTAAATTGAACTCGAAACTCGGATGGATCATGAGACAAAAGGAGCGAGGGTTCTAGCGGGTTTGTTTTCGGGACGGGGACGAGACGCGCGAGACGCTCGCGGGTTTATCGTCGCTTTTTTAGAAGAGAGACGCGATTCGTTCACTTAGCGCGTCGATGACGATTAGACAGATTGAAATGAGCACGAACGGGCTTGATTTTCTTTTCTTTTTTGAAACGCGCAATATTTCACAACTAAGCTAATCTTCGCACGCGGGATCTTTCGCCAAATCGGCCCCCGGGGCGAAGAACACCGCGCTCTTATCGACGATTCCCACGAGCATGCTCTCCAATCCCGTCGACTCCTTCTTCGTCGTGAACACACTCGTGGACGAATTTTCGCTGATATCTTCCCCGTCCGCCGCCATGGCGTTGCACTCATCGCCGCACGCGTCCGCGCAGTACCCGTCGCTCCCCGGCGCGATGCGCAGACACTCCTTTTGACACTTGGACACACAAAACCCCGTGTCCGCCGCGTTCACAACGCTCGGATCGACCGTCATCGCGCTCAGAGCGATCATCGCAGTCATCACCGTCGACGTCCCGAGTCGAAGGACGTCGCGCGCGTCCTCGCGAGGCTCCCAGGCGCGCGTTCGGGTCGTCACTCTCGCGGGTCTATCCGTTCGGGACACCGGTCGAGACGCGCGCGCGGCGACGCGCGCGGGCGCGCGGGCGAGAGGAGCGCGAGCGATGGCCATCGCGCGTCGAGACGGGTCGTCGGCGGTGGAGACGGGTGTCGGACGGTCGTGCGGGCCGTCGACGTGTGACCACCGCGGGGCGTCAGTGAGTAGACGAGCGCACGGCGACGCGAATCGCGCGCGGCGGCGTACCGTAAAGTCTGCTTTCTATTCAACACCGTAAAGTCTACTACTATGTCGCTAATGCTATTCAAAATTTTGTTTCTCATGGACCGTCTTTTTCGAACGAAAACCGCTCGCCGACGCCTCCGGTGGACTCTCGCGCGTTGAGCTCGTCGACGGAGCTCATGTCCGGAATGCTCGCCAGACGCTTTTCGAGCGCCTGAGCGCGAGAAGTCGCGGGAGACTTTTTCGCCAAGGGATAGAAGAATGGATGCGCGAGCGCGTTTTCAGGAGATATCCGCCTGGTCGGATCGAAGGTGACCATGGCGGAGATCAATGAGAGTAACACTTCGTGTTCTTCGTTGAATTTACCGACGCAGGCGTCGTCCTCCGGCGCGTCGCTCGCCTCCTGCGCACCCGTTGTGGACGCCGTCATTCCCTCGCCCTCGACACCTCCTCGATCGTCCTTGGAGGCATCGTGCGCAGATTCCCGTTTTACGAGCGCGTCGCGAAGGACGTTCGCGAGGGGACGCGATCCCGGTTCCGGCGCCGGTGTTCTGTTTTTGCGCATCATTCGCGTCAGCTCCTGCGAAGGAACCATCCGCCTGCTTCCTGGCTCGAAATATCTCGTCTTGTACACCAGCGGCACGTTCGAGTGCATGGATTGCGGAATGACGCCCAAAGTCGCCTCTATTCTGCACAATTGATCGTGCTCGCTCCAACCCGTGAACAACGGCTTGCCCGTGCACAGCTCGTACAGCATGCACCCCGCGCTCCACATATCGATCGCCGGTCCGTACTCCATGCCGAGCATGACCTCCGGCGCTCTGTAAAATCTAGATTGTACGTATGAAAATTGTTGTCTCCCGCACTTGCACGCGCTGCCGAAATCTATGAGTTTCACCGTGCTTCGTTCTGGGTGACACAGCAACACGTTTTCCGGTTTGACGTCGCAGTGAATGATGCCCAGAGACTTTGTATACTCGAGCGCGTGCATGATTTGTAGCGCGAATTTCCTCGTGAGCTTGATGGGGACACCGTTGAGATTGGTCACTCTGAGCAAATCGTACAGAGAGTGCGACATGATCTCAAACACTAAACACTTGAACTCTTCGCCGACTGTGTCCGTCGAGTGCACGAAGACGTCCAACAATTTCACGCAACTTTCCCTTCCTCGCGCCGTCTTCGTCGACGTCGTCTTATCGCTCCGCGTCGATATCGACATTTGATCTATGTCATCGCTCAACGCCCTCTCACCGTTGATTTCGCGTAAAAGCGCAATCTCCTGATCCACCACCGCGTCCGACCGCGCCGACCGTTCAATCACCTTGACGGCGACGTGTTTATCCTCCGCGAGGTCGTACGCCAACACCACTTTACCGAACGACCCTCTCCCTAAAATCTTATCCAAAAGATACCTCTCGTTCACCACGTCTCGCGCGTTCACCAACGAGCGCCTCTTCGGCGACGACAAATGCGGCGCCTCCTCCGTCGTCGACTCCTCGCTCACGCGTGCCTCCGGTCTCGACGGACTCGCGTGCGGCGATTCCTCGTTGAGCGTCCGTCTGGTCTCCATCACGTCGTAGTATCGTTTATTAATCGCCATGTACGTCGACGTCAATCCCACCGTGAGCGCGCGTGTGGGATTCGCGCCCCGCGCCGTGAACGACTCCCCCGCGGCGAGAAACGACTCGCCGCCGGGACCTCCTTCGCCCCCGGTGTCTTCACCTCGCGTCGCCGCCGCCATCGTCTTCGCGTCCATCTCCATTCGTCCTCGTCGTTCTCCTTCGCCTCCTCCTCTTCCCCGAGTCGTCGAATCGGGCGTCCCCGCGCGTCCCGACGAATGATCGATTTGATTGATGTGATGTGATTTTGATTTTGATGATGTGACTCGTCTCGATTCGACGCTCGATTCGATTCGACCCCCTCGCGACGTCGTTTCTCTCACCGACGCCGACACCGTCGCGACGCCACCGATCGACCGCTCGATCGTTCGCGCGCGCGCGCGTTCGCACGAGTGAATGCGCTAATGAAAGAAACGAATGCGCACCAATCGCAATCGAATCGCAATCGAACCGTTCGAACCGTTCGAATCGACCGTCGACCCTCTCGCGTCTCCACCGACTTTCGACTCGTTCACGTCGTCGTCGTCGTCATCGTTCGTCCGCTCGTCGCGCGCGCTCGCGGTGGGTTCACGCGACAATGAATGAATCGATTGAATGATATGAATTCAATGAAAGCGCGCTTCGGTGACTCATCGCGTTCGTTCCCGCGCGAATCGGTCGCCAATCGTGTGTGGGGTGTATCGACCGGTCGTGACTCAAGGACAGAGACCGCGGTTTTTTTTTATTTTTGACCCACACTTTAGGTACTTTTGAGGATACATCTCATACCTTGTTCATATGTATCCCATAGGTCGTGGGCGATGGCCATAGATTAGCCAAATGACATCACTGTGACTCCTATCTATTTTTATTGTCTACGGCGCGCGAACGTCCGTCTCCGCGGTCGGTCGGTCGGTCGGTCGGTCGGTCGGTCGGTCGGTCGGTCGACCGAGGCGCGCGAGACGCGCGACGACGATCGATCGACACCGCTCGACGTCTCAGTCGAAGCGGTCGGTGATGAGAATCTCGCTCGTGGGTAATTGCCCGGCGCGTTCTCTCGCCGGTTCGAGCGCCTTGCCGACGGCGATCATGAACCCGACGCAGTGATCGCTCGGGAGATTGATGAGCGCGCCGACGGCGTCGTAATCGAACCCGTCCATCGGACACGTGTCGTACCCCATCGCCTTGGCGGCGATCATGATGGTTTGACCCGCGATGCCCATCGATCGCATCGTCTCGTCTCGCTGTACGCTCTCCTTGTCGCGATAATACGCGTCGATGGCGGGGATCATGAAATCTCGCACCGGTTCCGGCGCTAAGCGCCAATACCGCTCGGGTTGTTTTTCCCACGCCTTGACGTCGGCGCAGAGCACGAAGAGGGTCGACGCGTCCGTTACCTGCGCTTGATCCCACGCCACGTCTCGAATCTTTTGACGCAACGCGCGATCGGCGACGTGCACGATGCGCCAGTGTTGAATGTTAAACGCCGTCGGCGACATCATCGCCAATCGCACGAGCGTCTCCACCTCCTCAGCCGTCATCTCGTGATTCGCGTCGTACTTTTTCACCGAGCGTCTCGCCTCGATCGCGTCGTGGGCGTGCATGTCGTCGTCGTCGTCGTCGTCGTCGAGTGGCGCGACGCACCCATCCACGCCACATGTCGTCGTCATCCCTCGCACCGTCGTCAACGTCATCGACGCCACCGCGCGCGCTCGACGTCGGACGACGACGCGTTTCGCGCGTTACGATGACGCGCGCGTCGGTGTACGAGTCGTCGCCGGCGCCGCCGACGCCGAGCGCGCGCGATGAACGCTCGACGCGCGTCGATACCATGTCCCGAAAGTGGGACCGATTCGGACCGAATGCGATTCCGCTCTGGGTGGCGGACATGGACTTTTCAGCGCCCGAACGCGTGGTGGACGCCGTGCGCGCGGTGGCGGAGAGTGGACACTACGGGTACGCCGATCCGTGCGCGCGAACGGTGGCGTGCGCGCGGGCGAGGTTGGCGGAGGCGCACGGGTGCGGGGACGAGGCTGGGGGCGCGGAGAGCGTGCGGTGGTTGCCGGGATTGAATCCGGGGTTGAATCACGCGGTGCGCGCGGTGCGTCGAATGCGTGAGGGGGATGCGAAGATGACGACGGTGTGTTGTACGCCGATTTATCCGCCGTTTTTGTACGCGTCGAGGAATAACGAGACGCCGAGGATCGAGGTGCCGCTGACGCGCGCGCCGGCGGCGACGGAGGACGGTGGAGCGAACGTCGTGCGATACGAGGTGGATTGGGACGCCTTGGACGCGGCGTTAGCGAAACCCGAGGTTGGGTTGTTGTTGTGGTGTAATCCGCACAATCCAGTCGGAAGGGTGTGGACGCGAGACGAGATGGTTCGCGTGGCGACGGCGTGCGTGAAACACGACGTCGTCCTCGTGAGCGACGAGGTGTGGCGCGAGTTGATTTTAGACGAAGATAAAACCCCGTTCACGGGTGCCGGATCGCTCCTGAACGAGGTGGATGGTTTGAGAGAGCGACTCGTGGTGATGACGTCGCCGTCGAAGACGTACAACGTCGCCGGGTGCGACGTCGCCGTGGCGTGCATTCCGGATAAAGCCTTGCGTTTACACTTTGCGCGTTCGGGTTCGGATAAGGCTGAGATCACTCCGTTCGGGTACGCCGCGCTCTTGGCGGCGTACACGGATCCGTCGTGCGAGGAGTGGCGTCAACGTCTCCTCGCCTACCTTCGCGCCAACAGAGACCACATCCACGAGACGCTCTCAAACGATGCCAACGCGCGAGAGCTCATGACGTGGACGCTTCCCGAGGCGTCGTATCTCATGTGGCTCAACTGCGAACGCCTCGTCGACGGTGTCGAGCGCTCGCCATTCGAACACTTCCTGGAGCACGGCGTCGCCCTCTCGGACGGGGCGCCATTCTCCGCGCCGCGTTCCGCTCGCGTCAATTACGCGACGAGACGCGACATTCTCGACGTCGGATTGACGCGCATGGGCACCGCGCTGGACGTCGCCGCGCAGAGCGCGCGTGATCGACGCAGGCATTGATGAATTGATCATATAGAGGTATCGTTGCTATCATATACATAATAGACGAGTTGTTGCTATCCCGTCGGTTCTCGCACGCGATTCGGTTGTGCCATGGGCGCGACGCGTCCCTTCATCTTCTTCTTCGACGCCTCGACGCGAAGTCTCTCTAATTTCTGTCTCGGCGTCTCCGGTTTCTTCGTCAGAGGCGACGCCTTGGGATTGTCTGCCGTGTATCGCACCGGTCGCTCCTCCTCTCGTCCCGCGGCGGTGATGACGCGCTCCGTCTCCACCTGAAGCTTTTTCTTCCCATACCTCTCCGCGTTCATCTTGTCGGCGTACGGTCTCGGTAACCCACTCCTCGTCATCCATTTATACGTCTTTCCCAACGCCTCCATGCGTCTTCTCGCCGCCATCGTCTGATGCCACGCGTTCCACGCGTAAAACGCGCCCGCCGCCGTCCCAGCCGCCAACAACACGAACAACAGCACGCGCCGCATCCTCTTTCGCTTCATCTTCGCCCGTCGACTTCGAAACCACGCGTTCACCGCCTGCTCGCTCGCACCGATCTGTTTCGCCAGCCTCCGTCGCGTCGCCGCGTCCGGACGTCGCTCGAGTTCGAAGACGCCTCGAAGGATGGCGTCGCCCTCCTCGTCCACGCCCATCTGTCTCGCTCGAGCGTCGTCGAGCATGCGCGCCATCGATCGACGTCTGACGCTTCGTACCGTCGCGGACGACGACGTCGTGGACGCGCTCGCGGACGACGACGTCGCGCGTTCGCGTCGCGCGTCGACGACGACGGTCGACATGAATCGTGAACCGAATTCAATTCGATTCGCGCCCACTCGCGCGACGCTCGCGTGACGACGCCGATCGTCCCGCGAGGACGACGGCGTGGGCGCGACACACTTCGCGCGTCGTCTCGCGCCTCGATCTCGCGCGACGGTGGACGAACGTGCGATCGACGTCCCCGGAATCCGAGTCGAGGTCTCGCGACACTCCGCGACGGCCCGCGAGCTCGAACGCCGCGACCCGCGACCGAGGCGCGCGACTGCGACCGCGACCGACGCTCGAGGAACGATGACGACGACCATCGCGCGTTTGCGCGCGCGTGGTGACGATGCGGTGGCGCGCGCGCGTCCGTCGCGCGCGAAGAGCACGACCGCGCAGATCGTTCGTGCGGTCGCGTTCGCCCTCGCCCTCGTCTCCGCGCGCGTTCGCGACGCGCGAGCGGTGAACTACGATCCGTGCGTCCCGATCGCCGAGCGCGACATCGAGCGCGGCGGCGCGATCGCCGTCGGCATCGCCTACTGGGCGGGCGCGACGGTGGAGGCGTGGGACGGTTTGCACCCGTGCGCCGACGCGGCGACGCTCGCGGCCAAGGGGGTCGGTACGACGACGTTTTTGATGAATTCGAACGAGATGACGGCGCTTCGAGGGACTCGCGCGGATGAGGACGGGCTGTACGCGTCGAACTCGAGCGCGAAGATCATGACGGTGGTGGCGTACACGGCGACCAAGGTGACGCCGCCGCGGGTGGCGAGAATCGAGGCGAGCGAACCTTCCAACGCGAATGGAAGGAGCGGACGGGTGAGCGGATTGACGATGTTGGTGACGCTAGAGGAAGGGAACGTCAAGTATCTGCGTTGGCACGATCGGGGGTGCGGCGAGTGCGGGGGCGCGGCGAGCGAGCGGTGCCTCGACGTCGGCGAGGGGCAGCGCGCGTGCGCGGCGTCGATGGAAGCGTGTGATGGGACATGCACGGGGACGGCGTGCGACGTAGATTTGGGCACGGTGGATGCGCTGCGATGTCAACTCACGGTGACGGTGGTGACGAGCGGGACGGATAAAAATGTCGAGACGTTCCCTCTGGGACCGCAGCTCGAACGTCTCTCCATGTACTCGGGATCGGGGGCGTACTCGAGCGCGGCGGCGAGGACGACAGCGACGGTGACTGGAGTACAAAATTGGATCACCGGGTAGACGACACGCCGCGCGTAATAGTTTTGTGAGATTACAAAGATTACAGTTCAGACTCTAGGGATTCCGCGAGTAAATCCGCCAAGTGTTCCAATCTTTGTTTGCTCTTCATGGAGAGTTGTTTATCGTACAGTTTCGCAATTTTTTCGTGCAATCGCTCGTTACCCGAAGGAGAATCTAAACTCTCGTCCTCGCCGAGCAATTCGCTCGCGACCTCGATCGAACGCACGTCCGCCGCCACGTCTCTTGAGCCCCGTCCCAGCGACGCGCTCGTCGCCTCCTCGTAGTCGCCGCCGCCGCGCATCTCTCGTCCCAAATCGCTCGATCTTCCCAGTTCCTTGAGATCCAAATCACCCCACACGATCGATTTCATCGCCTCGATCGTCCGTCGAACGCCGTGCGAATCTTCCTCATCGGCCGCGTCTCGCGACATCGCCTCGTCCGCCTCGGCATCGTCCAGACGCACGCGCACCACCTCAAACATCTCGTCCAACGCCCACGCGCGCACGCGCTCCGGTACCGCCTCCATCGACGCACCACCGCAATCATACGCCACGATGCGCGCCTCACACGCATCGATCGCGTGCCCCATCGTCGCCACCATCGACGCTCTTGCGCGCTCGAACTCGAGCTCGGACGCGCACGCCAACACCGCCGCGCCCGCGCACTCTGCGTCTCCCATCGATCGCGTCTCGCGCGCCGGTCGCGACGGATCGACGGCGACATCCTCGTTCGATGCGTCGGTCTCGCGCTCGAGCGCGTCCTCGACGACGACGGGCGTCACGCGAGCGACGTAATACTTGGTGTCGAGTAACCACCGATCGGACGAGAATTCATTCGCGCCCATCGCTCTGAGCGCGTCGTCCGTCGCGCGCACGTACGCGCGCGCGCGCGCACCGAACACGCGACACGAGTTCCATCGTCTCGCGTCGTTTGACGCGCGTTCGCGGGCGCACGAGTCGTCGCTCGAGGACATGAGATGAACGCGCGCGAGTGAGGACGTCGACACTCATCCGCGCGCGGATGTTGAAACGCGTCGCTCGGGCGAGCATACCCGCCCGCGCGCGCGCGAGAACGTCGAAAGCGCCTTTATCGACGTCCTCATCGTCCGCGCTCGCGCGCGCGCGAACGTCCGTCGCGGCGTCGGCGAGCGACGCGCGCGTCATGGGGACGTCCACCTCGAACACACTGTACGACTCGTTCGACGCCGCGCTCGCGGACGCGCGCGCGCACGCGCAGACGTGGTGTCGAGATCTCGACGCCGATCCGGAGCAAAAGAAACACGGCGCGAATCGCGCGTCGAGGGAGGTGCGTTCGGGACATTACGTGGACGTCGTCCCGGAGGCGTTGGCCAACCCTCGGGCGCGGGCGACGTCTCGGGCGTGCGCGGAGGCGATAGGGTTCAGGATGGAGGACGGGAGCGAGCCGAGCGAGTCGTTCGTGAGGTATTTCAGCGGTGATTGCGAGTGGGCGCTCGAGGAGGGTGGATTGCGAACGTGGGCGACGCCGTACGCGTTGAGCATCATGGGTAGTCGAATGACGAGCAACTGTCCGTTCGGAAACGGGAACGGATACGGCGATGGACGCGCGATCTCGGTGGGTGAGATGGTGAATCCGGTGACTGGGCAGAGGCACGAGATGCAGTTGAAGGGGGGCGGGCGAACGCCGTTTTGTCGCGGAGCGGATGGACGCGCGGTGTTGCGGAGCTCGATTCGAGAATTTTTAGCAAGCGAAGCCATGCACGCGTTGGGGGTGGAGACAACTCGAGCGCTGTGTTTGATCGAGAGCGTGAACGGAACGACGGCGAGACGACCGTGGTACAGTCCGTCGAGCGATGAGGAGCACGCCAAGCGCTTGCCAACGGTGGATGATCCGAGACTGAGAGAGTACTCGCCGGAGCAACGCGTCGAAATCGTCGAAATGTTAAGGCAACAAAAGCGAGATCCGGACGTGATGATCGTGGAGCCGTGCGCGATCACGACGCGCGTATCACCGAGTTTCATGCGAATTGGACACATAGATCTGTTCTCCAGACGCGCGACCGCGCCGGGAGCGACGGACCTTCAAAAGGAGCAGCTCGTGAAAATCGTCAGGCACGCCGCCTTCAGAGAGTTTCCAGAGACGATCGAAGAATACGGCGAGGACACGGCCAAGATGACGCGCGCGATGCTTGAAAAGTCTGGGGCTAAAATCGCTCGCATGGTGGCCGGTTGGCTTCGCGTCGGGTTCTGTCAAGGCAATTTTAACGCAGACAATTGTTTAGTGGGAGGTCGAACGATGGATTACGGTCCGTTTGGATTCATGGATAGGTACGATCCTGCTTTCGCCAAGTGGACGGGAAGCGGCGACCACTTCGCGTTCATGGCGCAACCAAAGGCTGGTTTGACCAACTTTGCCGTGTTGGCCATCTCCTGCGCGCCTCTGCTGAAGGGCGGTTCGGACGAGGCGACCGAGATCATTCACGGTATGGAATCGGTGTTCGAGGAGGAAGTCGACGACGCATTCCGCGCCAAGCTCGGCTTCGCGACGAACACGTCCTCGTCTGTCGCGCGCGACCTGTTCCGCGGAGAGCAAGGTTTGGAGACGCTCATGTACGAGGACCAGGCGGATTGGACGGTTGCGTGGAGACAGTTGGCGGAGTGCGCCGAAGTTTCTGATTCCGCCAGCGACGACGCTCTCCTCGCGCCGTTGCTCGACAAGTGCTTCTACGGTTGTAAACCCATGAGACCCGAACGTCGAGCGAAGTGGTGCGATTTCATTCGACGCTGGCGCGATGCTCTCGAAGCTTCGGGAACGTCGCTCTCGGACGCCGCCAAGCGAATGCGAGGCGTCAATCCGAAATACGTCTTACGCGAACATTTACTCGTCGACGCGTACACTAAAGCGGCGACGGGCGACTTTTCCATGGTTGACGAACTACAAAAACTCACGCAAAGCCCTTACGGTGGCGACGGCGACACCCCGGAGTTTGACGCAAAGTATTACGTCAAGGCGCCCGAGAAATCTCTCAGTTCCGGAGGCGTCGCGTTCATGTCTTGATCCTCGTAAGCGAGTTCGCTGTTCTCACGAACGGACTCGCGTACAAGACACGAATATTTGACAGACATCGATGAATCGCTCTCGCTTGCACGCCGCGGGCGCGCGAGTACACGTGACGCGACGGTTTGAAACGCGTTCAACGCGCCGACAGTCGCCGATTTTGAACGAGCAATCGTGTTTTCTAGATGAATTAATTGAATTGAAACACCAAAAGCTACAGTACGCTATATCATAACGACCCCATCTCCGTGCTCACCTGCAGACGCGAGTACTCCACCGACGGACGAGGTCCGAGCGTTCCTCCGTCGCGCCACCACAGGTAGGCGGTGACGCCGAGCACCAGCGTCAGGAGAATCAAAAACATCGTGAGCCACAGAGCGCCACCGACCGCGGTGCCGTGACGTCTGAGCGCCTCTTTGCGATGCTCGGCCTCATCCCGCGTGTTCTTATCCGGAGGCGGAGGCGACGGAGGCGGAGGCGACGGTGTGAGCGGCTCGTCCGCTCCGAGCTTGGTGGCGAGCGCGCGCACGCAAAACGGGACGGCGGCTCGGAGATCGATGTCCCGTCTCGTCTTCTCTTCATCCACCGACGCGACGCACAGCCTCTTAACGCGATCGTCGGCGATCAGATCGCACCTCTCGCGACTCTTCGCGTCGTCGTACTGATACATCTCCATGAAGACGGATCCCAGCGTCCGCGCGCACTCGTCCGAGGCGCGCGCGTCGGCCCCCGTCGACCCCGTGAGATTGCTCGATCGACACATCTCTCCCGGATCCCCTCCGCTCACCTCCTTCAAACGCTCCTCCACGTACGCCTCCACGACACCGAATCGACACGATCGCGCGCCGCTCGTTCCGCTCGCCGCCGCGCACGCGTCCCACGCGTCTCGCGTCTCGTTCGCCTCTCGCGCCCTCGTCGCCGCCCACCCGCTCGCCCTCGCGCAAGCGTCGTACGTCGTCGACGCCGCCTCGCACCGATCCACCAGTAATGTTTTCACCAACCCACCGATGGAGTCTCGCGTCTCGTTCGCGCCGTCCGCGCGCGCGACGACGCCCTCCAACACTCCCTTGACGCACCCGCCGTCGCACGTCACATCCGCCGCGTCTCCGCACGCGCGCGTCCCCGACATTTCCGAACACGCGCGTCCGATGGCGCGCCCAACGCTCGCGCACGATGCGAGGAGCGTCTCAGAGACCCCGCTCGCGCCCTCGTTCGGCGTCGTCATCGCTCGTCGCGTCGCCTCTCTCGCCGCGCACGCCGCTCTCGGCGCGTCCCGCGTCTCGTCCACCACCTTTGCCGTCAACGCGCTCGTCAGACACCCCGCGCGATCCTTGGACGACGCGCACGCGCGCAACGCATCGTCGAGCACGTCGCTCCACGTTTCGGTCGTCTCCGCCAACGCGCGCGCGCGAGGGCGTCGTTCGACGGATTGTTGGATGATGGATTTTGCGTCGGCATCGGTCGACGTCTCCGCGCGCGCGACGACGCCCGCGCGCGCGACGAGAATGTAGACGAGCGTCGCGAGACACCGCGCCGCGCGCGATCGCGCGCGCGCGCGACGTCTCTCGCTCATGTCGGCGGCGCGCAGTGACGCGCGCGGTCCCCGGGGACATCAGTCAGTTCGCGCGCGTCACACGTCGTCTTCGTCGTAGACGACGGGCGAGACGACGCGCGACCGCGCGAGACGACGAGGCGCAGGCGATGGAGCGAGCGGTGCGAGCGTGAGCGCGTCGACGGGACGGTGAACGCGCGAGGCGGTCGATTCCGAATCCGTCCGTATGGATTGCAATTCGCGAGGGCAGACTCGCCGCCGCCGCCGACTGGACGTCGGCGAGGACGACGTCGCGAGGACGACCGGAACGAACGCGCGGGTGCGCGCGATGGCGTCCGACGACGCGCTTCGATCGTTGTTGTCGTACGAGGACGAGGACGAGGGCGAGGACGAGGCGCGCGCCGCCGCCGCCGCCGCCGCCGCCGAAGATGCGCTTCCGGATGGGTGGAAGCGCGCGAAAGACGCGGCGAGCGGACGAATGTATTACTACAATAAACGCACGAAACAGAGTTCGTGGACGCGACCGGTGGAGACGTCGAACGAGGCGAAAGAGACGCGCGGTTCGGACGTCGGCGGCGGCGCCGACGCGGCGGCGAACGACGCGACGGTCGAGGCGGACGATGACGAGGACGGCGAGGAGGGGGTGACGACGTCGTCCGACGCGCGTGCGCTCGCTCAACGCGTCATGTCTCAGCTTGAGGCTCGGTGCGAGAACGTCGCGGCGCGCGCGTTGGCGACGCCGAGGGCGGTGTTGCGGTATCGCGAGGCGATGGACGTCCTCGCGAGGCAGAGCGAGACGGACGGTGAAAGCCTCGACGCGACGGTGGATGTCGAGCGAATGCGTGAGATTGAGCGCGGATTAGACGACGACGTGAGAGAGTACGAGGAATGGACCAGAGAGGCGGAGACGGAGACGGTGGCTGTCGAGGTGGAGACGAAGGCTGAGGCTCGCGTCGAGGACGCGCTCGTCACCGCGTCGGCGTTGGACGACCCGTCCCCGGACGTAGACGCTCGAGCGCAGCGAACAATCGCGAGACCTCCCGCACCGCCGCTGCCGAAAAACGAGCGCGCACCCGCGCCGCCCGCCCCGTCCGTGCCCGCGGTCAAGCGAAAGCGACTGGCGATGAGCAATGCGCGTCGACACAAGGGAGACATGGAGAAGTGGGCCAAGGTGCGGGAGTCAGAGGAAAACGTTAGTGAGGGCGCGGGCGCGATCAAAGCGAAGCAGGCAAAAGAGGCTGAGGAATGGCGCGTGCAACAACTCGTCGACGGCGTCGATGGTTCGACGAATCCAAACTTTGTACCGGTGGGAGACTGGCGAGCCAGAGTGCGAGCGGCTTCGGAAAAGACCAAACTCGAAGAGTACCGCGCGCGTCAAGAGGAAAAAGCGAAAGAGTCGTCCACGGAGAAGTGTGAAGGCGTGTCGACTCAAAAAGAGGCTCCACTTCCTCCGGATTGGCGCGAATTCGCGGATGAGGCGTCGGGCGATAGGTATTACGGCAACGTCAAGACGCGAGAGACGACGTGGGAACGTCCGACTGTTTAGGAACACCGACGAATGACGTCGTTTATAGAGATAGCGTGATGTGTGTAGAAACGTACTGCTTTCGTTTGAAAAAGTGTGTCGACTATGTTACAAACTCTTGTTTTCGTCCGGAAGTTGAGGGGGATTCTATTCATCATCATCCTTCTTTGCGTCTTCGCTCTTCTTCTCCTTCTCCTTGTCGTCCTCCGCGTCCGCGAAAGGTTTTGTGACAATGACGTTACCGTGACGCTCGGACTTGGCAATTTTCCGTTCTTCTTCCGACATGGCCACCATTCTAAGGTTATACTTGCACAATTTTTCGTAATCGGGAACGACGGACAGACACGCCACGCCCTTGATGATTTCCACCATGATCGTCAAGTCTGGATCGCGCAGATTCACCTTGTTCGGTGGTTGATCGATCATCCCCGCGATCGCTTCGATCACCTCCGTCCGTCTCACGGAATCGTTCGCTCGTCTCTCGAACGAGATGGCGAACGTTTGTTCCTTTCCACTCGTAAAGTGACGCTCGAGCAGAGGTTTCACGGCTTCCTTGATTTCATCGACACCCGCGAAGCAAACCACCTCGACGGGAATCATTCGCATGCAATGCCTCGAAAACGTCACGTTCGTGCTCTTCGCTCGCTCCAGATCCGCCTTGACGAGCTCGACGATGTCGCACGCGTTTGCCAACTCGTCCGACGCCCCGACAAAGGTGCACGCGCGCAGGTCCAGACTCATCTCCTTCAGCGCCGGTTTCTTCTTCTCCTCGCGCAATCCCTCCAACTCCGCACGAAGCGCGTCCGCGACGACGTCTCCGGTCGTCTCCTTCCCCTCACCCGCGTCCCCGCTCGCCGTCCCCGCCGCCTCGTACCCGAACGTCTGCTCGGCGCGCTCCGTCAGGTTTCTCACCACGTCTCGCACCGCCGCGCGCTCCTTACCACCGTCGCACGTCACGATGACGCCGCGCGCACCGTACGGAATGGTCCCCCCGGAATCGTTCGGGCGGAACCATCGCGCCTTCTTCGAGCGTCGCTGTCCACCACCGCCGCCGCCGCCGCCTCGCTTATTGTCCCGCATGATTCTTTCTTTTTTTCGTTCGTTCGTCGTCTTCGCGTCGTCGTCGTCTGAGCACAGCGACGTGAGGAAACAAAACGGTTTCGTTCGCGCGCGGCCGTCGCTCGACACGCTCGCGCTCGCCGTCGCGGTGTGACGCCGCCGCGGGATCGCGCGCACTTTTTCTCATACGCGCTCAAAAGCGCGCGCGACAACCCTCGACGACTCTCGACGACGACGCGAGAAGACGTCATCGCGCCGACGAGCACGTAAACGCGCGCGCGCGTGAACTCGGCGCGCGCGCGAGCGAGGACGGGGACGCGCGCGCGAGCGGTGAGGACGATGGGCGCGTCGACGAAACGAGACAAGGAGTGGGCGAGCGACGAGGAGAGCGCGGGCGCGAGCGCGAGCGAGAGCGGAAGCGAAGACGTTGAGAGCGAATACGACACGGGATCCGAATCCGAGTCTGGATCTGGATCGGAGCTGGATCTCGCCGTGGACGAGCGAGGACGGGTGGCGTGCGAATTGAACCCAGAGTTGGAGTACGCCGCGACGTCGGCGCCGGACGCGGTGGCGCGCGCGCGATTCGATTCGGAGGAGGAGATCGAGACGCTGCTGCGAGATTGCGCGGCGGCGCACACGGCGAAGAACGCTAGAGGAAAACATGGGAAGAGCGGGTACTCGAGTGGGAGAACTTTTTGGTTGAGCGCGGACGGCGCACCGAGGTGCGCGCTGGAGGCGTTGGCGCTCGAGACGTTTCGACGAGCGACGAGGACGGCTGAAGCGAAGATCTCGGTCTCGGTTGCGAAAGGAAAAGAATTTATCACCGCGGCGACGTACGATCCGTCGAATTCGGGCGCGGAGTGGTGGACGCAAGTGATTGACGACGAGGACGAGATTGGTTGGCACTGGGATAAAGACTACGCGTTGGAAGGCTCGGGCGTCAACGTGCACCCGCAGTTGGGTACTGTGACGTACTTTTGCGATCACGGTGCCCCAACGGTGGTGGTTAACAGACCGACGGATGTGCAGTGCGATTTAGACGGCGGCGACGTCGGGGTGTGTGGCGCGGTGACGGAGTGCGCGGTTTCTTGGCCAAAGTGGGGGAAACAAATCACCTTTGACGGCAAGTTCTTACACGGTGCGCCCGCCGAACTCGCTCGAGGTCCGACCCGAGGGGAGCAACGAGTGACGTTTTTGGTGAACGTTTGGCTCAATCATAAGCCCGTCACGGCGGAACCTTTGAGCGCGGACGAGCTCGGTACGATGAAGTTACGAGACGTGGACCGAGCGACGAGTTGGATGGGGGCTTCGATGAAACCTCGCGCGGAGCCGGTGCACGCGCTCGAAAACGCGACCTCCTCATTGAAATTGTTTGATTTCAACTTCCAGTACGCTGGTCGAAAGCGAACGCTCGCTTTGAGGCTTCCGTTGCCACTGACGAAACAAAACGACGCGTCTGCGGCAGACACCTTTGTGTTTGGTGCGCGGCGACTTGGAGAGCTTCGATGACGTTTCCAAGGGAACATAGGATGGTCGATGTGTAAGTGAGTAATATGAAGTAATATGTAAGTAAATCTCATTGAAAGAATCGATTCCTAACGACCCAGCGTTTAAATCGTCTGCATGAGCGTGATGTCGCACGACGTGCGTCGAGTCTCACGTAAATTCACGAAAAAGTTCGCAAATTTAACCTTGGACTTGACGGTTGTCGACGGCGCACGCCGCACCGGAGGCCGGGCGGTGGACCAAGAAAGAGGAGCATTGGACTTGCTTGATGTTGTCGAAGCCCGCA
>Ga0181569_10000628_pt1 | contig 27189 bp, 23 predicted proteins | sample 101ome_19_FD_132452 | JGI IMG/M metagenome (GOLD analysis project Ga0181569, IMG submission 132452) | Coastal salt marsh microbial communities from the Groves Creek Marsh, Skidaway Island, Georgia - 101405AT metaG (megahit assembly) | ecosystem: Environmental > Aquatic > Marine > Intertidal...
GACGGTGTGACGGCCGGGAGTGATGGCAATGGGTTGGGGTGGTGTGGATTCTTCCATACAAAACCGAACTCTTACTGCCTTGATAAATTTCATCCCTACGACGAGTTCAACGAAGGAGATTAGAGACCGGGTCGGCGACCGAGCAAATCAGATCCGTAGGCGACCACACGCCGGTAAACATCGTGTAAACAAGCAGAGCAAAGACGCCGATAACGCCAAAGAAAACCCCGTCGTTCCAATCCTTCACTTTCAGTCCATCAAGTGGACCAAAGGGGAGCATGTTAAACAAACCGAGAATCAAATTGAAGACGATCCAGTACACGCCCGCATTGAACAGCATGGCCTGCCATACAAGGGCTCCATTGACTACGTAGGTGCCTCTGAACCCAAGAACCCCAAACGACTCGGTTGGCAACGCAAGGTGTGCTCCAGTCAAGCCGATGATCAATCCCCAGAGTGGGATGCCAATGAGGAAGAGGCTGAAATTTGTGAGCGGTCCTGCAACAGCGATGTGTCCGTTTTGACGGCGCGTGACGAGGCCAGCAACCATGACTGCCCCCGGCGCCATGAATAAAAAGCCGAGGAAGAAAGATAGGAAAATACCAAACTGCAAACCCTTGGGGTCAGCTCGGAATTCCGCCCAACAGCCGTGCCGTTTAGCAACCAATTTATGTCCAATTTCATGCAGCAGGAAGGCCGGTCCGACACCCAGGGCCCAAACCGGCATGGAAAGGCAAAGAAAAACCAACCAAGGCGAGATTCCCCCCATACGAGAAATCCCTGAAACACCGCCAACGGCCATGAAGCCAAGGGCGAGCGTAAACGCTCCCATCGCCAAACGGAGGTGTTGTTTTTCCGTTTCGCTGAAGTGCCAGAGACGTCCCTTGTGATGTTTGGGTTTCTCCCACAAATCTTGCCCGAGAAGTTGCATGAATGCCCCCGACAGTGGTGTTGAACCCTCAAACTTCGCGCCACCGCCGTAGGCTGGCTGATGAACACGGTGTATTTTCGGTGGGTCTTGCCGACGCGAAAAGGGATCGTTGTTGAGCATGTCTGCCCTTGAATCCCGCTTGCCCATGCATCGTTGGACCGAGAGGTCAATCTTGAATCCTCGTGTCCGAGGGTTCATGTGCAAGACCTTCATGGCAACATGAGACACCATGTCCATGCCGAGGAAAGCCATGCAAGAGCTGGGCTTCCAAGCATGTTGTTTGCGCTGCGACGCTCCTGATGAAGTCGGACTTGAGCGGTGCTCAACATGCATTCAACATCATCGAAACGTGCGTGAAACCCTTGCCTCTGCTCCACCGGATGACCCGTTGTACCAACTTGCCAAGGAGGTTATGGCCATGGCAGCATCCCCGCATCGTTACGACCACGATGAAGTGCACGGAGAGGTGTTGATTGAGCAACAGAGGTTAGCGGGTTCTCTATCCGGCCCAAAGCAGCGTAGAACTGAGGACGATGTTGTTCGTGTTTTTGACGAACAACGAGCGGTGCAGAAAGCAAACGTGATACGTGACGTTGGAAACAAAAACCCCTGGAAAAACGCTGCCCCTTCGGCAGACGAGGCGAACGTCATCAGCCAGCAGACCTGGTCCATTGAAGGGCAGGAAATTGATCCGCATTACGGCGCTCGAACAGTTCCAAGTAAGCCCATTCAACCGGTTGACCGAAGTGAACGAACAGGAGAGGATACAGAACTTACCGACCGTGTTCATGCCGCGGTTTCCTCATCAGGATTGGATGAAGATGTGGCCGAAATTTTTGAAGAATTGGAGTTCAAGCAACGGCAATCAAAACGCGCGGCATTGAAAGAAGCGATGGAAGACATCAAGGAAATGGTCGATGACGACCTGGAATTCTGACGGGGATTGGGTGGATTTCAGAATCAAATCAAAGCACGGTCTCGATGGCCGAGCGAGGAGATGTGGTTTGATTGAGTTGGTAGCTAAACCGTTGCGTTCCCTTTCCTTTCGATTTTTTCCCGAGGAATTCTACATGACCCAATTCAGCGATGTTGCTGACATGCGTTCCGGCACATGGACACATATCAACGCGGTCGCCAATTTGAATAATGCGGAGTTCTGACACGCTCGCTGGAAGCAAATCCATATTGGTTCGGTCTGCTGGCATGATGGCGTTGATAGCATCACGAGTCATGATAGCATCTGTTACTTCCAACGCCTGATCAATGTGGTTGTTGGTGCTTTCGAGAAGGATTGAAATTTTTTCTTCATCAAAAGAGATGGGATTGAAATCAATCCGTGAACGATCTGCATGAATCTGATTGCCCACCGTACGCACACCATCAAACAGTTCGTAGGCAAGTCCACTGATGAGATGTTGAGCCGTGTGCATCCGCATGTGAGCATAGCGCTTGTCCCAGTCGATGATGCCACGAATTTCGTCACCGGCTTCCAATTGATGATTTGCTCCAACGGTATGGACGACGTCGTTTCTTCCCCTCACTTCAGAGACTTGAATATCTCCGTTCGGCCCTTGAAGAACGCCTGTATCCCAATGTTGACCTCCCCCTAACGGATAGAACAGGGTTCGGTCAAGAACGACGTGTTCATCCTCCACCGATTGTACCGTGGCGTCAAAACGTCGGTAATACCCAAACTCAAGATTTTCGAGATAGAGTTTAACGGTCATGAAGCGACCAACCGTTGTGGATTGATGAGATTAACCGTGTTCAGGAACGGGTTGCCCAGGTCCAAAGTCTTCCAGTAAGCCGGTATTGGCTGCATCCGAACCATCGATGACGATAGCGGGTGTCTTCCATGCAACGGCCAATGCAACCGTTGAGTCCCAGAGCGCTCGTAGGAAGCCCACTTCCTCGTATTCCCAGCCGCGTTCCTCGGCATATTCCTTCACAATGGGCGCTGCTTTTGGAAGGTTGAAGTGGGAGAGAGCTGGAAGAAGATGGTGTTCGATTTGATAGTCCAATCCAACGAAGAAAAACGAGCCGACGGGTCCAAGTTTGATCCTTCTTCCCGTTTCGATTTGAAGGCGCCAATTCTCGTCATATTCCATCACGATTGGGCGGCCGGCGTGCCCGACGATGAAAATCGCCGTCAAATACACACCCACGGTTGCCCAAAGCAAGACATAGAATCCAACGGTGACTTGCCATGATAGACCGAGAAGAACAGGTAGAACGAGCCACAAAAAGAAGTGTGCAACCAGAAGGCTGACGTCCAATAGCCACATCTTGTTGAATCGGTTTTTCTTTGCCGTAAAGGGCGCCTTGAGAATGTACTTGAGCCCATCATACCGCATGAGATGGCCGACCAAGGGTGTAATAATGGGCCAAAAGATGTAAGCCTGAATGTACTTTTGGAAAAACCGACGTATTGGGCCGCTGGTTTGATACTCTTCTTCAGAGAATGTAAGTGGCCAGGAGTAGATGTCCGGGTCCTTTTCGATCACGTTTGGATGAGCATGGTGTTTGACGTTGTGTTTTTCTCGCCAGTAATTCATCGAGAGACCAGAAAACAGAGGAAAGGCAAGGGAAGCAAGCGTGAGGTTGCCCGTTTTTGATTTGCAGGCCGAAGAGTGAACACCTTCATGGCCCATCATAGCAATGGTGGTGGTGATTAAACCTGTCAACGGAAGGAGCAACAGACCCCATTTCATGGGGAGATAAATGTGAGCAGTGTAGAGACCACCGACCACGCCCATCAAGAGCAAAAGTTTGGTCCAAGATTTTGCCGTTGGTTTGTCCAACAAACCCCGTTCTTGCAGTTTTTTTCGCAATTCTGCCATTGGATGTGCACCCATCTTCATCACCAACGCGTGAAGCGTTCTCATATTGGGCAACCCGTAGAGCCTAAGAAAGTGGTGTTTCAATCCACACTAGATAGGTAGGTTCACACGATGTCTTGAGCAAACGAGGCTGCACGCCGAACGATTGCATCAAAAGATATTTCATCAATATCTGTAGGAAGATGAAGTTCACACGTTTCAATGAAGCCGTTAGGTGGCGTCCACGATGGGGTTCCTTTCCACCACAACTCAACCAACCCGTCTGCATGCTTCAACAGCAAATCTGCTTCAATATTCTGTTGTTGTAAGGTACTCGACAATGCCATACCTCCAACCCATGGCTCAACATCAGGATAAGAAAACTGTTGGACGACTGATGGTGGAACATCATGCGTGAGGTTACCAGGTGTTTTGTACCCCTTGTGTTGCATATCGATGATCCTATCGACCGTAAGCTCGGTGGGAAGATCTCGTTCATTGCTGGACACGACAACATGGAATGTGTCACCTTCTGGTTCAACATTGAGCACCCGTGTTCTCAACAGACAGGTCACGTTGCCTTGAATCACTTGATGAGCCATGTGCTTCAGGACCCACTCCCATCGGCAACCCCAGCCGTCGTCGTTTTCATAGAGAGAAAGAAACTCCATTTGGTCTTGAGAGAAATAGTTGGAGATGAGATCAAGATTGATTATGCGTCCGGGGTGATGAAGTGGAAGGCCTACTTCTGCTTCGATGTCTACGATCGTAACACTATAATTTCTGGATTGAAAATGATGTGAGAGAAGAAGACTGTCCAGTGATGCACCGAGCAAAAGAATGTGCATTAAGCATCAACTCGATTGATTTCCAACGCAAATACAGGACATGATGGGATACAAAGACGACAATGTGTACAGTCCTCCTCACGAACATAGATCATTCGTTGTTCAAGATGGAGAACGTCCACTGGACACAGAGCAATACAAGCTGCACAACCAAAGCATCGATCTTCTCGGACTTCAAACCGATGATTCGGTATCCGTCCCATAACCGGTGGAAAACATACATGTTCATGGACACTTCGTTTTCCATGTGAAAGAGTAGTGTCTTTTTTCCTTTGAAAATAAGACTGCAGGTTTTGACCCCCTTATTTCCACTGGAATGATCATTTATGGTTCCGTTGATTTGAAAGAAAGATGGGGGTAGGTTGATTTGAGAGAAACCCATTGAAGATGGTCGCGTCAAGTTAATCAATATATGGAATTCAAAGTCATGAGATTTCGAACCTAACCATCTCAAAAATAGTTCCAGTGGAAGCAAAGGGGTGGAACCCACATCTTCATGATAGACCATCACGTGGTCTGTGTATGGTCCTCTATGCTCCAGGAAGAACCAGTTCGTATCCTGATGAGCCACCAACGAACGGATTGCGATTTCATTATCTTGGTGGAGGAGATGAAGTTGGAAACGTTGGTATTGTTCTTGAAGATCCAAACGGTACGAGGTTATTGTTGGATTATGGTCTTGCACCAACCACACCACCACGTTACCCTTCAGAAGCTCCTGTAATTCATGACGCTGTTATCACGCATTCTCATATTGACCATCTTGGCATGGCACCGTGGCTGTGCGCCCATCATCGAACTCGTCTACATGGAACAGTAATCACTTCACAACTCTCAGAAATGATGTGGCATGATTGCTACAAAGTTAGTTCCATTGAAAAATACCCTCTTGCTTGGGACAAACGAGACATTGACACAGCCCTTGACTCATGGTATGTCCACGATTTTGGACAATCTTGGAATCACCATGATTGGAAGCTCACGCTCCACTCCGCTGGTCATATTCCTGGTGCTGCGATGCTGCATATTGAGATGCCAACCACGAGCGTTTTGCTAACCGGTGATTTTGACACCCGAGATTCACCCTTGGTCAAAGGTGCACAGCCGGTGAAAGCGGACATTCTGTTTGTGGAAGGAACGTATGGCGGTCGCGATCACCCACCAAAGGAAGAAGAGGTAAGCCGTTTTATCGAAGCTGTTGAGCGAATCGTCAAACGAGGTGGAAAAGTACTGATTCCAGCCTTTGCAAACGGTCGAACCCAAGACGTGGTGATGCTTCTTCACCAGCATCTTCCCTGGTTGGACGTTCACGTCGACGGTATGGGAAAGCGTGTTGCCAAGATTCATCTTGAACATCAATCCATGCTTCGTGATGGCACAGCCCTTGAGCGTGCATGGCGATGGGCCAAACAAGTCTCTAGCAAATCCGACAAAAAGAAAGCTCTGAACGGAGATGTCATCGTGACCACATCCGGCATGCTCAACGGAGGACCAGCGATTTGGTACCTCAACCGTCTTCGTCACGATGCAAAGAATGCAGTGTTCTTCACAGGATACCAGGCACGAGATACTGGGGGGCGTGAACTTCTCGACACAAGAACCGTTGAGATTTACGGAAACAACGTCAACATCAATCTAGAGTTGGAACAGTTTTCATTCTCCACGCACGCTGGCCATCAGGAACTTCTCGATTTTGCTAAAGCATGCGAGGCAAAACACGTGGTGGTCTACCACACCGATCCGACCCATGCACGTCCACCATTGGTGGTTGCCCTTGAAGAACAAGGACACGTTGTTCATGAACCCATCAACGGCGAATCCTACATCATTGAGTGATCAAAGGGTGGAGTCTGCACTCAGCATAATGAAGCAGAACCCATGATCGAATCCTTTCTTCACAACCCATTTTCCTCCGGCAGCCTCACATTCTTCTTTGGTTGTGTAAATTTCACCACGGTCACGAGGGTCATCTCCACCATTTCCGAGAGATACTGGGATTTTTTTGGTTAAAATCTGGATGGTAATTTCAGGCATATCATCGTCTCCTCCAACACCGGTTGGAATCTTCTTGATGAGGATGTGAGCCAAAATGGTCGCGTTGTCACCACCCACTTCACCGATACTTCGTATGTTGTTGATACTGCTCTTCGCTGTGTCGTGTTTTCTTTCGAGGGACTCATCGCTACTTGCATCTACAGGTCCACCATCAGTCGCAACGCCTCCACGGTTTGATCGTGTTGAGTTGTGATGCTCATCTCCCGATGTCACCTCCGCTGCTGCTACGTTTCCGGTTGTGCTGCTTAACATCAAAATGGCGAAGAACACCACCATTGCTTTTCGTATTGCTTTTGTTTTTCCAAGCATGTAAGATTATATCCATCTGTTCCTTATTGAAAGTAGTGTTTTCTTCTCGTTGACAGGCCCTCTCCGATAATCTACAACCGTCTCAAGAAAGCGAAGTCATTGAATACATCCAAGCCCAGCGAAGGCTTGAGTCCCATGGCGGCCAAAGCACCAACCGGCGGAAAGAAGCGGAAGAAGAAGCGTAAGATGCGTCTTTCTTTGAAGCAGTCAAAGATGAACACCACGTCCGACAAATACAGCGATTCGCTTGGTTGGTCCCAGGATGTTGGCCGCACCCTTGGGGATGCACCTGCGCCAAAAGGTCCCGAGACGCTCAAAGTCCAATGCGAGATGTGCGGGTCAATGCTCAAAATCCCGAAACCAAAACGGTCCAAATACACCGTAACATGTTCCTACCCTGAGTGCGGTCACCAAATGAATTTCGATTGAGATGACTCGATCATCTTTGGTTTTGTTTCTCACAACCTTGTTTGTTCTCCCAGGATGTTATTCAGCCTCCTCATCTGATGACGCAGTGGACTTTCGTCTTGCAACAACCACGTCAATGCGTGATTCTGGTTTGCTCGATCTTTTGGTAGAGGAATTTGAAGAACTTCACGATGTTGACGTTGAATACGTTGCTGTTGGTACGGGGGCAGCTCTGCACCTTGGTGAAAACGGTGACGTGGACGCCCTGATTGTCCATGCCCCTGAGCAAGAACAGGCGTTCCTTGATTCGGGCTACGGCCATAACCGAACCCAAATCGCTTGGAATGCCTTTGTTCTTCTTTCACCTGACCCTCTCCCATCAACCCTCAACGACGCTTTTCAGACGCTTGTAGATGAAGAACGGTGCTTTGTCTCACGAGGGGACAACTCAGGAACTCATCTAAAGGAGCAAGCCATATGGAGAGAACTAGCAACAACATCCAACATCACCCTCGTCGAGGATGTGAATGGCATTCATCCCGTTGGCGATTGGTACTATTCAATAGGACAGGGTATGGGTGCGGCCATCAACATGGCACATGAAAAGGGATGTGTGACCCTTTCAGACCGAGGTACTGCACTTCAGTTCCAACCCTCCATATCCTTGGAACGGTACGAGTTTGACGATGAAACGGTCTTCAACCCTTACTCCTTCATCACCGTGGATGGCGGAAACGAAGAGATTTCACATCAATTCTTGGAATACTTGCTGAACGATGGCCGTGACACCATTGCAAACTACACCATTGGTGGAGAAGCGGCGTTCTTTGTTTAATGTTCAATCCATTCCCCTTTCAACATCGAAACGGCAAATGGGTCATTGAGGGGAACCGATTCCCCGTTACGCAACACGATCATTTGGTCAGCGACTCGGTGTGCCTGCGGGATGTTGTGGGTTGCCATCACAATGCATGTTCCGCCTTCTTTGAGGCGAATCAGCTCCTTCTCAATGGTTTGAACATGAAGCCATCCAAGATTTGCGGTGCACTCATCAAGCAGCAAGAGAGATGGAGAAAAACTCAGTTGACGCGCAAGCACCAACCGTTGACGTTCACCGCCCGATAATTGATCCACATCTTGGTCAAGTTGGTTGTCCAAGCCGAGCAGGCGAGCAAAAGCCAATCCGGTTGGTTCAAGTTCCGGAAACCACCGCTGAGCCAACATCAATTCATTCCCGACCGAGGCAGACAGCACCACGGGGTGTTGTTGCACGTAAATGCAAGCATGCGGCCCACACACCATCTCATCCGATTCAAGCCCTGCCAAACTGCGCAACATCGTGGTCTTTCCAGCACCCGATTCACCAACAATGGCCGTGATGGTTCCCGGGCGTAGATTGATGTGAACATCGTTCAACAGCGTTTGCTGATTTTTCGTGACGCTCACGATTTTTTCCTGTAATGACGCCCATGCCCGAGGCAATGGCAGGTCGTTTCCACGAACCTCCATTGACGTCACCCTTCGTTTTGTTTGAACCAATCCAGCCAACCCCACCAACATCAAAGAAAGGGCGAGAAGAAGCAGACCCAGTAATCCTGCAAGGTCCATGTTCCCCTTTGATGTCTCAAGCACTATGCTCGTGGTCATCACTCTCGTTTTTCCTGCGATGTTGCCACCGACCATGATGACGGCACCGACCTCTGCAATCGCTCGCCCAAAAGCGATGACAATGGCATGATATACGCCGTTTCGGGCTAATCGAATTTCCATTTCAAACCGTTGCCGTTTCGAAATTCCCAGGGTTGCCAATGTGTCGTTGTACCGTTGACCAACCCCTTCGAAGGCGACCCATGACCCGCCCCAGACGAGCGGAAGGATGAGGCATGTTTGTGCGAACACCATCGCTTGAACCGTGAACAACAGATCGAGCGACCCCAGTGCGCCAGCCTTTGAAAACAAGGAATATACGAATACACCCACCACGACGGGTGGTAGCCCGTACAGGGCGGTCACGATCGTTTTCAATTTTGAAAAGGCTGGATGGTGTTGATGTGCGCACCAGGCGCCGAGTGGCACCCCGATGGCCGTGGCCAACAACGTAGCACTCCCGCTGGTGAGAAAGGTGGTTTGAATCGCTTGCCAAAGCGCCTCACCATCCACCATGCAGCGACATCGCCGCGCCCCCCATCATACTACCGTTCACCCACATCCTCAAGCACAAGGGGCTCGTGGAGGGTGCATGGATGGCCATGCATTGTGGTTGAATCAATGCGCTATCCTCGGCTATACGCCCCACCCACGCCGTTACGAAACGGGCACCCGTACCAGCCAAGATGCCGCCGATCAACTCGGTTGCGAGGTCTCCCACATTGCAAAATCAATCGTCTTTGAAGGGAAGCAAGGGGCCGTCGTTGTGATCACGAGCGGTGCCAACCACGTCGACAGGAAGAAGAAACTCAAACACCTTCTCGGATACAAACCGGGCATGAGCGATGCATCCTACATCGTTGAACACACCGGGTATGAGCCAGGTGGTGTCCCACCGTTTGGTCACACCAAGCCTTGCACGGTGTTCATGGACGAGGATTTGCTCCAGTACGAGGTGGTGTGGGGGGCTGCTGGGTGTGCTCAAACCGTCTTCCCACTCACGCCCGTTGAACTTCAAACATGGTCGGAAGCGATCGTTGGCGACATCAAACAATAGGTGATGGCAATGACGGATTTCCCCTATTTCATTACCGTTGAAGAGGCCCGTGAGATTTGCAAGAAGACCCCTCCGTCTTTGGCGGTTGAAGAAGTCGGGCTTGACGAAAGCCACGGGCGCGTTCTTGCCACAGATCTACCGAGTTTGGTCAACGACCCTCCCTTTGACAACTCGTCGATGGATGGGTTTGCCTGTCGTTTTGACCCCGAAGCAACCTATCCGCTGATGTTGGACATCGTTGGTCTTCAAGCAGCTACGGGAGCCAACGAAGGGGTTGAGGTGAAGCACGGTCAAGCCGTGCGTATCATGACGGGCGCACCTATGCCTCAGGGAGCCGACGCCATTCTTCCGATTGAACGGTGCACCGTTGACGAAGGGACATCGACGGTCGTGTTGCAGGAAGCACCCAAACCCCATTTCGTCCGCAAGAAAGGGGAGAACCTCGAAGCGAACACCATCGCTCTCACGAAGGGCGCTCACCTGACCCCATCGCGTGTCGGCTTGTGCGCCACCATGGGGTACGCCACTCTACCCACCTACAAACCGCTCAACATTGCCATCGTCTCAACGGGAGATGAATTGAAACCACCGGGAGAGCCATTGCAACACGGGGAAATCTACGAGTCCAACTCCTTTGGTCTGGCGGGGTTGGTTCGATGGATGGGGCATCACCCAGTCCGATTCTCCGCCGTCTCAGACTCTCTGGATGCGCTTCGCGCCACTCTGGACGAAGCGGCCACATCATGCGACATTATTTTGACATCAGGCGGCGTTTCCATGGGTGAGTTTGACTACGTCCGTCGCTTGATGGAAACCGAGGGCAACATCCACTTTTGGCGGATGAAAATACGCCCCGGCTCGCCCCCGTTGTTTGGCACGTGGAAGGACACACCGTTGTTCGGCTTACCAGGTAATCCAGTCTCCAGCCACGTTGTCTTTAGCATGCTGGTTGCACCCTATGTGCGAACAGCTCTTGGCTCCGACGGGCCAAAGGAGTGGACAGTTCGTGCGAAACTTTGTGATCGGGTTAAATCCACGAACGACTGCCTGACTCTCCGTCGCGTGAGCCTTGTGTCAACTGAAGAAGGTATGATGGCTTACCAACCAAAACACCAGGGGTCTGGAAATCTTGACAGTCTCGCAAGTGCCGGGGGCCTCACACTCCTCCAACCCGGACAGTCGGGTGAGGTTGGAGAATGGATCGACGTGTTGGTGTTGTAGGTGAGCCCATGAAACACACCGCAGAAAACGAAACGACCTTGCTCGACCTTCTGCGACTTCTCTATCCCTCTTCAAGTACGAGCACCCTTCGTAAAATGCTAACTCAAGGACGCCTTCTCGTTGAAGGGAACATCGTTCACCGAGCCAAGCATACCGTTCATCCTGGTGAAGTCGTCGAGGTTCTTGACCGAGCAAAAGCCGAGGACTTGACCCCGCCGCCCAACACAGCACCGCCGGTTAACCTCGATGTGATTTTTGAAGATGAAAGCATACTGGTGGTCAACAAACCCCCGCATCTCCTCTCCGTTGCCACCAACCGTATGGAAGCGGATACCCTTCACAGCAGATGCGTGGATTACATCCGCCACACCAACGAACGTGGCTGGTGTTACATTGTCCATCGTTTGGACCGAGACACCTCTGGGATCATGGTGCTCGCCAAAACAAAAGAGGTCAAGGAAGAATTGCAGCATCAATTCAGCGAAAGGGCCGTCCATCGAATCTATCTGGCGTTGGTCGAGGGTCAACCACAACCAGCATCGGGAACCGTACAAACATGGTTGATGGAAGACAAACATCTCAACGTGAAGGCGGTGAACAAAAATCACCCGAAAGGGAAAGAAGCCATTTCACACTATTCCGTGCAGTCAAGCAGCGAGACCACGAGTCGAGTGGAAGTCATGATCGAGACGGGGCGCCGTCATCAAATTCGCATGGCGATGCAACATCTTGGTACGCCAGTCGTAGGTGACGAACGTCACGGCGCAACCAGCGACCCTCATCAGCGCGTGATGCTTCATGCCTCTTCGTTGGAATTTCTTCATCCCGAAACGGATGACCCCGTTCGTTTTGAGGCTCCAGATCCGAACGAGTTCTGAAAGGTGAACCCGAAAAATCACACCTCGTAGATGAATACGAACCAAAAGCACGACTTGAAGAACTGTTGACGGTTGGTTGGCTTCGGAGACTTCGCGATGTCGGGAAGCCAAGATGGGTGGATTGAAGTCAGTGGGGCCCGAACCCACAACCTCAAGGACATCTCGGTGAAACTTCCCAAAGGAAAATTTGTGGTGATTTCCGGCGTCTCAGGCTCAGGAAAATCCAGCCTCGCCTTTGATACGCTCTATGCTGAGGGTCAGCGACGCTATGTTGAGAGCCTCTCTTCTTATGCCCGACAGTTTATTGGGCAGATGAAAAAAGCAGATTGCGACTCGATTGAAGGCCTTTCACCCGCCATCTCCATCGATCAAAAACAGGGCAGCCACAACCCGCGTTCAACCGTGGCAACGGTGACTGAAATTCAGGACTATCTCCGTCTTCTTTGGGCGAGAATCGGTAAACCACACTGCCCAACCTGCGGCAAAGAAGTTGCTCGCCGAACCGTGCAAGAAATCGTCGACGATGTTTTTTGGCAAATGGAAGCTCACGGTATCGCTGTTTGGGCACCGGTCGTTCGCGCCCGCAAGGGAACCCACGTGGAATTGTTCCGTCAACTGGTTGAGCAAGGCTACCTCAACGGGCGCGTGAACGGTCACGAAACATCGTTTGAGACCCCACCTACCCTCGACAAAAATTTCCGCCACGACATCGATGTGCGCATTGATCGCTTACGTTGCACGAAAGACCGAAAACAACGCTTGACCGAAGCGGTGGAATCAGCCTTACGGCTTGGTGGCGGCACCCTTGCAGTGGAAAGTCTGGAGGCGCCGAGTGAGGATGTCAAGCTGAGCAAAAATTCCAACGCACGGTTGACCGAACAAGGGCAAACAATCGCTTGGTCCGAAGACTTCGCATGTCCTGAACACGGGGCTTTCATGCCCGAACTGTCTCCGCGTGTGTTTTCTTTCAACTCCCCATTGGGTGCCTGCGGAACGTGTCAAGGGCTCGGTGTTCAACGACAATTCAACACGGAACTTATTGTCGACGATACCCTAAGCGTTTCCAATGGATGCGTCCTTCCTTGGCGCCAATCCATGTCACCATCTTGGTACAGGAAACTCCTCGAATGTACGTGCGAACACTACAACATTTCCACCACATTACCGTTTGGTATGTTGGACGAAGACGAGCAAGACATCCTTCTCTACGGTTCAGGTTCAACGGTGATCCATTACGAATTCATTTCGGAAAACGGGTCACAATACAAGTACAGCAAACCGTGGGAAGGCATCATCCCGCGTCTTGAGAAAACCTATGCGGAAACCACTTCCGAACGAACCCGAAACCGACTCATCAACTGCATGACGGACTTGGATTGCACCGAGTGTCACGGTGAAAAATTGAATCGCGCTGCTCGGTACGTGACCGTAGGCGGCATTCGCCTACCTGAAGTCAGCCAGTGCTCGGTTCACGACGCTCTTGGTTTGGTCCGAGCATGGTCGCCCGATGGTGAAGGGCCGCCCGAGGAATTCCAAGATGCGCTCGAAGTTTTGGACGAGCGAAGCATGTTCATCGGAACGGAGATCATCAAGGAAATTGAAGGGCGCTTGGGTTTCCTTGACAGCGTAGGCTTGGACTACCTCACCCTCGACAGAAAAGCCAACACTTTGTCCGGTGGAGAAAGTCAACGCATCCGTCTCGCCACACAAATCGGCAGTCGTTTAACAGGCGTTATGTATGTGTTGGATGAACCTTCCATCGGGCTTCACCAGCGGGATAACGATCGCTTGTTGAAGACACTGCGCGAACTCAGCGATCTTGGAAACACCTTGTTGGTGGTTGAACACGACGAGGACACTCTTCGGCAAGCAGATTGGCTCTGTGACTTGGGGCCAGGCGCCGGCCTTGAGGGTGGTGAGGTGGTAGCCAACGGCACGCCGAGTGAGGTTATGGAGGCTGAATTGTCCATCACTGGCGCTTACTTGAGCGGTCGTCGAACCATCCCGTGGCCTGAAACTCGGACTGCACCTGGGAAACGCCATCTCACCGTGAACGGGGCACGACACAACAACCTGCAAAACATCACTGCATCCTTTCCGTTGGGTTGCATGACCGCCGTGACCGGCGTTTCAGGTTCAGGCAAATCCTCTTTGGTGTCGGGTATTCTTGCACCCGCCCTCCTTCGTGCGGTCCATCGAGCCGAAACCGTTCCCGGGCGGCACACATCCATCGATGGCGTGGAACACGTGGACAAGACCATCATCATCGATCAGTCCCCCATTGGGCGCACCCCGCGTTCAAACCCAGCGACTTACACAAAAGTCTTCGATGAAATACGCAGTCTGTTTGCCAACACCAAACTTGCTAAGGAGCGGGGGTACAAACCCGGTCAGTTCAGTTTCAACGTCAAGGGTGGGCGCTGTGAAGCCTGCTCGGGTGGCGGGTCCATCAAATTGGAAATGAACTTCCTTCCCGACGTGTGGATCACCTGCGATATTTGCAACGGGAAGCGCTACACCCGTGAATGCCTTGAGGTGACATGGAAGGGGCGGAACATCCACGATGTTTTGGAAATGCCCGTGGCTGAAGCGGTTGACTTTTTCAAAAACCATCGAAAGATACACCGCACCCTCGAAACTCTGGACGCCGTCGGCCTCGGCTACATTCGCCTCGGACAGCCCGCTACCACCCTTTCCGGAGGTGAGGCCCAGCGTGTTAAACTCGCCAGCGAACTGCGACGGATGCCCAACAAGCACACGGTCTACATTCTCGACGAGCCCACGACAGGCCTGTCGTTTAGCGATGTGGACAAATTGATTCAGGTCCTCCACCAACTTCGTGACAAAGGCCACACCCTCGTCGTGATTGAACACCACTTGGATGTCGTCAAGTCGTGCGATTGGGTCATCGATCTCGGTCCGGATGGCGGAGAGCGAGGCGGCCAAGTCATCGCTTTGGGAACGCCCGAAGAAGTCGCTAAGGTCAAGGACAGTCCGACCGGGCAATTCTTGGCGAAAATGCTGAACCGATGAGAGCGCAGACTACAAAGAGCGCATGGAACAACCTCGCCATGTCCTCAAGGGAACGGTGCAGCCTATGCCGATTACACGGGTGGAAATCACGCCACGTCAAGGCGAAGGTATGCGAGATGTTCGAGGAGACGTCGTTCGCCGCCAATTGATGGCGGACCACGGTCTTGCCGTTGGAGAAGTGCGCTCAATTTGCGGGTACCTCATCGACGGCTCAACATCGGCAGAAACAATTTCTTCTCGAGTTGAAGACCTGTTCGCAGACCCGATCATCGAAGTTGGTGCGACCAACACGACCTTGTTGGCCACCGACCTTTTTCCAACACCCCCCGAAGGCGTCGTTTCTGTGGGGTTTAAGCCCGGTGTGACCGATAACCCTGGGAAAGCGGCAACGGATGGGTTCCTCACATTGTTCCCCGAAGACACCTCAGCGAAGATTTCAACCTACATCACCTACGCATTTTTCGGACTTCCCTCGGATTGTGATTTGACGTGGTTGGCAAGCACGCTGTACAACGGTCTCATCGAGCGAGCGATGATTGCCTCCGCTGAAGCGTGCGCAACAGGTCAATGGCCAGAATTGGAGTTCCCTACGCCACCCGAACAAGCGTTCATCGAACCCCAAGCCGTTAATCTGGAATGCTCGGACGAAGAACTCGTTACGATTTCTGAACAAGGGCTATTGGCTCTGAATCTAGCAGAAATGCATGCCATCCAAGCGCACTATCGAGACCCCCCAACAAGGGCCAAGCGAGCCGAAATGGGGATTTCCCCTGATGCGCCAACAGATGTTGAACTGGAATGCTTAGCCCAAACCTGGAGCGAGCATTGCAAGCACAAAATCTTCGCATCAAAGATTCACCATGTCGACCATGAGACAGGCGAAGACACCGTCATTGATTCGTTGTTCAAAACCCACATCATGAAGCCCACGCACGACATGCAAGAAGACGTTGACTGGCTTCTTTCGGTGTTCCACGACAACTCCGGCGTCATTGCTTGGGACGACCGTTGGAGCGTTTGCATGAAGGCAGAGACACACAATTCTCCTTCGGCATTGGATCCCTACGGCGGTGCCATGACTGGAATCGTGGGGGTGAACCGAGATATTCTGGGCACAGGTTTAGGCGCACGCCCTATTGCCAACACCGATGTCTTTTGCTTTGGGCCACCGAATTGGGAAGGTGAACTACCAGACAACCTGTTCCACCCCTCACGGGTGCTGCGAGGCGTCCATGCAGGTGTGCGTGTGGGTGGAAACGAGTCCGGTATCCCTACGGTCAACGGAGCCATTGTGTTCGACGATCGTTACATAGGAAAGCCGCTGGTCTACTGTGGAACTGTCGGCTTGATGCCGCGCATTCTCCCCGATGGTCGTCCTTCACACATCAAGACGCCCGTAGCGGGCGACATCGTCTACATGGTCGGCGGGCGCGTCGGCTACGACGGTATCCACGGTGCAACATTTTCATCCCTGGAATTGACCGAAGAATCACCTTCAAGTGCGGTCCAAATCGGGGACCCAATCACGCAGAAGAAGATGATCGACATGGTACTGGAAGCGCGTGACGCCGGCTTGATTACGTGCATCACCGACAACGGTGCCGGAGGATTGTCGTCGTCCATTGGCGAGATGGCGGAATACACCAACGGGTGTGAAATTGATTTGGCCACAGTTCCACTCAAGCAAGCTGGATTGTCTCCTTGGGAGATTCTTGTCTCTGAAAGCCAAGAGCGCATGACCATCGCTGTGAAACCCGAAGATCAAGAAGCGTTTGAAGCGCTGGCGGATCTCCACGAAGTGGAAGCAACAGCCGTTGCGACGTTCACCTCAACAGGCGTGTTTCACGTGCGATACGGCGAAGCAACAGTTGCCTATCTCCCCATTGAATTCCTTCATGACGGGGTTCCTCAACTGGAATTGGAATCCGCTTGGTCACCTCCTCAATTGACACCGTTCTCGCCACCTGTCGGCGCAGACCATGGCGACCTGCTTCTCAGGATGTTGCGTCGTCCAAACATTGCCAGCAAGGAAACATGGGTTCGACAATACGATCACGAAGTCATCGCCCAAACGGCCATCAAACCCTTTGTCGGTACACAACGGGACGGACCGGGTGATGCGGGCGTGATCGCTCCCCTTCACGGCGACCCTCACGGCTTGGTGATTTCGTGTGGCATCGCACCACGGTATTCCGATATTGATGCAGGAGCCATGGCTGCTGCCGCCATTGATGAGGCCGTGCGAAACGCAGTCTGCGTGGGACTTGATGTTGACAAGATGGCAGGACTTGACAATTTTTGTTGGCCCGACCCCATCGAATCTGAAAAGACACCCGACGGTCGGTTTAAGTTGGCACAACTGGTTCGAGCAAACCGAGAACTGGAGCGCGTGTGCAGAGCCTACCGGCTGCCTTGCGTGAGTGGAAAAGACTCGATGAAGAACGATTATGGGAAGGGCGTAGACAAAATCTCCATTCCGCCCACGCTGTTGTTTTCCCTCTTTGGCGACCATCCAGACGTGCGAAAGAGTGCGACGAGCGATTTCAAGCAGGCCAACGACCGCATTTACCTCGTGGGTGCTTCGCAGCAGGAACTCGGTGCCAGTGAACTTGCTTACATGCTCACCGAAGACGGCGAGGCTCAAGGTATCGGAGGCGATGTCCCCCGTCTAGAACGCCCAGAGAACAATCTCAACATGTACAGGGCACTTTCCAAAACCATCCAGAACGGATGGGTGAAAACTGCGCATGATTGCAGCGAGGGTGGCCTTGCCGTCGCCGTTGCCGAAATGTGCATCGGTGGACGAACAGGGGCGGACATCGATATTGACGGAACGGGAGATGGGGATGTTTGGGGCCGCCTTTGGGGCGAGTCACTTGGACGCTTCGTCGTGGCGGTATCCCCCGAAAACGATGCAGCGTTCAAAGCTGGTATGAAGGGCTACCCAACCACCATTCTCGGCACGGTGACCGATACCGGTGCGTTGGTCATCTCCGATGGCGACGACCCGTTGATTTCAACCCCTGTGGGACCGTTGGTGGCGGCGTGGAAAGGAACGCTTGACATGACAGGAGGTGTGGCTTGATGCAACCAAAAGTCGCCGTTCTTTTCGGCTTCGGCATCAATTGCGATCACGAGACCAAAGCCGTGTTTGAACTGGTTGGGGCGCAAGCAGACCGAATCCACGTCAATCGATTTGTTTCTGGTGAAGCTGAACTTCACGGTTATGATATCTTGGCCGTACCGGGCGGATTTTCCTTCGGCGACCATCTTGGTAGCGGACGCTTGCTTGGGAATCGAATGCGGTTTGCCATGCGCGACGCCCTACGTTCCTTTGTTGATGCTGGCAAACCCATCATCGGTATATGCAACGGGTTTCAGGTTTTGGTCAAAACAGGCCTCCTACCAGGGCCGCAAGCGGGAGCCTCGCCTGACTTTGTGCAACGAGGAAGCCTTACGCTCAACGACAGTGGACGCTATGAGGACCGTTGGGTCACGCTCGAGTTTGACCCTAACAGCCCTTGCATATGGACCAAAGGGATGACGCGAATGGAGTGCCCCGTTCGCCACGGCGAAGGAAAGTACGTCATGCCAACGCCTCAAGACTTGGACCATTTGGACGCGAACAATCAACTGACGGTGCGTTATGTTGACCCTTCTACTCCCGTAGGCAAAGGTCGTACAGACACCTTGCTTCCTTACCCCGTCAGTCCGAACGGGAGCATGCGAAACATCGCAGGAATTTGCGATGCCACCGGTTTGGTGTTCGGTCTTATGCCGCACCCAGAAGCGATCTACGCACGGTGGCTTCACCCAAACCACACCGCTTCCACCAATGCATCCTCTGGAGAAGCGCTGGATGGCTGGGAAGGCGAAGGACTGCAGATGTTTCGAAACGCCGTTGAATACGTCAAGAACCGATGATGAGTGTCGACCATGTCTTCCCGTGAACGCCTCGTTCATATCGACGGTCTTCGAGGGCTTGCAGTCCTGTTGATGGTTATGGTTCATGCGGCAGCGACATGGGCTCCTTCATCGCCCGCCGAGCCCACGCTTCTTTCCTACACCGTCTCGGGTTTGGGGGGTCTTGCCGCCCCGTTATTTGTTGCGTTGCTCGGGTGGGGAGCGTTTCAACGGCCACGGGTGTGGGCCGAACGGTGGCGACAGGCTGCATTTCTGTTCGGGTGCCAGATCGTCGTGAATCTATCAGCACCGCATTTGTTTGACCCGTTTACTCCAGGTATTCTTTCGCTTATGGGGCTGCTCGTGCTCACACAGCCGTGGTGGGGCCACCAATGGAACAACCTGGCACCCTCGCTAAACATGGCGTTCTTCACGGTTCAACTGCTGGTGTTGATGACGCTTCTTGAACCGTTTCAAGCCCCCTCGGCATGGGACGTTCGCGTTTCCACTTCCTCGCTCGAGGTCTTTGCATCTCATCTCCTGCTCACGGGGACATATCCCTTGATTCCCTGGGTTTTCTTTGCCGCATTTGGCGCGACCATTGCAACCTATCAGCATCGCTCAACCATCACGCCTGTCTTGGTCAAAACGTTCACGGCGGGGCTTTTCATATCCGTGACCTTGCTAATTTACGCACTGCGTACCAACCGGACATGGGCATTGCCAACAGGCGATGCCTTGCTGACGTTCTTTCCCGCAAACATCCCCTTCTTATTGGCTGCCTTGACGGGTGTTGCGTTGCTTTGGCTCCTTTCTTCCACCAAGGAAGCCTTCAGTGGGCTGTCCGCTTTGGGTCAGGCAAGTCTTTCTGTGTATGTTGCTCACTTTCTTCCCTTTGTGTGGCTCTATCAACTGGATGATCGGTTTGGATGGTCATCAATGGCATCGACATTCGCTACCTTGGCCTACACCGCTACATGGGTTCTGCTTGGAACGCTATGGTATCTTTACGCCCAACGCTGGTCTTTGGAATTCCTGCTTCGAGAATGGACCAGAAGCCCTGCAGGTCATGTCAGAAGCAGTGAAGCGGAATAGGTGTAATAGGCAGAGAAACCAAGCATCACAACACCACATCCAGCAAGAAGCCGCTTGTACGTCGTCGGTGAAATACCGTTGCTCGCTCGGTGGATGATGTAGGCGATGCTGGCTTTTGTGAGGATAATGGTCAACAAAAATGATGCTGCATACGTCACAGGCGCTAGGATTTCTTCTTCGACCGTAGCGGCCATCAATGGCCCCCCAATGAGAAACCAAAAGATGTAGACGTTCGGATTCAGCAGGTTGGTGGTGATGCCCCGAGCAAACGATTTCGTTGGTAGGCCTTCTGCCGGACGCTCCAGATCGGGAGCTTCCATTCGAAAGCAATCAACACCCATCTTTGCGAGAAACAACGCCCCAGCCACCGTGATGGCCAGAAGAACAGACCCGTTTGTTGCAATCCATGCTGACGCAACAAAGCTCAGGACAATGAGTGGGCCATCAGAGAAGACAGGGGCGGCAGCAGTCCAGAGACCTGCTCGTAATCCACCACTCAGGGTTTCTCGAACCACCATCGTCAGCAACGGACCGGGCTTGATGCCTTCAACCACGCCCAGCAGCACACCTGCTGTAGCCATCCCAAAGATCAGGTCCGGTTGCATGGCCACGTGCTCGTGCATACGGCTAAAGGCTTCTTCCAGCCTTTGTGCTCACAGTCGTGTCCTATCCTGTCGGGGGGGTGGCCGGAGCCACCCCTCCTCGGGGGTTGGAGAACCGAAGGGTGGTTTCACTCAGCAGCTGCGAGGGCTTCAGTAGCCTTCTTAGCACCCATCCAAGCAACAACACCGAAACCGATCTTGTTGATGATGTCAGCGATGTTGTAGAAGACAGCGAGAAGCTCTTGGTTGCCGTCGCCCAGTCCGAGTTCTGCACCAGGACTGAACAAGTAACCGAGGGGGTAGATGATCCAGCCGACCACGATGAACCAGCGCAGAGCGTTGGCACTCCAGAGGAGTTCTGGGGCGATCTTGCTGTTGTCGACACCTTTGCCGGAAGACCATGGCGTACCAGTTGCCACGATGATCATCAGCCAGCCGCCGCCACCGAGGATGAGGCCAGCCCATCCGCCAGCGGAGGCGCCCATGACTTCACCGAGGGCACCAGACTCGCCGAGGTAGCCGAATCCGATCATGATGAGAGCACCGGTGAAACAGACACCGGTGAAGCCCATACCGAGGAACTTTTCGTCGGTAATGGCGTCCTTGCCCACAAGAGAAGGGAACTTAAGCGCCATCAATGGAACGGTGATGATCCAGTCCATGTAACGGTACTCGATGGAAACGGTACCGTAGTCAGCGTAGACGCCTCGCATGTAGTAGTAGTGGAATGCGGCAATACCGACGATGAGCGCAGAGATGGTCATCGTTGTGCGGTACTGTGGGGCAACGCTGTTGCGCTCCGACATGAAGAAGACGAAGGCGGCACCCATAGCGATGTACCCGACGAAGAAGAGGAAGAACGTGATGAGTTCCAGGGTTGCACCGTCAGCGGTGACAAATTCTGGCAATCCATCTTCCCCAATTGGCTTCGGGTCCACTGCACTGACCGTACCGGCCATAGCGAGGGCGAATGTTGCGATCAAAAGCAGGCTAGTTGTTTTCGAGAATTTTTCAGTTTTCATAGTTCTCAATCGGAAGAACGATTTCAGTCAATATATAAAGAGGTGTATTTTTGCTAAGTTTCGCGCGTGAATTTTAACGCTCAAAATCGCTCACCGGTCTGTACAGACCACAACTTAGCATAGACGCCACCAGCCTCCACCAAGGATTCATGTTGCCCATCCTCGATGATGTTTCCAGCATCAAGAACAACGATTCGATCAGCATGGCGAACAGTGGACAGCCTGTGAGCAATTACAATCGTGGTGCGTCCTTCGGAAATTCGTTGAATGCTGCGTTGCAGCGCAGCCTCAGTCTCGTTATCAACCGCCGATGTCGCTTCGTCCAAAATCAATAACGGAGCATCCTTCAGAACCGCCCGGGCGATGGCGACGCGCTGGCGTTGTCCACCCGAGAGACGGTGGCCGCCTTCCCCGACCATGGTTTGCCAACTCTCGGGAAGTTGTTCGACAAAATCCACTGCCTCCGCAACTTCGGCCGCGTTCTTGACTTCGTCATCGGAAGCATCGGGGTTCCCATATCGAATGTTCTCGAGAATGCTGGTTGGAAAGAGCGTGATGTGTTGGTCCACCAAGGCTATGGAGGAACGCAATGTATGGAGGTTCCAGTTTTCGATGGGCTGACCACACCACATTACATGGCCTTCATTTGGTTCTGCAAAACGAAGAAGCAGACGAACGAGGGTGGTCTTTCCTGCCCCGGTCGACCCGACCACACCAGTGGTCTTTCCCGCTGAAAACGAGAGATTGAGTTGGTCGAAGAGCGTGTCTCGGCTTGCGTACTGGAACGTCACGCGTTCGAGAGCAACATCGCTGTTGGCGATGTCTTCAGCTTTCGGGGAGTATTCTCCTTGTTTGAGCTCGGTGGGCGCATCCAACACGTCCAGGACCCTGGTAGAGGAAGCCATGGCTCGCTGGTAGAGGTCAAACGTTTCTCCGAGCCGAGTCAACGGCCAAAGCAATCGCTGGGTCATGAACACAAGAACAGAGTAGGCACCAACCGCCATGGTTCCTTCGAGGGTGAACCACCCACCCAACAGCAAGGTAGCAGTAAAGCCAACCAAAATCGCCATTCGTATGAGCGGCGTAAAAGCAGCAGAGAGACGGATGGCCTCTCTGTTTGCCTCTCTGTAGGCGTTGCTGAGTGTTTCAACCCGCCGAAGCTCATGTTCTTCGGCCGTAAAGGACTGGACGGTCGACATTCCAGAAAGGTCGTTTTCTAGAAGAGCGTTCATTTGTCCTGCTGCAGTGCGAACTTTGGCGTAGCGCGGCTCAAGGCTGCGTTGATATCGGAACGAACCCCATACGATGAGCGGAATCGGGAGAACAGCAAAGAGAGCCACTTCCCATGAAATCGCAATGAACACCGCACCGACCACCACCACGGTGGTGCTGACCTGCAACAAATCGTTGGCCCCTTTGTCAAGGAACCGTTCAAGTTGGTTGATGTCGTCGTTGAGAATGGCTAGCACGTCACCCTTTTGCCGTTCGTCAAACCAAGTCATCCCCTGTTGTTGAACATGGTCAAACGTGTCAAGGCGCAGTTCATGTTGAACCGTTTGAGCGAGGTTTCGCCAAAGAACACCGTAGAAATATTCGAACAGGGATTCAAGCCCCCAAATCAAGAACGTGAGGACCGACAAGGCCACCAATTGATGCCACGGATCAACGAGACCAAATCCAGCCAAGACAGAGTCTTCTCGTTCCACCACCACGTCAACAGCGAGCCCGATCAGCAACGGAGGGGCAAGATCCCAGAACTTGTTGAAGATTGAACAGAACGAGGCCAGCCGCACCGTCCCTCTGTGGGGGCGCATGTAAGCGAGCAATCGTCGAAACGGGCCCACTTCGCTCATGGTCGGCCCAAGAGGTGGACCTTTGAGAACACTCCCATCCGATAACCGCTGGGGCAAGTCCTATGCCCTTTCATCAACGACCACAGGATGAGCCACATGAATGTCGGAGACGATTCTGTCTTGCAAAAGGTCTGTCGCCCGAGACATGGAGCAGGCCATGTCACGCTCATTGATCCAGCCAAGCAATCGCCGGATGTGGCTGCCCAACGAGCAATGTTGGCGGTGGAATGCGGTTCTGAGATGATTTTCGTTGGCGGTTCCACCGACACTCCCGATACGGTTGTCCATGCCACATGCACCGCCATTCAGGAAGCGTTCGAATTGCGCATGTTCGCTTCCAGCCAAGACCCTGATGGAGAAGAATCCCAGTGGGATATCCCCGTTGTGTTGTTCCCCGGAGGCGCTCATGCCCTTTCTCCAGCCGCCGATGCCATCACGTTCATGATGCTCATGAATTCGACCAAACGAGCATTCTTGGTCGGTGAACAAGTTCGTGGAGCACCTTATCTTGCACAATTTGGCGTGGAGGCGTTGCCAACCGGATATGTTGTCTGTTCGCCTGGTGGTCGCGTGGGTGAAGTAGGGGCTGCTGAGTTGATTCAACCCCAAGATACGGATCTGGTCCATGCCTATGCACTCTGTGCCAAGATGTACGGCTTTTCGCTCCTGTATTTGGAGGCAGGGAGCGGCGCAGCAACACCGGTTGACACCGCACTCATACAGCGTGCAGCAGAAGTGGAAGGGTTGACCCTCATTGTCGGTGGTGGTTTGCGTACGGGGGATGATGTTCGTAAGGCCGTTGAGGCGGGTGCACAGTGGATCGTCACAGGAACAGTAACGGAGGATGCGTCGTCGTTGGATGAACTTCGTTCCCGACTGACGGAAATCGTTGGTGCTTGCACACCCTGAGTATCACTCGTTTTCGTCGTCAAACACCACGGGGTCACCTGTGCCTCCAGGCGAAGGTGGGCGCACGCCGTCGACGTCCATACCTTGCTCGATGGCCGTTTCTTCGGTTTGCAATTCCACCTCTTCACCTTCGGCCAATTTGGCCATGTCGTCTGCAGTTGGCGCTTTGATAGTGCGCTCCATGTCAGGTGCGTTGGCGTACAGTTCACGCTTCAGCTCACGACTTTCGTGACTTCGTACCAGTGAAAGGGAGTCCGCAAAGACCCGCCCAACCACTTCACGGGTTCGTTCACTGCGGCGGGCAGAATTCAGTTCGTGTTCCATGGAGCTTCGTTGGTCCTCAAGTTCACGGAGTTCAGCCGTACGGTCCTGGAGTGCGGCTTCCAAATCGGTCATCGTCAACGTCATTTGTTGGATGCGTTCGTCGCGTTCAAACACATCGTTGTGGAGTCGGCGCTCCCTACGTCGTAGGGACTCATACTCACGGTTGCGTTCGAGCAGCCGTCGCTTCAACTCCTCAATTTGTTCCACGAGGTAGTCGTGTTCAGCAGAAACGGAACGAGGCCCTTGCATCACCCGTTCGAGTTGTTCTTCTAGTTCGCCCAAACGTCGGTCACGGGCATCCAAGAGTCCACGCAGGCGGTCGGCGATGTCACGGAGACGCTGACGCTCTTCCTCGAGTGCTTCTGCTGCAGCCTTTTCAACATCCAATTGGCGTTGGCGTTCGTCCACTTGCTGCTTGAGAAGACGGACTTCTTCGGCGGTCACGGAGGTCAGTCCTGCATCGGCTGCTCGCTCAAGCGCTTCCACCATTTGCGAGATCCGACCTTCCATTTCACCGATAACATCGTCTTGTTGCGTCGTGAGGTCACGCAGTTGAGCAACCTCTGTTTCCATGGCCGTTCGCTCTTCCAAAGAAAGCGACGATTGCTGAGCAGCCAGCTCGGCCTTGGAGTCTTCAAGCATCCGTTCAAGATGGATAATTTTGGCGTCGTTGTCTTTGAGTGTCTGCTCAGCTTCTGCGAGCCTGGCAACCTCGGGAGCGACGTTGTCATGGCGTTCTGCGAGGTCAAGTTCAACGACCCGTAGTCGTTGCTTGACGGCCACCAATTCATCGTTGCGCTTTCCTAACTCATCCCAGGCGACCAAGACCTCATCGACGAGTTGTTCGAGAGGATACCCTTTGAGCATCCCTTCAAGCGCTGCGCGCTCATCGTTGGATGAATTTCCAACTCGTCGGACACCACCAGGGGAGGAACTCTCTACGGCCATACGGCAACGCATCGCAGATTAACCACACTTGAACCTTCCCGCAGGGCAGCGGTTCAGAAGGCCGTATTTCAGACCCATTCTTCGGCGCCGAATCAGTTGATGGCGGTGTACATGTCGTCGGGCATTTCACTGGCCAACTTGAGTGCACCAGTCGCCACGGAGTTGATGGGGTCTTCGACACACCAAACCTTGACATCACCAATGTCAGCAATCTCTCGTGCGATGCGTTCTGCAGCACCTTCGATGAGCGAGCCGCCACCGGAGAGAATGATGTTGTTGCGGAGAACTTGTTGGTATTCTGGGTCAGCACCAGCAACGATCTTCTTGATGGCGTTGCCGATCTTGGGGACAATCAGTTCACAGGCTTCTTGAATCAAGTCACCGATGTCAACGACTTGGCGCTTTCCTTCAACGGACAATTCCACGGTCACTTCGCGGGTGTCGCCACCAACGTATGAGGAGGCCTCCTTCCACTTTCGGACCATGTCTTTGGTCACTTGAGCACCCGTGTACTTCTTTTGGATGAGCACCATCAATTCGTTGTCCAACCAGTCACCAGCTTCGGTGATGGTCACTTGGTCTTCGTCGGTTGGGAAGGTTCCGTAGACACGAGCGATGTCGGTTGTACCTGCGCCGATGTCCACGACGATGGAGCCAGCGATTTCATCGATGCCGTATGCGGTGGCAAAGGGCTCGGTGACGACCATGATGGCGTTGACCTGACCTCGAAGGGTTGCGACAAGGTTGGACTTGTCCGTGAACGAGACGTGGCTTGGCGAGCAGATGACGCCGAGCACTTCGTCGTATTCTTCGGGGTCAACCGTTTCAAGCAAGTGAGAGACGAAGGCCTTGGCGGCTGCCAGATTGGCTTCATCGTCTTGGGTTACACCAGCAGCCATGGGGCGGTAGAGGTTACAAGCGAGCTTGTTCTTGAGGGCGTCTTCGCCAAACAGCACGTCGCGACCGAGGAAGTTGCGTGCGACGGGGTCTTTTGGACGACCGACAACGGTCTCAATGGTGTGCAGTTTTCCAGCGCTTGAAGCGATGGTCGATTGGTAGGTTCCTAGGTCAATTCCAACATACAGGCGGTCGCTCATTTTCTTCACCTTGCCGCTTGGGCGAGTTAACCGAGCATGGCACTCAACTTGAAGGTTCACCTCGCGAATTTGGGAGTCACTTGCGGCAGGATACTGGAAAAATACCTATCAGTCCAGCGATTGTTTCTCGCGGAACCCCTCATCGTCTTTGGGCGAGGGTTGCGTTCCGGCACGGGTGCCAATCAATTGTCGTCCACGATGACGTTTCCTGAATAAATGACGGAACCGTC
>Ga0181569_10000639_pt1 | contig 26938 bp, 23 predicted proteins | sample 101ome_19_FD_132452 | JGI IMG/M metagenome (GOLD analysis project Ga0181569, IMG submission 132452) | Coastal salt marsh microbial communities from the Groves Creek Marsh, Skidaway Island, Georgia - 101405AT metaG (megahit assembly) | ecosystem: Environmental > Aquatic > Marine > Intertidal...
CATCTTCTATGAAAGCGGATACTGTCATTCTTTTATGGCAATAATTTGAGCGACGGCCTGCTGTAACTGAACGAGATCGTAGAATACGCCGCGTTTTTCCATCAGTTCCGCATGGCTACCCTGCTCGACTATGCGGCCCTCATCCAAGACGATGAGGCGGTCGGCGTCGCGGAGGGTGGAAAGGCGGTGGGCAATGGAGATGGTCGTGCGGCCCCTAGACAGATGGCCCATCGCCTCTTGAATTTGCTTCTCCGTTTGTACGTCGACCGAGGCGGTCGCCTCGTCTAGGATGAGGATGCGTGGGTCGTGCAGTATGGCGCGAGCAATAGATACGCGCTGGCGCTCTCCGCCGGATAGGCCTGCTCCCTTTTCGCCGACCTGCGTCTCGTATCCGTCGACCTTGTTAATAATGAAGTTGTGTGCGTTGGCTGCTCGGGCCGCACGCATAATCTCGTCGAACGTCGCGCCCGGTTTCCCGTAGCCGATGTTTTCGGCAATTGTTCCGGAAAAGAGCACGGGTTCCTGCAGAACGATGCCAATCTGTGAGCGTAGATCGCGCAGGTCGATCTGTCGTATATCGGTTCCGTCTATGGATATCGAACCGTAATCTGGGTCGTAAAAGCGAGCGATAAGGTTGACCGTAGTCGTTTTCCCTACGCCCGATCTGCCGACGAGGCCCACCATCTCACCGGGTTTGAGATCCAAGTCAATTCCGTTGAGAACGGGTTTGCTCTTGTCGTAGCCGAAGCGCACTCCGTGAAAGGATATTCCTCCTTGCATTTTCGGCATGCGTAGGGCGTGCGGATTCTCGTAGGCTTCGGGATCCGTATCGATAATTTCAAAGATGCGTTCGGCTCCAGCAAAGGCCCGTGTCATCCAATCATTAACCTGTCCAAACCACTCCAACGGTCCGTAGAACAGCCACATGTAGGAGTAAAAGGCCAAGAGGGTGCCCAGCGTTATCTCGTCTGCCAAAACCTGCTGGCCACCAAAAAACCAGACCATTAGCATGCCGAGTCCCGTGAGAAACGTAATCGTAGCAAAGAAAACGCCTCTGTTGATCGCCGTCCTGACGGCGACCTCCCGAACGCGGTGGTTGTGTCTGGCGAAGGTCGCCATCTCGCGCTTTTCTTGGGCAAATGCCTTGACTACGCGGATGCCCGTCAGCGTCTCGACCGTGTGGTCTGTCAGATTCGACCAGACCTGCCCCCACTGGTTAAAGTAGCCGCGCATGCGCTTCCAGAACACGATGCCCCAAACCATGAGGATGGGCACGGGGAGCATTATATACAGACTCAAACTCGGGCTCATCCACAGTAGGAAGCCAAAGATTCCAAGAACCATTAGGCCGTTGATGATTAAGTAGGGCAATCCGTCGACTAGGAATTCTTGCAACATACCGGCGTCGCGGGTAGCGCGTGATATGAGCGCACCAACTTTGCGCTTGTCGTAGAACTGCAGAGAGAGCATCTCCAGGCGCCGGTACAGCTGAGAGCGGATATCCGACGTAACCTGTGCACCGATCCAGGACATGATCCAGCCATGTATCCACTCGGCGCCCCAGCTCATTACGCGGATGCCAACGAGGCTAAGCACGAGCCAGAGAAGGAGGGCCAGCCGCTGATCGACGGGAGCAGGGCTGTCACCGGATGGAACTAATACGTCGTCGACGATGCGCATGGTGATTAGCGGAGGTGCGAGTTCGGCGGCCGTTATGGCTGCCGATGAAAGCGCCAGCATCGCAGACTTGGCCTTGTAGGGCAGCAAGTAGCGCGTGATGCGCTTAAGCGTCTCGCCTTTTTTAATACACGCAGGGCAAATTCCGTTTTTTTCTGGCAATAGGCGCTGACAGGAGTCGCAGCGCAGGCGATCGAGATGGGCGTTGATAGAAAGTGGTTCGCCTGCTGGCAGCTGCTCTAGGGCACGTGCGACCTCGGAAAATACCGCCGCTCGAGAACTGCTGTAGTAGAGCTCGAGGGCGGCTGCGTGCTTTTGTTGTATGACCAGGCGGCCCCCACCAACCAGCGGTTCCGTATAGCTGTCGCGTATGTCCGATAGGAGCACGGATTCAGTGTGGAGCGTCGCTTCGCTGAGGAGCAATATGCGTTCGTCGGTAAGTGCAATCCATTCGCGTGCAAAACGTCCTTGTGCATCGATATCTGCATAGGCGCACAGGAGAAGATCTGACCCCAATTCGGCTGCAATGGCCTCTCGTACGCGCACAGAGGCCTTTTCTATTAGTCGTTCTGTGGTCATTGCTATATGCGTAGCCGTGGCAATGTGAGGTCGCTATTCACTGTGGACGATACTCAGGGGCGAAACAAGAAATTAGAAAAAAATGAACGATTGCGGGCAACCAGCCAGTAGCTGAATTCTACAAACCAGACGAACGGCCAAGAGCGCAGCAGGCTAGATATACGCCTGTATCCCATGAGGGATAGAACGGTCAGGCAGGCTCGCCCCGCACGCTCCATTTTTCCGCTGGGGCGGGACAAGTGCACGGCGCTGCGGCAGGCGCGCTGTAAATCGCTGTTCATAGGTGGGTCTGTTGCCTCTTGATAGGGTATCGCTCGCAGGGCGTATCCCCCTCTGGCTAGTGCCCAATCGACACAGCGCATGCAAAACGCGCACTCTCCGTCCCAGAACAATACGTACACCGCCGTTGGTGGTGTCATTGGATGCATCTTTGCAAGGAAGTCGCTACGCCTATATTATAACTCTGGTTTTGAGCTGTGTTGTGAAATGCGATCGAAAAGCGCATTACGTGCGATTATAATCGCGGGAAAGAAATTGGAAAGAGAAGATTTAGAAGAAAAAAATAAGCTGCTTGAAGAGCGCGTCAACAGCGTCTCATGGCAAGGTATGGAAGCGGTTGGCATGCTGCGCTGGGCCAACGAGACATTTGCTCAGCGAACCGTATTAGCTACGAGTTTCCAGCGCACGGGTATGGCGATGCTGCACATGATCGCCGAGCAGGGCTTAGAGATGCGTATTGCGACCTTTGATACGCTGCGGCTGCATCCTGAAACGTATGATTTCATGGAACAGGTTAAAGAGCGCTATGGATGCGCAATAGAAGTGTGGCAACCCAAGCCGGCGCATCTGCAGCGCATGGTAGATCGCTTTGGAGAGTATCTATTCTTTGACTCCAAGGAAAAGCAGGAACACTGCTGCGACGTGCGTAAAACCAAACCGCGGAACGAGATGTTAAAGACCGTTGACTGCTGGATTACGGGCCAGCGTTGGGATCAATCTACGCACCGAAAAGACACGGCAAAAAAAGCCGAGTTGATCGGCGAATACGCTACGCAGCGAAAAATCGTCAAGCTCAATCCGCTGGTCGACTGGAGCGAAGAAGAGCTAACCGACTTTGTGCGCGAAAACGACGTGCCGACGCACCCGCTATACGATCAGGGCTATCCCTCTTTCGGATGTATTATCTGTGCCACGCCTACTCGGCCAGGTGAGGACAAGCGCGCTGGACGCTGGCGCTGGTTTAATCAGTTGGACAATGTAGACGATAGTAAAGAATGCGGTTTGCACTACAATATTTGATCTCTATGATTGGGCCAGGCCGCAGGCCCTTTTAAAGCATTCGCCTCGCTCTTTGTAGTCGCTAAACATACCAAAGCTAGCGCAGGCCGGAGACAGCAAAATAGCGTCTCCGGCGCGTGCCCATTCCACGGCTTTTGCCACAGCTTCTTCCATACTCGCGCACAGGTGACGCCGCCCTGCGTAGTTTGAGGCTGTTAGTGCTTCACCTATGCGCGGTCCCTCTTCACCTAACAGCAGCACGCCATGCACGGAGGTGCGGGTTATGACCTGCGCTAGATGGGCAAAGTCGGCTTTTTTGCTGGCGCCTCCTGCGATAAGAATTATGGGCTGTTCTAATGCACGCACCGCTGCGATGGCCGCGTCGGGCGTCGTTGCCAGCGAATCGTTGTAATAGTCTATTTCGGCCTGTTGCCCCACGTGCTGGAGCCTGTGCGGAAGACCGCGGAAATCGGAAAGGGTTTCAGCAATGGAAGCCGGTTTGACGCCGTATGCAGCGGCAGCGGCAACCGCCGCACAGGCATTCTCGAGGTTGTGTGTGCCGGGTAGGGATAGACGTGCTCTATCGCAGACCTCAATTGGAAGTGCATCCGGTAGCTGCACCCATATACGCTGGTCCGCGCTCCACGCGCCCGCTTCTACGGCGCTCTTTGTGCTGAAAGACCAGTGCTGCGCCGGGGAATAGTCCTTAAACGTCTGTGCTGTAGGGCAGTCGGCGTTCGAAATGAGCAGGTCTTGAGGGTGCTGATGGGCGACTATATTGCGCTTGGCAGCGACGTATTCCTCTATATTTGCGTGGTAGTCGAGATGGTCCTGGGTGACGGAAAGCACAAGTGCGGTCTGCGGACTGTACGGTAGGTCCTGTAGTTGGAAACTCGACATTTCCAAGAGTGCGAGATCTGCGCTGTGGATGGAATGGAGAAGGGCGATGGGCGGTTGCCCCATATTGCCTCCGACGTGGATGCGACGAGATTGACCCGCCTTTAGGAGAGCGGCTAAAAGCATCGTCGTCGTTCCCTTGCCCTTGGTTCCCGTTACGCCGATAACTGGACATGGGCAGTTCGCGAAAAAGAGCTGCATTTGGGTTGTAATATGCGCGCCGCGCGCCGCGGCTTGCTGAAGGCGCGGGTGGAGAGGGCTGATGCCCGGCGTGCGAACGAGCACGTCATACGACGTGAGTTCGTCCAAGTAGGAGGGACCCGTATGCCAAGCGACAACAGACGGCCAGCCGCTCTTTAAGCCGCTGTCGGGTGGGCGCGCATCGCAAACGGCGAAAGGCATGTCGTGTGCACGGAGCAGTTGACCCAGCGCCCGGTTCTCTACGCCAAATCCGACAAGCGCTACGCGTTGACCCGTTAATGTGTCGAGTGTCAAGCGAGGTCTTCTACATAGGTGAAGAGGGTATTAACCAAGTGCTGGAACACGCTTAGGCGGCATACTTCATAGCCGTGTGAGTTGGCGCGTGGATACCCAATAGTGGCCGCGCGCGGCGCCAAGCCCGACTGGAGAACGCCCGTAGCATCGGAGGCGGCTGCGCCATAGACGGCATACTGCAACTCGCTGCCAGCACGCTGCGCTGCGCGCGCCAGTTCGCCGATGAGACCTTGGTGGAAATGAGCTCCTGAATCCTTGGACCACGTGGCGGGACGGCCGTCTAAAGCAAGCTGCGAGCCGCGCGGCATAGGAGAGGAATCCACTGCAATAAAGGTTTCGACTGGATTCCTATGGGCCCAGCCTTTTGCACCGAGTAATCCCCCCTCTTCCTGAACCATGAAGCATAAATAGAGAGCTCTTTGAGGCTGCAAACCGCTGCGCCGGATTTTTTCTAACAGGCGCAGTAGGGTTAGCGTGCCGCCCCGGTTGTCGAGAATCCATGCCGAGACGAGCGGGTCTTCTTTGGGCCCAAAGACGTGTGGACCGCGAACGGCGCTGTCGGGCACGGCACATGTGCCGATGCGGACGCCGCGTGCGCGCAGTTGGTCGGGTGTAAGTCCGGTTAATACGCGGCAGTGTGACCACTGGATGCCGCGCGCGCCGCTGGCAAACTGGGCGATGGGATCCTCTGGGTCGTTGGTGTGGCCTGAGCCAAAGCTGAGGTGGGCAGGCACTAAACTCTCCCCGTCGCCCACTAGGACGACGGGTCCTTCGCCCAGCTTCCAAGGGTGCAAGCCCCCGCTGCGCTGAACGCGCAGCGTGCCGTCGTCTTCTATGGCGTGTACGACCATGGCAATCTCATCCATATGGCTAGCCATGGCGACGGCACCGGCCGCTTTGTCGCTGCCGTTAACGAGCGTCCACACGTTGCCCTGCGCGTCGCTGTGGGCTGGAAATCCCAGCGCCTCAATGGACTCGCCGACAAAAGTAGCCATGCGCTCTTCCCGACCCGATGGGCAGGGGATTTGTAGCAGGGTGTGCAGTAGGTCTAGGTCATTTTCTGGTATATCCATCGGCGGTCTACCCCATTGTGGAACTGACAAAGGCGCACTGCGCGTAGTCTACGAGAACTCTTATTGACACGAGTGAAGGCATCCGTTAATTATCCCACCCTGTGAGAAGAATGCTCATCGAACCCCTGGAGGAGAGTGTATGGCCGTCACTATTATGCGCACAATACGTCCGAGTCCGCAATGGCAGGATTCGTTAATTCGCGTAACGAGCGGGCAGCGAATCGTCGTCGATGCCGAAGAGACGTGGTCGCCCGATATGCGCGACCAGATTGCCTGGTGCGGTGCGGATGGGCTTTACAAATTTCCCGCAGGACAGGGGTATCACATGCCGGGCACCAACGTTGGGGCGCTTATTGCACGCATTGGCGATGGAGAGGCCTTTGCCGTAGGGGCTCGCTGTGATCTTATATGCCAGCGTGAAGGCGTCCTGTTTTTTGCTATGAACGAACACGCAGAGCGCAATAACCAGGCGGGTAAAGTCGTAGCACAAATCATTGTATTCGAGGCTGAAGAAGTTTAGTGGATGCATATGGGGAAGCGGAGAGCTACCTACGTCGCCGCGTCCCTGAACTCTTAGGGGCAAACGTTTGTGCGGTCGAACCCATTGCATCGGGCGTCTGGTCTCTGCGCGTCGGTTCTGTCCAACGGGTCGCAAAATACCATCCTTTTGCTCCGCTGACTCGAGGCAAACCCTATGACGTTCTGCACGTGGAGCGCGAAGTCTTAAATGCGTTGACCGAAGCGGGCTGTTGCGTCCCACGCCTGATCGCTTTGGACGAAAACGCATTCTTTGCTTTTTACGAATGGGTCGGAAATGAGACGCTGGATGATTGGGCGCAGCGAGAGTCGACTGACTGTACAGAGCGAATCGACGACCTACTGCACACCCAGTGTGCGATAGATGCTGCGCTAGCGGTTGGGGGTGACCGTTGGGCGTCGCGCGTGGCGCCGGGAGGGGATACGGAGACGTTAACAGATCGTTGGGGATTGGCCTGTCGGCGTGCCGTGTGGGGCGCAGAAGCATTACTGGCTCGCGTCCGGCGACGCCCGTTGATGGTCCATATACGCGATTCAATCGAACGGATAGGAGGCGAGCTGGCTCTGCGCGAGCCCGTGCTGGGCAGCAGCGACTACAACGCGCGCAATGTCGTGATCTCGCCGCAGGGAGAGGCGTTTTTCTTAGAATTTTCGAAGCTGAGTTGGGACTGGACGGAACGTCGCCTCGTGCAGTATACTACCTCCATGGGCAGTGGTCGAGTTCAGGGCGTTATACGACCTTTGCTCGACCCGCGAGCGGCGCGTCTATACGCAGACTTGCAGGGTGCCGATGCGCAGCGGGCGTTGGACGGGCATCAAGTCTTTTTTCTGCTAAATGCAGCGGCAGCGCTCTGCGCGGCTTTAGAGCGGCCAACCGAGTCGACCCATGCCGCTCTGCTACGCGCCTGGCAAAATCCGTCCCAGCGCCTGCAGGATCTGGCAGACGCGCTGGGGACGCCGTTGAGTAATGACGAACAGATAGGCAGCCTGCGGGCTGCTTTTGCGCCACATGAATGAGAGGAGCGAAATGAGCGATTGGGAAATTCTCGATTTTAAGCCGCGTGCGCGCGGCATGGTCATAGGTGGAATACCTTGGCTTGCTCGCATCACGGACAAGGCGCGTGCCGTCAACGACGGACGCATTGGTGATTACGTATTCCCGTGAGCGGCTGATCAACGCTTCCTGGAGGAAGTGAAAATAACGGTTGAACAATTCAAAGCGATGGTCGCATCATCGACAAATGACGACGAAATGATAGAACGTGTGCAGGCGCACTTGGCTGAAAACGGCTAGTGGCCTCCTGGAATGAGTCCGGTATTCGTTCGGGTCGGTCGGCGCGTAGTCCTATAGGTGTTAAACCTGAGAGAGAGCAGAAAATAATTTGAAACTGATCGTGCAGATACCCTGCCTGAATGAGGAAGAGACGCTGCCGGCGACCATCGGTGATATACCGCGTCAGGTGCCGGGTATCGACCGAGTAGAGGTGTTGGTCATAGACGATGGCTCGACCGATCGCACGAGCGAAGTAGCGCGCGAATGCGGCGCGGATCACGTGCTGCGTTTCCCCCAGAACAGAGGGCTGGGGCACGCGTTTAAGGCAGGTTTTGATGCCTGCCTGCGCTTGGGGGCTGACATCATCATCAATACGGACGGGGACAACCAGTACTTTGGTGGTGATATTGACAAGCTCGTGGCGCCGATTATCGACGGGCGAGCTGATTTGGTTATCGGTGATCGTCAGACCGGAGACATTTCTCACTTCTCCCCTTTAAAACGCCACCTGCAAAGCGTCGGGAGTCGCGTTATTAGCCGCCTAGCAGATTTGTCCCTTCCGGACGTGGCTAGCGGTTTTCGCGCGTTTAGTCGCGATGTAGCCATGCAGCTTTCGACCTTCACCGATTTTGATCACACGGCCGAACACGTGATTGAGTCTGGTCAAAAACGACTTGCCGTCGTGTCGGTTCCCATTCGCACGAACCCTAAGCTGCGTGAATCACGTCTCTTTTCTAACATAGGTGAGTTTGTTTTTCGTTCGGGATCGATCAGTCTGCGCGCTTATGCTCGATACAAGGCGCTGAAGATATTCGCTCTGTTTGGGGCGTTTACTTTTGTCTTGGGCTTTCTACTCGGGGTGCGTTTTCTGTATTTCTTCTTTTTTACCGAACACGGTATGCTGCACGTGCAGTCACTTATATTGGCGGCGATTTTATTACTCGCTGGATTTCAGATGTTTCTCACCGGCGTGATGGCGGACCTCATAGCGACGAATCGATCTCTATTGGAAGAGATCTTACACCGCGTACGCCGAGTTGAATTGGGAGACCGCGATTCCGAAAAAAAAGCATGATTGCAGCGTATATCGCGTAGTGAAATCGATGAGAAAAGCCATGCGCATTGCACCCATGCGCGTGGCTTTTTCGGGTCTATAGCGCGTATTTACATGAGCCGGCGATTGTCTTTTTTAATCGAATAGTTACTTTTTGTAATAAAAATTACAAGGAAAAAGCATGGGAAAAGCGCGCGTATTTATTGACGGTCAGGAAGGTACAACGGGGCTTAGGATTCGGAATATGCTAGACGGGCGCGACGATGTTGACGTGTTGCTGATTCCCCCAGCAGACCGTAAAAATGCCGCCGCACGTGCCGACTACCTCAACCAAGTGGACGTGGCCATTCTCTGTTTGCCCGACGATGCCGCTGCCGAAGCACTTGAACTGATCGACAATCCCGCTACGCGCGTCATTGATACGAGCACGGCGCGACGCGTCGATCCCCAGTGGGTGTACGGCCTGCCCGAAATCGGCCCCGACCATCGGGACGCCATACGACATGCACCTAGAGTGGCTAACTGCGGGTGCTATCCCGTCAGCTTTATCCTTGCCGTGCGCCCGCTGATAGAAGCGGGTCTGCTGCGTCGTGACGCACCGCTGACGATCAATGCCGTTTCGGGGTATTCAGGCGGTGGGCGCAAGATGATTGAAGCCTACGATGCGTCCGATCCAGCTGCACGCGAGGGTGATGCGCGTTTGCCTTTCAGCCTGTACGGGCTTTTAGGAGAGCACAAGCATGTGGCCGAGATGTGGAAATTCAGTCTGACCGAACAGGCTCCGCTCTTCACGCCATCGGTTGTGCATGCGTTTTGCGGTATGGTCGTTAGCATACCCATTCCAGCTGCCCATTTTACCGGCACTGGCGTTGATATGTCCGATGTCCATGCTGCATGGAGCACGGTATATAGAGACGCGCCGATGGTGCAACTGGTCGACCCCCAACGACCTGACGGGGCGTTGCGCAGTGCTTTTTTAGACATAGATAGACTGAGCTATGGCAACTGCGTCGAGCTGTCTGTTTGGGGGGACGAACGAGGCCTAGTTCTCACGGGTCGCCTCGACAATTTGGGCAAGGGGGCTTCGGGTAATGCCGTTCAGTGCCTCAATCTGATGCTGGGCTTTGACGAGGCTACGGGTTTGCTCTAATGCTCGTGGATACGCACTGTCATCTCGATCAGTTTGATGATGTCGAGGTCGTTATAGAAACGGCTTCCGAACAGGGCGTAACCCGCTTGGTCGTCGTGTCCGAAGATCCCGAATCCATGCGGCGGGTGCTGGAGTTGAAGCGGCAGTACCCCACGCACGTGCTCGCCGGATTGGGGCTGCACCCGGTATGGATTATACAGAACCGCGATGCGGTGCAGGGTGCACTGGAGCAACTCGAAGAGATATTACCCCAAGCCGATGAACTGGGCGAGGTTGGGCTCGATCATAAATGGGCGACAGAACGCGTAGATCAGTTACTGCAGGAAGAGGTTCTAGCGCGCCAATTAGACCTGGCGGCTCGCTGTGCCAAACCCATTAATGTGCATGCGCGCCGCTGTCTGAGACAGACCATGGAGCGGGCCATTGCCTTTCGTCGACATACCGGTCTCAATGCCCAAATGCACTGGTTTACCCAGTCGCGGAAGCTCGTCCGGATTTGCAATGACGAGGGGGTCTACGTGTCGGTCGGTCCGACCGTCTTAAATGACGTGCAGACACAGCGAGTGGCGCTTGAGATTTCCGACGAATTGCTGCTGCTGGAGACGGATGCGCCTGTGTCGGTCGGTGGTCGCCCAGGACACCCGCTCCGGGTGCGCGAAGTAGCCGAGTGTTTGGCGCGTTTACGCGGTCTCGAAGTGGAAGAAATAGCTGCGCTGTGCGCACAGAATTTCGCCCGTTTTATCGCTCCGTGCTCAACTTGACAATTGATGGTGCTCACTCTATTGTAAAGGGTCCTCAGAGATTAAGTTTATCGTCTGATGTGTGCTCTGTACGCTCCCTTCCCAAAGCGCTCTGCCCTTTTAATGCGCCTTGTTTGGCGGTTAATAAGGCCCGTTTTTCTGAGCGCATTCAAGCTGACGTGTGCGTCGATGTTTCCGGTTTTCTGTAAATGGGGTGTTTTTTATGAAGACATTGTTGGTCACCGGAGGTTGTGGGTTTATCGGAAGTAACTTTGTCCAGTATATGTTGGACAAATATTCCGACTATCGCATTATCAACCTCGACAAGCTCACTTACGCGGGAAATCTCGCGAATTTAATGGCGGTCGAAGACGACGCGCGCTATCGATTTGTAGAAGGTGACATATGCGATGCGCAGGTGGTCGAACCCCTAGTTCAAGAGGCTGATTACGTCGTTAACTTTGCAGCTGAGACCCACGTAGATCGCTCTATTATGGGAGGAGCGGAATTCGTACAGACCAATATCAACGGCACGTATACGCTGCTGGACTGCGCGCGTGAATACGGTGTCGAACGCTTTTTACAGGTGAGCACGGACGAGGTCTACGGAAGCATAGACGAGGGCGAGTGGACAGAGGAGTGGCCCCTTGAGCCGCGCAGTCCTTACTCGGCGAGTAAAGCCAGTGCTGAACTGCTCGTGCGCGCTTTCCAAATCACCCATGAACTGCCGACGCTGATAACGCGCTGCTCCAATAACATCGGTCCTTACCAATACCCGGAAAAGCGCGTTCCGCTGTTTGTGACTAATGCAATTGACGATCTGCCGCTGCCCGTTTATGGGGACGGATCGCAGGTGCGCGATCACCTCTACGTGGAAGATCACTGCACCGCCATCGACCTGGTGCTACACACGGGACTCGTTGGTGAGGCGTATAACGTGGGAGGAGACAACGACGCGACGGGGATCGAGGTAGTGAAAACTATCTTGGATATGCTGGGAAAACCGGAGAGCCTCATCCAGTATGTGACGGATAGAAAGGGGCATGATTTGCGCTATGCATTGGATTCGAGCAAGCTCAAGGCCCTGGGGTGGAAGCCTCAGTCTAACTATGAGGAAGCTATGCAGCGCACCGTAGATTGGTATGTGCAAAATGAACCATGGTGGCGCAGTATAAAGAGCGGAGAGGATTTTCGCACTTACTATGCTCGTAACTACGGCAAGCGATAATACAGGAGGAAGGATGAAAATGCGGATCATGATGATCGTCTTATTGACGGCGTTTGCTGGCTTGGTGACCGCGCTGCCAGGCTGGGCGCAGGATCCAGACGAACTGCAGTCCTTGGTGGATAACAGTGCTGAGGAAGAAGAGGAACTAAATAACATTCCCGGGGCGAATATTCCCGGTCTCGATAACGATATTGTGTCCGGGAAAATGCGCATGCCCTCTGGTGAGGAAGTAGAGCGGCTGCGTATCAGTCAAGATCGCGATATCAACCCGGAAGAGTACCTCGTCGGTCCTGGGGATGTGCTACAGCTCTACATATGGGGTGAGTTTGATTTATCGTACATGCTACAGGTAGATCCCGAGGGCAATATACTCATTCCTACGGTGGGCTCATTTCACGTCTCGGAAATGACGCTAGCAGATGCCAAACAGTTGGTATACGAAGCCGCACAGGGGAAATATCCCGGTGTGGAAATAACAATCTCCCTGGCGAGTATGCGCTTTTTCACGGCGTACATAACGGGCGCGGTGCTCAGCGAGGGAAGTTTCACTATTCATCCAGCCACGCGCTTGGCTGATCTTATCGAACGGGCTGGAGGCTTTCTCGATGAGCTGAGGGGTTCGTCCATACAGGAAGAGGTCGACGGTCGCAAGGTGACGCGCGTCCGGCGCATTCAGAATCGTCCGGCCGGAAGACGGTCCATTGAGATCCATCATCGCGATGGCCGCCGAGAGACGATAGACTATGACATGTTTCTCGCAACGGGCGACCTGAAGCACAATCCGTATGTCCGCATGGGGGATGTGCTGCACGTCGGCTTCAGAAAGCAGTCAGTTTACACATACGGAGCAGTCAATCAAGAAGGTGAGTATGAATACCGCGAGGGTGATACGGTGGGTGACCTAATTGCTCTGGCGAAGGGACTGCGCGTAGACGAGCCCATAAGACGCGTTGAACTCTGGCGTTTCGATCTCGGCACAGAGGTGGCTCGAAAAACTGTCCTAGGAGATAACGACTCTGAGGGACAGGAATTTGAAGTGTCGGATCTTTTCGATACACCCCTGCAGCCCAACGATATGTTATTCATTCGCTCTCGCTCTCTGTGGCAGCAAATGCCGACGGTGTTGGTCTACGGCGAGGTCGAATATCGAGGGCGATATCGCATTGTCGAGGGGCAAACGCGCGTACGCGACATTATCGATGGACCTGCGGGAGGTCTCACCGACAGAGCTTCGCTGGTTGCGTCCAAAGTGATTCGCTCTAAGTTGCGCAAGCAGGTCGACCCCGAATTGGATCGACTTCAGAAACTGTCTGCCGTAAGCGGTTTGGCCGATATGACGGCGGAGGACAAGGCGTATCTAAAGACCAAGGCGCGAGAAGACAAGGCCCGAGCTGCCATAGACTTTGAGCGTCTGTATTTAGATGATGATATGTCGCAAAACATCTTTTTGGAAAGTGGAGACGTTATCTTTATCCCGACGGCTAGGCGCACGATCAGCACGAGCGGTCAGGTAGAGAAGCCGGGTTTGATCGACCATGAGGCCGGACGAACCGTGGGTTATTACTTAGACCTAGCCGGCGGTTATACGTACGATGCAGACAGAGACGGTGCGCGCTTAATTCGGGCTCGTACTGGCCTGCGCGAAGAATTAAAGGACGATCTACTTGTCGAAGCAGGTGATGAGATCTGGGTGCCTGAGAAGCAGCGCATCAATATTTGGGAATTCACCCAGTCGACTATGCGCACGATTGCAGAGACCCTTACGCTCTTAATTCTCATTCGGTCTATATGATGTCATTTGTGCAAAGGAGTCACTAAGGCCATGGAAAAAAAAGAGGTCGATATTCTCGATCTATTCTCCGCGCTTCATGCTGCTCGGGGACTGATTGTCGGCGGCACGCTCTTGGTATGCGTGTTGGCCGGTGCGCTGAGCTTTCTCATCCCCAAAGAATACGAGGCGACGGCGCAGTTGCTGCCCCCCAAAGAACAAAAACAGGGTTTTGGCTTTTCTGATCTGCTTTCAGCGCTGCCAATTCCGACTCTGCGCTTGGGCGAAAAGGGAACGCCTGCCGACATTTTTATCGCCACGCTTAAGAGTATGCATACGCGCCGCAGCATGGTTCATACCTTTTCTCTCAAAGAGCGTTATGGGGTAGAGACGATGACGGACGCGGTCGAGACGCTGTCCGAAAAAACGGTAATTGACAAGAGTGAAGAGGGCACGATTGTGATTTCCGTGCTTGATCGCGATCCGCAGATGGCCGCTCAAATGGCCAATCACTACACGGTTATTCTCGACAGCACGAACAAGGCTATCGGGCAGATATCAGCCAGAGAGCGCATGGGCTTTATTCAGGTTTTGCGGATTGAAGGGGAAGCGCGTCTCGACTCGGTTATGGGCAACCTGCAGGAATTTCAGTCAGAGCATAATGCGATCTCTATTGAAGATCAGGCGCGCGCCGTTATCGGTGCAGCAGCGGCCATGCAGACCGACGCTATGGAGCTAGAGATTATGCGTCAGGGTATGATTGCTTCGGGACTGGACGAGTCGCATGACAGAGTCAAGAAGTTAGAGCGTGAGATTCTGCTGCGCCAAGACGCTATGACCTTCCTGCGCGATGGTCTGAACGCCGACAGTCGTGGCATGATGCGAGGACCTCAGGCGTTGGAGATGGAAGAAAATCTGTTTTTGCCGCTGCGCGACATTCCCAAAGTAGCCCAGGACTACGCTATCCTCGAAAAAGACGTATTGGTGCAGAAGGCGCTCATGCAGCTCTTGCTGCAGCAGGAGGCTGAGTCGCTGATTGAATCTCGCAACAACACGGCAACGGTTCAGGTGCTGGATCCAGCGATCCCGCCCGAGATCAAGGCGCGTCCGCAGCGCGTCCTTATTGTTTTTATCGCAGGTGTGCTGAGCCTCTTCGCTTCCATCTCTTACACGCTGGGTGCTGTTTACGTGCGCAACCTGCGTCAACGTTGGCTGGCCGATCGAGCAGAGGCGTAATATCGTGGATATTGAAGTGCGCGTTGTGCGCAAGACGCAGCATGCATTGCCCGAGTATGAGACTGACCAGAGTGCGGGTATGGATCTGCGTGCGGATTTGGGGGAAACCGTCGAGCTTTCTCCCGGTGAACGGGCTCTTGTTCCGACCGGTCTCTACCTAGAGATTCCAGCTGGCTACGAAGCGCAGGTGCGCCCGCGCAGCGGGTTGGCCTTGAAGCGAGGCCTTACAGTGCTCAACGCGCCCGGTACGATAGACGCGGATTATCGAGGTGAGGTAGGCGTCATCCTCGTTAACCTTTCTCAGGAAGTCCAACCTATTGAACCTGGCGAGCGTATCGCTCAGCTGCTTTTTGCGCCCGTCACACGCGGTCAATTGGTCGAAGTCGATGTGCTGAGTGAGACCGAACGCGGACGCGGAGGATTTGGTTCTACTGGAGTGAAATAGTCGGGAAGAGACGCTGTAAAGCGCAGCGCAGAAAACAAAAAGGGGGTCGATAGCACACTAGGCTATCGACCCCCTTTTTGTTTAAGATAGTAAGGCGTCAGGCTACTTTACGCTCGAGCTCGTCGGCGCTGTCGAATTCTCTCAGCTGCCGCAGTGCCTGATTGATTACTTCCAGGACCCGCTCTTCGCTCAGGCCCACGGAGAGGCCGATTTCACGGGCGCTGAGCGGGTCGTCTCCCGTCAGGCCAAAGTATTTTCCCATGACTTCGAACGCCTCGGAACTCAGCTGAGCAAGCAGATCGTCAACGGTTTGCACGGAAGCGGCATCGGTGCAAACCGTATCGCTTCCGACTAGATGATCTGTGCATCCGATCGCATGCTGTGCCACGTTCTTGACTTGGTCTATGACTTGATTTGCGGTTTCCGCTGTGTGTGTGTTACTCATATATATGCTCCGTTGTGCTGTATGCATTTTTTGCATTCCTACCGGCGTTACTGCTTCAATGGGGTGCAATTATTGCAGTGTACGCATATGCTCCCGCATTTAAACCGCTTTGTAGAGACCCTATCACCCTGTGCTTGGATGATACGCAGGATGTTTGGTCTAATCTGCATAGAGGTATAGCGAGATCTATGCCACTTTAGCGACAGTAAGCATAAATGTATGTAACGGCACTAGTTATAATTGTTGCCGCTGGGGGGCTGCGCTGGCCGAGAAAAAAAAATGTGGGCCGGGTGCAATAATTGCAGATTTCTGAGGAGATGATAAACGCAAAGGCTCGACTTGCATGGGAGCAGTCGAGCCTTGTGTCTGCGGGAATCAGCTGAGTTAGCCGCCGGCCAGAGCTGGAAGAAAGTGCACTTCGCTGGAGTCGTTCACCCGGGTTCGCAGTCCGGAAGTGACGACTTCGCCATCTACAGCTACGGCGATTTCTGGGCGGATCTGATCCTGCTCGTTACATATCCGTGCTTTAAAGCCCGGATAGTGTGCGTCGAGATGGTCAATCACCTGCCTGACTGTTTGACCATCGGTTGGAATCTGTCCCTGTCCGTTGGTCAGTTTTTGCAGGAGCGGAGGAATCCAGGCGATGGGCATAACCGTCGACTTTCCCGACTGCGCGCAGGCTGTGCCGAGCTCTGCTAAGCGGTCTGCATTTCCTGTGCCGTATCGAGCACGGCGCGAACAATCTTGTCGTAGCCCGTGCAGCGACAGAGGTTGCCCGCCAACCAGTGACGGACTTCGTGTTCGCTGGGATTTGGGTTGTGATCCAGCAAAGCCTTGGCCGCAACGAGGAAGCCGGGCGTGCAAATGCCGCACTGCAGAGCTGCGTGCTCGAGGAATTTCTGCTGTATCGGATGCAGTCCCTCGGGCGAGGCAAGCCCTTCAACTGTGGTGATCTCTTTGCCATCGGCCTCTAGGGCCAAGACGAGGCAAGAGTTGGCCAAGACGCCGTCGATTTGCACCGAACAAGCACCGCAGTTTCCGTCGCCGCACCCCTCTTTTGTACCGGTAAAGCCCAGCGTTTCTCGCAGGACTTCGAGCAGGCTTTGACGCGGCTCGCAGAGGAATTCTGTATCTTCGCCGTTTAGTTTTGTCTGAACGTGTATTTTGCTCATTATAAGCTCCGTTAACGTGGTATCGCTACTTGTAGCGTCGCGGGCAAATTAACCGGCGGCTTCTTGAATGGCATTGGCGACAAACTGCCCCTTTGCTCGTGCTATGGCGCCCTCTATAGTGCGTTTGACAAGTACCCCTATTAGGTGTGTCCGGAATTCGGCCGGTCCGCGCATATCGGAGATGGGACTGGCAACGCTTTGTGCGGCTTCACCGGCCGCGGCGATGGCTTCGTCACTTACGGCTTGCCCGACGAGTGCTTCGCTCGCTGCACTGGCAAAGATCGGTGTCGGCCCCACTGAAGCTAGGGCAATGCGCACCTTCTTAAACTCTTTTCCTCTATTGGCCAATTCGACCCATGATCCGACTCCGACAACGGCGATATCCATTTCGTTACGCGGGATAAAGCGCTGGTAGTGAGCGCCCTGATTCTTTCTGTTAGCGGGAATCTGCAGGGATACGAGGAGTTCGCCCGGATTGAGGGCATTTTTACCGGGCGCTACGCAAAAATCTTCAACTGGCATGCTGCGTTTGCCCTCTGGGCCAACGATATGACATACCGCTGAATGGGCGATCAGACTCGGCGTGGTGTCGGCACTTGGAGAGGCGTTGCACAAATTGCCGCCCAGCGTGGCGCGTCCCTGAATCTGGATGCCACCTATGATAGAGGCAGAATCAATTAGCCCGGGATAGCGATCGACGACTTCCGAATCATTGTAGATGCGCCAACACGGCACACCTGCTCCGATAACGAGACCTTTTCGGTTGCCAAAAGAGAGTTCATTAAGTTCGGGAACATGCTTTATATCGATGACGCGTTCGGTCTCAAAACGCTTGCTGCGCAACTGCACAATCAGGTCTGTCCCGCCGGCCAATATCCGGGCATTATCGCCCTTATCTGCCAGTAGAGACACGGTTTCGCGCAGGGTTTTTGGTGCGCAGTATTCGAAGTCCTTCAAGGGAAATCCTCCTCATAAAGGGTCACGAACATAGTGTGTGTTTTTGTCCGGGCATAAGTATGGTGAGACTGCGGTTTTGTGTCAAGGCAAGCGCTTGCCGACGTCGAAAAGATTTATATTATAGTCTCGACCTAATAGACGGCGGCGGTAGAGCGATCTCATGCCCCGAGTTTGATATACAAATGTGAAGAAACGGGCGTGAAACTAGTGCAGCAAGGGGAGCGATTTTCGGGCAAAGAACGGAGCAACCGGGTAGACGAATTTATTGCCGAGCCGCATAAGGCCGTCTGGAAGTTGGCCGTGCCCGTTATGTTGGGAATGGCCGTCCAGACGGCCTACGGTTTTACGGACATGATTTTTGTCGGGATGTTGGGCAACGATGCCGTTGCTGCGCTCACGTTTAATATGCCGCTGGGACTCCTTTCTATTGGCATTACGTTTGGACTGGGCGTAGGAGCCACAAGCGCGATTGCCCGTTTGCTCGGCGCAAAAGACAAAGTGGCAGCCGATAACGCAGCTAGCCACGCCCTACTCGTCGGTGCGTTGATTGGACTCTCCATTCCCGCTTTGGGTTTAATATTTAGGAGAGAACTCTTCGAGGCGCTAGGGGTTCCTGCCAATGTCCTGCAGAGTGCGCTCATCTACTTTAATATCCTTGCTCCGAGCTTTGTCTTTTCCAATCTCAACGTGCAGTTTCGCTCCATCCTCACTGGAGAAGGTGATACGCGCACACCCATCGCATTCCAAATCGGGGGAACGCTGCTTAATTTGGTGCTCGATCCGCTGCTTATCTTCACTGCGGGTTTGGGCATTGCTGGTGCAGCTTGGGCGACGTTGATTAGTCAGTCCGCGGTGTTCGTCGTTTTTATTTACTACTTCTTTGTGCGTAAGGGGACCTACTTAGAGCCTCCCGTGCGTGCGTTTGTCTTTGCTTGGGATGTGGTGCGAAGCATTCTACAGATTGGCTTTCCTGCATCGCTTTCCATGGTCGTCATGTCGATGGGCGGCGTGTTTTTTAATCGGTTAATCTCCACCTTTGGATCAAATGCCGTCGCCGCCTATGGAATTGGAGGTCGCCTCGACTCCGTTTACTTTCTGCCGACGTTTGCTTTGGCATCGAGTATGGTAACGCTGACGGGCATGTTTTTGGGTGCTGGTCGCATCGACCTGATTCGTGAAACGGTCAACTACGTATTTGTGCGCGGCCAGTTTATGGCGTTCGGATTCGGAGCACTGTTCTATTTTTCTGCCCCCTTTGTCTACGCCATCTTTACCGATGATGCCGCGATTGTTGCCATGGCAGTGAGCTATATACGCACAATGGTGTTTGCTTTTCCGTTTATAACAATTGGGGTTATCAGCGGCCGGATCTTTCAAGGGTTGGGCGAGGGTATACCGAGCCTGCTGCTGACGGCGATGCGCGTGGTATTGGTCAGCGGGGCGCTGGCATACCTCTTTGTGCGCGTGCTGTCGATGGGGCTAGAATCCGTGTGGTTGGCGCTTGCACTAGGCGCGGCGATCACATCCACGATCTCTTTTGTGTGGTTGCGCTGGCGGATACGATGCTTGGAACGTCGCCAGTAAAACGCGTGCGCAGACTCGCACGCGTTTTTTACACGGGAGCGTCGATGCCTTCACTAAGCGACGCTCCCGCGTATTGGGATATCTGCTAGCCTGCGGCCTCTGCGGAGAATTCACTCGGAGTTTCACGCTCGGAAAGACGACCGGCAAATGCCTGTGCTCTTTCCAATATGATGGCGCTAACGGGGACGCCAATTAAGATAATGAAAGTGGCGAAAATAATTCCGAATGCCAGGCTAACGGCCATGGGAATAAGGAACTGCGCTTGGACACTCTTTTCCATGATCATGGGCAACAGGCCGAAGAACGTTGTCAACGAAGTGAGTAGAATAGGCCGAAAACGCTGTGACCCCGCCTCGATGAGAGCCGTTTCGCTGTCTACGCCCTCTTTGCGCAGCTGGTTATAAAAAGATAGCAATACGAGTGAGTCGTTTACTACTACTCCCGACAGAGCGATAATTCCAAATAGACTCAGCATGGCCAAGTCAATACCCATAAAGAGGTGACCCCATACGGCACCGATAATGCCGAAGGGAATGGCGCTCATGACAATAAAGGGCTGTAGATAGGATTTAAACGGTATAGCCAAGAGCACATAGATGGCAAATAGGGCGATCGTAAAATTAAAAAACATACTCTCGAGGGAATCACTGCGCTCGCGCTGCTCGCCGCCGAAACTATAGCGCAGTCCCGCGTAGTCGTTTGCCAGCGCAGGTAGAAATCGTGCGGCTAAATCGCCGTTAATTTCATCCGCATTGGCCGCTTTTTCATCGACGCTAGCGCTGACGGTAACGACGCGCTGGCCGTCGGTGCGCTGGATAGTGGAAAATCCGTGTCCTACTTCTACGCTAGCCACTTCGTCAAACGGGATCTCGGCGCCGGTGGGTGTGCGCACCCGCATGGCACGCACGTCTCCCATGGTGCGGCGTTCGCTCTGCGGATAGCGCACCATAACGCGGACGTCGTCGGAACCCCGCTGAAAGCGCAGCACTTGGTCGCCGAAAAAGCCTTGACGCACCTGGCGTGCCAGATCGGATAGGGTGATGCCCAGCGTGCGCGCCTGGGGTTTGAGCTGGAGCTTCATCTCCAGTTTACCCTCTTCAAAGCTGTCTTGGATGTCGCCGGTGCCTGCGTATTGAGCAATTTGCTCTTTGAGCCGTTCCACGGCTAGGGGCAACTGCTCGAATTGGTCTGAGGCAAGTTCAATCTCAATGGCGTTGCCTGCGGAAAAGAGCGAGGACGAAAATATGACGGACTCGGGACCGGGCACTTCGCCTACGAGTTGCCGGAGACGCGCCTCTATTTCGGTGCTACCCAAATCGCGTTCCTCTGCCGGTTTGAGTTCGATGGTGACCTCGCCTAGGTGGCCGCGTCCACTTGCCCCTCCCGTAGCCGTCATAGAAGAGCGTCGGCCCATGGGCTGATCGCCGATATACGTGAAAACGTTGCGATATATCGAATCGTTTTCGCCGCTTTCTCCGTCTATTTCTGCTCGCAGTTGCAAGGCCTTTTTCTCAATGAGCTCCACGATTTTAGTCGTTTGGTCAACGGTCGTGCCCTGCGGCATGTTCACCGATACCGTCAGCCAATCCGATTCGATCTTCGGCATGAATACAAATTTCACGTGCCCACCGGCCACTAGGCCGACGGTGAACATCATCAGGGCATAAGCCAGTGCAGTAGTCGAAAGTGGATTGGCCAATGCCAAGCGCAAAGTGGGTTGATAGATCGACCCTATAAAACGCTTTAATCCGCGATCAAAGGATTGTGCTATGCGACTGTGGAATGCGAGTGGCCGACGGAACAGCCGGTCAAAGGCTCGACTCACAATGCCATCGCCTTTTGAGGAAAGGTGAGCTGGTAGTATAAAGAGGCTTTCTATCAGAGAAAGTAAAAGAACGGCGATCACGATAACCGGTATGACAGACATAAACTTGCCCATCATACCTTCAATGAAAAACAGAGGCATAAAGGCGGCGACCGAGGTCATAATGGAGAATACTACTGGCGTACCTACCTCTATTGCACCGTCAATGGCCGCGCGCAAGAAATTTTTCCCCTTCTCACGGTGCGCATAGACGTTTTCGCCGACGATGATCGCGTCATCTACAACAATACCAAGCGCGACGATAAAGGCGAAGAGCGAGAGCATGTTGATCGATGCGTCAAACGGTTCCATGAGTAGGAATGCGCCGAGAAAGGATATAGGTATGCCCATCATGACCCAGAAGGCCAACTTTAGATCGAGGAAAAAGCTTAAGCATATGAACACCAAGACCAGTCCCAGGCGTGCATTGCTAATGAGCAGATCCATACGGCCGCGCAATATGCGCGCATCGTCGCGCGCGTAGTCGATTGAAATGCCGTTGGGCAAGAGAGATTGCTTCTCCTTCACGTATTCATGGACATAGGCAGAAATATCGAGCGCGCTCTGGTCTCCCGTGCGATAGACCTGCACGACGGCTGCGGGCTGGCCGTTAAAGCGGGAGACGAGATCGTTGTCCTCAAAGCCGTCGCGCACGGATGCAATATCGCCTAACGTGAGAGTGGTGCCGTCGGGACGAGTGAGCACGACGACCTCTTCGTACTCGCGACCGCTGCGCATGAGGCCCTGCGTGCGCAACAGGATCTCTCCATCATCGCTCTCTACGCTGCCGGCCGGTAGGTCCAAACTCGTGCGGCGCACGGCGGCGGTCAGTTGGTCAAAGGTCAAGCCGTAGCGCCGCAGTGCTTGCTCGGATACTTCAATGGAGATCTCGTCTACGCGCACGCCGCTTAGCTCAACCTGAGAGATTACGCCGCTGTTGCGCAGATCGTCGCGCACGCGCTCGGCCGCTATCTTTAACGCTTTTTCGCCAACTGCTCCATACAGGACTACGTCAATGACCTGCGAGCGCCGCGTCAGCTCTTTGATCACGGGCTTTTCCGTCTCCGTGGGAAAGGTGTCGATGCGGTCCACTGCGTTTTTTATGTCGTCGAGCATTTGAGTCATATCGACGCCGCGTTCCATCTCAACGCTTACGACGCCGATACCTTCGGCGGCCGTTGAGCGGACACGGCGCACGCCCTCCAATCCCCGCACGCGTTCCTCGATGCGCTTGCAGACGGCCTCTTCTACCTCGGTTGGCGCTGCCCCTCGATAGGGAACCTGTACCTGGATCTGATCGAGAGACATTTCGGGAAATGTTTCCTTTTTTGTCTGCATCATGGAAAACAGGCCGCTGAGCATGATAAAGCCCATAAATAGATTGGCGGCGACGTGATTTTTAGCCATCCAACTCACAGGTGCTTTCAAGATCCAGCCTCCTTTCGGGCGTCGCTAATGCGGACTTTCATGCCGTGGGTAACGCCGTTTATCTGCGATGTTATGATGTGCTCTCCTTCGTCCAGGTCAAACCGGGCAAGCACGTTGTCTTGGAGGCGCCTTAGCACTTCAGCTTGGCGTATGTTGAGGATGCCGTCTTCACCTACGGTCCACACGGCATCGTCAAGGCGGAGCGCTGAGCGCGGGACGACGCGCACGTTGTCGACGTATCGTCCCGCAATAGCCACGTTGACGAACATGCCGACCGTCAGCGGGGGTGAACCTTCAGCCAGAGCGCCGTAGGGCTCATCTACTTCGACTATCAGACGGACCATGCGGCTTTGTGGATCCAGTTCGCCTTCGGTGCGCACTACGCGTCCGTCCCATTCGTGTTCCCTCCCGGCAAACGTGCCCTGCACGCGCGTTGTTGCGCCGCGCTGTGCATAGTGGAAAGAGGCGTTGGGATCTTCGCGGCGGTTGTCGTCGATGCGCTGTGCGTCCCACGCATCTACCTGTGTGTCAATCGGTGCGGGTAGGGTGAACCAAGCCAGATCTTCGTCGGGCACGGGGACGACGATTTCAGCCTTTTCTATGCTATAAATCTGAGCGATGGGTTGCCCCGCATTGACGTGTTGCCCCACGTCGACTTGGCTCGTGCGCACGCGTCCACTAAAGGGTGCTTTTAGCTGGGTTCGTTCCAAGCGCAGCGCAACCTCTTCTAAGCGCGCCTGCGCTGCCGTCAGGCTGGCTTCTGCTGCGCGCAGTTGAGGAAGGCGTAGGACGAGGTCGGAAGGCGTGCTATCATCGCCGCGCATGCGCTGCCACTCCTGTTGCGCTACATCCGATTCCTGCTGTGCTATATCGCGCTGATACCGCGCCTGTTCGACCTGCGCCTGTGCCTGCCGAAGGGCCAACTCATAGTCGCGAGGATCGATCCTAAAAAGCACGTCGCCCTTGATGAAAGCGCCGCCTGATTTAAACCCCTCATCTTTCCATACGACTATGCCTGATACCTGGGGGACTAGGCTGATCTGCGCATCGGGTCGCACGGTGCCCTGACCTTCCACGACGACCTGAACGCGCTGTACGGGTGTTTCCATAACCTCTACGAGCGGCCCTAAGTTGGGGCGCTCAATGCGCTGTGGCTCGGTCTGCATGGATTCGAGCAGGACAAATGCCGCCGCGCCCGCCGCGAGGATGAGTAGGGGTAGTACGGTTTTTAACGCGCTTTTCATCGGGTGTTCTCCGCAGAGTGTAAGGAGAGCGGTGTATGGCTGAAATCACCGCCCAATGCCAAGTGAAGATCGATGCGTGCATCTAGGCGTAGCCGGCGCACGGAGAGCAGTCGGCTTTCCGCGTCAAAAGAGCGGCGCTGGGCATCGAGCAAAGTAATTAGGTCAGACAGGCCTTTGGCATAGCGATCTTCGGCTAGGGTGCGCGCTGCCTGTGCTTCGGTCGTGGCCGTCTGCAGGGCCTTTTCCTGTCGGGCGAGCAAATCGGCGGCTATGAGCGCCTGTTCTACCTCAGCGTAGGCGAGCAAGGCGCTCTGTGCGTAGGTGGCCAACGAGGCGTCGACGCCCGCCTGTGCTAGGTCCACGCCCGCGCGCAGACGGCCGCCCTGTAGGAGAGGTTGACTGATGTTGGCAAGCATATTCCACACGGAGAAGTCGCCGCTTAGAAGGTTGCTCAACTCATCAGAGGACGTGCCCGTCGATGCGGTTAGACTGATGCGTGGCAGCAGCTGGCGTCTTGCCTGTAGCAGTCGGCTGTCGGCCGCGGCTAGGCGGCGTTCGGCAGCAATCAAATCGGGCCTTCTGCGCACGAGTTCTGCCGAGAGGTCAGCGGGTACGGGAGACGGGGCAGCCGGTAGCCCCTCCCCCGTTTCGATGCGTCCGCTGGGGTAGCGGCCCAGTAGGATCTCAAGCTGGCGTTTGGTGCGATCCCACTGCTGGCGTCGTTGCTCGAGCGTGGCTTCGGCTGCCGCCAGATTAGAACGTCCTAAGCGAAGCTCTAATGAGGTGCTCAAACCGCGCTCGTAGCGACTGTCAATCTGCTCGTTTGAAACGCGGTAGTTGTCGACCGTGGCTCGAGCCAGTTCGACCTGGCGCTTGGCTTCGATGGCGGCCACGTAGGCGCGCGCCGTTTGGGCGGCGACGGACAGCCGTGCGCCGTACAGTTCAGCCTGGGCTGCTTGGGCATCAGCCAGCGCAGCGCGCGTCCCAGCGCGCAAGCCGCCCCACAGGTCGAGTTCCCAGCTGGAACTGAGACTAACGCCATAGCTGTTAGTCGTGTTGCTCAGGACCTGTCCCTGGCTTCCCGGGATGGGGAAGCCGATAAAGTTCTGCTTGCGTCTGGTGCCCGAACCGCCAAGGCCGATGCTCGGCTGAAGTGATGCACCGGCAATGCGCGCCTGCGCCTCTGCCTGCGCTAGGCGCGCTGCAGCCGTATGTAGGTTAAAGTTGCTGTGCAGCGCTTGGTCGACTAGGCTATCCAGACGGGCATCCCCGAGGTGAGTCCACCACTTGGCGATGGGGATAGCGTCCGTTGATGATTCCCGTGTCGGTTTCGCTATGCCGATGTCGGGGTGTCGCACTGCAGGGGCAGACGCACAGCCACTGAAGACTGCAAGTATTCCCAAGAACTTCCACATCATGCTCTGTTCCTTCGATCAGCAGTAAAAAGGTGTGTTAAACTCATGTGATTTGGTGTGTAGTTTAGACAGTTTATCAGTTTAATCTATTCTTCAAATGGTGTTCCGAGTGGGAGACGCACTCATACCGGCCGCGCTGAAAGTAATGAGATGCTGTAGGTTTGCTTCGGAGTCATCCGCGTTACACAGACCGTCTGATGCAATACTCAGCATATCGCCTGCACTCATTAAATGGGCCATAGAACCGACTGTGAAAAAGAAGTTTCGCGCGACCTCATGCGCTTCCAATTGAGGCAAGGCTTGCTGCAGTGCGGGTATAAAGCGCTGCATTACCTCGCGAAGTTCGTTGAAAAACAGCCTTTTTAGCTCGTCTGCGCGCGGTTCCGTGTGTAGACGTCCCAGTAGGGATATGATGTGCTTGGCATCTTCTCGGTCGCGGGCATACATGCGGAGCGCAGGGGCCAGAAAGGCATGTAGTATTGCGTTCGTACTTGGATGTCCATCAGCCTGTTTTTCGGCCAGGCTGAGTAAGCGCAAGCGCTCGGCGTTGACCGGCGCCGTGCGCCGTGCCAAAATCTCCAAAAACAGACCATCCTTAGAGCCGAAGTGGTAGTTTACCGAAGCGAGGTTGGCTTCAGCCGCAGTGGTGATAGCGCGGAGTGAAGTCGCGTCAACGCCTCGCTGCGCAAAGAGGCGCTCGGCTACGTCTAGCAGTCGGTCACGAGTTGAGGTCGTTGGGGAATTGACGGGTTCAGGGGTGCTGTTGGAGGCTGTTTGCGCGCGCATTTAGGGCCGTCGTTCAAACGTTCGTTTTAATTTGATCCAAGTTTAAGATCTGCGCAAAGTGTGCGCGTTCCTCCAATGATACTATTGCATGGAGATTAGAAGTCAAGCAGAGCGCTACAAAACGCCTCTGATCGCACTTAGGTGGAACAGAATGCCTGGTAGTGGGCTTCCCATGCGTCGATGCCGGGGTCGGCGTCCAGCACGAAGAATGCATAGGATAAATCGAGGCGCTGGCCCTGAGGAATTTCCAAATCGTCTTCCATTAGCAAGCCCGCACCCAGTAAGTTTTTGCGGGTGAACCACGTTACCGGGTGGCGAGGGTTGTTCGGATGGTCCATCATGGCGACACAGCCTCCGCTTGCTCCGCGAGCCGCAACCCAGCGCGCGCGCTGTCTCATGATGGCTTCGTGTCCGATCCGGCCTTCGCTGTCGTAGTGAGCGGCTTCGGCGAAAGGAGGTCCCATGCGGAGTTCCAGGCCGCTGTAGCGGGCCGCGCGGCTTGCGCCCAGCACCAAAGATTCTGCCGTTGGGCGGATCTGCGTTGCGATATGCCAGCGCGTTCCTCCCGGCACGGGCTCAATGCTGTACGTGCGCTCTTCTAGGGCGAAAGGCG
>Ga0181569_10000659_pt1 | contig 26610 bp, 20 predicted proteins | sample 101ome_19_FD_132452 | JGI IMG/M metagenome (GOLD analysis project Ga0181569, IMG submission 132452) | Coastal salt marsh microbial communities from the Groves Creek Marsh, Skidaway Island, Georgia - 101405AT metaG (megahit assembly) | ecosystem: Environmental > Aquatic > Marine > Intertidal...
AACTCCTGGCCGATCTCGGCGCCGACGTGATCAAGGTGGAACGGCCCGACGGCGGGGACGACACTCGAGCGTGGGGTCCGCCCCGGAAGAACTACGCCACCGACGGGAAAACCGAGGACCTCGAGGCGATCTACTTCATGTCGCTCAACCGCAACAAGCGGTCGATCACGCTCGATCTCAAGAACGACGACGACATCGCCTTCGCTCGCCGACTCGCCCTCACCGGTGATGTCGTGCTCGACAACTTCCGGCCAGGTTTCATGGCGAAGATCGGGCTCGACCGGCAATCCCTTGCTGCCGACAAGCCGTCGATCATCACCGCGTCGGTCACCGCGTTCGGGTCCACGAGCAAGGCAGCCCACCTCCCCGGTCTCGACCTCGCCGTGCAAGCCATATCCGGCATCATGCATCTGACCGGCGAGGTCGGTGAACGGCCCCTGCGGGCCGGTGTGCCCGTCGTCGACATGCTGACCGGTTACAACGCGACCGTCGGCGTGCTGGCGGCGCTCCACGGCGTGAACCAGACCGGCACGGGCCGACATGTCGAAGTGTCGCTGATGGACGCAGGTCTGGCCGGCCTGCTCAACCATCAGACCGGGGTTCTGATGGGAGGTCAGGATCCGGGACGGGGCGGCAACAAGCACCACTCCATTGCGCCGTACGAGAGCTACCGCTGTGCCGACGGAGACATGATCGTGGCCGCCGCCAACGACAAGCTCTACGCCAACCTCTGTCGAGAAATCGGCCGACCCGACCTGATCGACGATCCCCGGTTCGTCACCAACACCCTCCGGCGACGCAATGTGGAAGAACTCAACGCGATCCTCGAACCGATCTTCCTCACCGACACTCGATCGAGCTGGGTCGACCGCCTCCAGGCCGCGCAGGTCGCCTGCGGACCGGTCAACTCGCTTCCCGAAGCACTCGCCTGGGCCGAGGAGATGGGGATGGATCCTCGTATCGACGGCCCCGACGACTACCGGGCGGTTCGCAATCCGATCCGACTCGACGGCGAGGTGATCAACACGGCCCGGCTCCGACCTCCCCGCCCCGGCGAACATTCCACCGAGGTCCGAAGCGACGTCGACCGATGAACCATCGGCGGCTCGGCCTCGTCACGATCATCGTGCCGTCCTACGACGACGGCATCGAGCACTTCGTGGACGACCTCGGGTTCGAACTCGTCGACGACACCCCGCAGGACGGCAAGCGCTGGGTCATCGTTCGGCCCTCACCGGCATCGGAGACCGGCATCGTGCTGGCCGAGCCGACCACACCCGCACAGCACGCCGCACTCGGCAATCAACTCGGTGGTCGTGTCGGGTTCGTTCTCCACACCGACGACTTTGCGCGCGATCACGCCCGAATGCGAGCAGCCGGCGTGCACTTTCACGAAGAGCCACGTCACGAGCCGTACGGCATCGTCGCCGTGTTCGAGGACCGGTACGGCAACGCCTGGGATCTGCTGCAGCCTGTCGACTAGCGCTGCTCGATCGCGACGATGGTGCCGGCGCCATGGTCGGTCGCCAACAGTCGCTCGCCGTCAACCACAAGATGCTGGGGACGGTCGAGCTCGGCGGTGACCACGACCGGCGTGACCGGCGCGACCGCATCGATGTCGACCTCGACGATCGTTGCGTCGACCCAGAGCGCGACGAACAATCGAGATGGGTCCCACGGCGAGACCGCTAAGCCCGTCGGTGTGGCACCCGGCCCGAACAGTGCTTGCGACCGGGGCACACCGGCACACGGATCGGTGACACCCGCGGCCTCGACCGCTCGATTGTCACCCACACAGACGGGCCACCCATGATCGGTACCCTCCCGCACCGCGACCAACTCGTCGCTCGCCGGCGCACCGTCGAAGGTGCCATCGGAGATCTCGGTCGTCCACAGCCTGCCGTCGGCCCCGATCACATGGGCATATGCATGCTTGAAACCCCACGCCACGTTGGTGACGACACCCTCGGCGTCGACAGCCCACAGGGCACCCGAGATCTCGTCGGGTGAACCGCCGGGACCAGGGGGCAGCCGCTTCGTCCCCGACGTGTCGAACAGGAGCCGATCGCCGTCCACCGTGAGGGTTCCCTGGGAACGCCCGTTGGATGCCATGTCGGCAACGACCACCGTGCGATTGGAGCCGTCGAGGGAACTACGGGTGAGGCGTCGTTCCTCCATCACCCAGAGCGCACCGGCGAACACCGCCACGCCGGTGGGCTTCTCGAGCCCGTCGAGAACCACCACGGGGACAGCATCGAGATCGTCGGGGTCGAAGCGGAGGACCTGGCCGGAGTCGTCGTTCTCAGCACCGTTCAGTTGGGCGACGTACCACGCATCGTCGGTGACCGCGAGTTGTGTCGGACCGTCGAGTCCACCGACCACCACGGTGATCGCATAGGCACCGGCTGAATCGTCAGGTCCGCAGCCCACAGCGAGCAGCATCAGCGTTGCGACCGCGCCGGTGAGGCGCTGCTTCATCGAACGAACATCTTCATCGAACGAACACTGCGTCGGCAGCGGCTCGCCCCGACAGGAACGCGCCTTCCACCTTCGGACCGGCGAACGCTTCACCGGCCAGCGCGACCACCGGATGGTTCCCCCACACGACCGTCGCATCGGGATGAACGTCGACGGGGCCGGCGTAGCGCCAACGCTGAATCTGGTGACCGACCAGCGCGTCGCGGTCACCAGCTTCACCGAGCGCATCGGCCGCCCACGCAAGGGCGCCGGTCAAGACGTCGTCGTCGGTGGTATTCCACAGCTCGCTGCTGCGTTCGTTCGAGAGATGGATCGTGACCGCAGGAACCGGCGAGATTCCCTTCGCTCGGTTGTCGGCAACGAAGGCGAGATCCGGGTGGTCGACGTACTGCGCCCCTCCGTGCGCAGCCAGTCCGGTCGGGTCGATCTGCGGAGCGAGCAGGACGGCGATCGTCGGTTTGTAGTGGATCTCTGCCAGCTGTTGCGCGACCGTCGGCTCGGGGAGCATCGCACCCAAGGCCAGCGTGGCGAGAGCCTGCGGCACAGGTGCGGTGTGAATGACTGCGTCGGCGGGATGATCGGCCAACTCGGCACGCAGGTCCATGATTCGGTGACCGAGCAGCGGTTCGAGTCCCGCATCGGCCGCAAGCCACTTGCACAGTGAGGTCATGCCGGCGCTGCCACGCCACCGGGGGTGTCCATCAGGATCGGGGCCGAAGCCGCGGGTCCATTCCACGACGGCTCCGGCATCGACAGCTGCGGCGACGACGCTGCTGAACGTCTCACTCCGGCTTGTGAAGAACTGCGCCCCGTGATCGAATCGCGCCACCCCGGCCGGGGTCTCGATTCGACGAGACGCCATCCGTCCACCGACTCCACGAGCCTTGTCGACGATTCGCAGATCGTCCGGCTCGAGGCCGAGCTCGAGGAGACGACGAGCTGCGGCCAAGCCTGCGATCCCAGCACCGACGATCAGTGTCCGCATCGGATCAGTCCACCAGCGCGTCGGCGCGAACCGGGGCCGAGGCTGCCGCCAGATGCGTATCGGTGACCTTGCCGTACAGACTCCGGGTCCGCTGCACCGATCCGACCGACCCGGGCGACTCGCTGAACGACATGATCAACAGCAGGCGCGTACTGGCCCCCTCGTTGGGGGTGACCCGATGCAACGAAAACCGGCCGAGGAAGAACTGCAGATCGCCGGGGCGAAGGTCGAGGGTGCGCACGTTGCGTCGATCGCCATCGAGAACCGCACCCACGCCGGCTTCGTTCTCATCAGTGGGATGACGGAGATCCGGCACGTATTCGAACAGCCCGCCCTGGTCGGCCGACTGCAAGAGCATCGTGATCGTGAACTCGTTGGTGTCGAAGTGCCAGTTGAATTCTTGGCCCGTCCGCTGGACGTTGACGATCATGTTCGAGACCGGATCGTCGTACACGTACAGGTCGTCCTTGCCGAGACAATCCCGCAGAAAGCCCCTGAGAGGAGACCAGTCGTACAGGCGCTTGGCGTGGGTCGAGTCGTCCCACTCGTCGGCTCGGACGAACCCGTTGGTTCGGGCAAAGAACCGATTGCGGGGGTGATCGTCCGGAAGCGACGGGTCGGCGTCGCCCAGGTGGACGTTGGCTTTGTTGGCCGGGTTGTAGAACGCTCGCGGTTCACGCTCGCGCGCCTCGGCGAGCAGTTCACGACGTCCTGTGGTGCTGAGAAAGCCCGGGAGTACGGCACACCCATCGTCGGCCAAGCCAGCCCGAACCGATGCCACGAGATCATCGCGGCGCTGGCCCATCGTCGCGATGGGATACCGACCCGTGTCGATCAGAGCCGATGGTCGACGCATCGTTCCCATACGCGCCGAAGCGTAGGCGACGGTCGGAGCGCATCGAAAAAACCAGCCCATTGGATGGGTTCCCGATCTGGACCATGTCCAGATCATCTGGATAGGCTGATGGTCTCCCCTGGATCAAGAAAGAGCACCCCATGTCAGAAGAGAAGTGTCCAGTTCTTCACAACGACCACTCCGCTCGCGGTAGTCAGGCCAACCAACACTGGTGGCCCAACCAGCTGAACCTCAACATCCTTCACCAAGGAAATCCATCGGCTGATCCGATGGACGAGGACTTCGACTACGCCGCCGAGTTCGCCACCCTCGACTACGAGGGCCTGAAGGCCGACCTCCACGCCCTGATGACCGACAGCCAGGACTGGTGGCCCGCCGACTACGGCCACTACGGCCCCTTCTTCATCCGCATGACCTGGCACGCAGCCGGCACCTACCGCACCCACGACGGTCGCGGTGGTGGTGGCACCGGTCAGCAGCGCTTCGCCCCTCTCAACAGCTGGCCCGACAACGGCAACCTGGACAAGGCCCGCCAGCTCCTCGAGCCGATCAAGAAGAAGTACGGGCGCAAGATCAGCTGGGCCGACCTGTTGATTCTCGCCGGCAACGTGGCACTCGAGTCGATGGGATTCGAGACGTTCGGCTTCGCCGGAGGTCGACCCGACACCTGGGCCCCCGAAGAAGACGTCTACTGGGGCCCGGAGACCACCTGGCTCGACGACGAGCGCTACAGCGGTGACCGCGAGCTCATGGAACCGCTCGGTGCCGTCCAGATGGGTCTCATCTACGTCAATCCCGAAGGTCCCAACGCCAATCCCGATCCGGTTGCATCGGGTCGTGATGTCCGCGAAACCTTCCGCCGTATGGCGATGAACGACGAAGAGACCGTCGCGCTCGTCGCCGGCGGTCACGCCTTCGGCAAGATGCACGGTGCGGGTCCCGAAGACGACGTCGCCGCCGAGCCCGAGGGCGCCCCGATGGAGCAGCAGTTGCTCGGGTGGAAGAACGGCTTCGAATCCGGTGTCGGCGTTCACGCCACCACCTCCGGCTTCGAGGGGGCGTGGAACTCGACGCCCACGACGTGGGACAACAACTATCTCGAGACGCTCATGGACAACGAGTGGGAGCTCACCGAGAGCCCTGCCGGCCACAAGCAGTGGCACGCACCGGCCTTGGCCGGCACCGTCCCGGACGCCGGTGGTCGCGAGGGCGTGGCCCACACGCCGGTGATGACCACCGCCGACATGTCGATGAAGATGGATCCGATCTACAACGGCATCAGCCAGCGCTTCCGCGACGATCAGTCCCTGCTCGACGACGCCTTCGCCCGGGCATGGTTCAAGCTGACCCACCGCGACATGGGCCCGAAGGTGCGCTACCTCGGCCCGGAGGTGCCGGCCGAGGAACTCCTCTGGCAGGACCCGATCCCGGCAGGGTCCGAGCTCACCGGCGACCAGATCTCCGCCGCCAAGGCAGCGATCATGGACGCAGGTCTGAGCATCACCGACCTTGTGAGCACCGCTTGGGCCTCGGCCTCGACCTACCGCGGCTCCGACATGCGCGGCGGGGCCAACGGCGGCCGTATCCGTCTGTCCCCCCAGCGTGACTGGGAAGCGAACAACCCGGCCGACCTCGGTCGAGTGCTGACCGCCCTCGAGGGTGTGCAGTCGAGCCTCGGCTTCGACGTCTCGATGGCCGACCTGATCGTCCTCGGCGGCACCGCCGCAGTGGAGGCTGCCGCCACCGCCGGTGGGGTCTCGGTCAGCGTCGACGTCTCGACCGGCCGCGGCGATGCAAGCCAGGAGCAGACCGACGAGGAGAGCTTCGCCTGGCTCGAGCCTCGCTGGGACGGGTTCCGCAACTACCTCGGGAAGGGCAATGCCCACGTCGCCGAGCACCTGCTGGTCGACAAGGCACAACTGCTCGGTCTCTCGGCTCCGGAGATGGCGGTCCTCGTGGCCGGCCTGCGAGTCCTCGGTGTCAGCACCGACGGTCACGGCGTGCTCACCGACCGAGTCGGGGTCCTCAGCAACGACTTCTTCGTCAACCTGATGGACATCGGCACCGAGTGGAACGCTTCCGAGACCGCCGAGGGCGTCTTCGAGGGCACCGACCGGGCCACCGGTGCAGCCCGCTGGACCGGCACCCGTAACGATCTCGTCTTCGGGTCGAACTCGATCCTGCGTGCGATCGCCGACGTCTACGCGGCCGACGATGCCGGTGACAAGTTCGTCGCCGACTTCGCCAAGGCGTGGGCCAAGGTCATGGACGCAGACCGCTTCGATCTCGACTGAGATCGAGGCTCCTGTTCGAGACGGTGTGATGCGCCGTCCCTGCCGCCATGGTGGGGACGGCGCATTGCCGTTCAGGGGCCCGCTGGGACCCGAGACCGCAGCCGCTCCCGGCTTCCCTACGACGGCCAGGGAACGCCGTAGTCCTCGAACCACCAGCGCGCCTCACGGATCGCGTTGGGGTCAGTGCGCAGGCCCGGGTCCTGATTGAGCTGTTCAGGGGTGGGGCCGATCTTGTCGGCGATGACCCGCAGCGCGTCGGTGTCGAGGTCGTAACACTTGACTGCGTTGAGTCCGAGCAGCAACCGGGTTTCCTCGATCGGGATCTGCTGGAAGTCGGTCTCGAGACGAGTCCTGGTGTTCGGCCACGAGCCCTCGGGGTGCGGATAGTCGGTCCCCCACATGAGGGCATCGACACCATTGACGTAGCGCCGACGCAACTCGACCTTGCTCATCGTCGACGCCCCGATGAACACGTTCTCGCCGATGTACTCCGACGGCAAGCGCTCGATGAGGCCGTGGGTGCGGCTGCTCATCTTCTTGACCTTCCAATTGGTGCCGCCGAACATCACATCGGTCTTCCACAGCAGATCGCCGAGCCACCATGACCCACACTCGACCGGTGCGTACTTGAAGTTGGGGAATTTGTCGAACTTCCCCGAGAGCAGAAACTGCCACAGTGGGCGATGGGTCCAGAATGCGACCTCGAGCATGTACTGCGCCATGTTCTCGTTGTAGGCCACGGCGTCGGCCTCGCCCGAGTGGGTGTGCACGACCAAGCCCGTCTCGTGACAGGCCTGCCAGACAGGGTCGTACATCTCGTGACCGTACGACGGCGCGTCGTGCCACATCGTGGGGATCATGATTCCTTTGATCCCCGGTTTGTCCGCAAGCGCGTGGATCTCCTTCACCGATTCCTCGACCCCGTGGGTGACGGGAACGAGTGCCACGCCGGCCCGGCGGGGCGGGTTCGTTGCGCAGAACTCCTCGAGCCACCGGTTGTGGGCCCGGGCACCGGCCCATGCCAGCGTCGGGTCGGTGATCGCGCCGGCATGGAGCCCGGCCCCGAACGGAGGAGCCTCCATCCCGGTGACCGCGTCGCCATCGGCGAAGATCACCTCACCGGCGATGCCATCGGCATCGAGCGCTTCGTCACGAATGGCGGGGTCGTATGCGCCTTTCAGACCGTGCTCGTTGTCGCGCTCCCACTGTTCGACGTACGCCCCGTTCATCTCCTCGACCATCACTCGATGCTCGTGGCGGGTCGCGAGCCACTCGTCGAACTGCGGGTGGACGGACGACTCGAGGTACTCCCGATAGTCGTCGACGTACAGGCCGGCATGCGTGTCGGAACTGACGATGATGTATGGCTCGTTGGACTGATCGATGCCTTCGAGCGGGTTCGACATGACACTCTCTCTCGACTGTTGGTTGCCACTTGTACGGCGTTCTAGTAAGACTTGCACAGTGTCCCAGAACGTCACACACGCCGTCAACACCGGTCGGCGCACCGGCCTCGACCGCAACGACATGGTTGCGGCTGCGCTCCATCTGGTCGAGTGCGAAGGACCTGCCGCACTCACGATGCGTCGGCTCGCGGCTGAACTCGACGTCACCACCAACACCGTGTACTGGCACGTCGGGTCTCGCGACGAACTGATCGCCGAACTCATCCGCAGCTGCTCGGCCCGGATGGCCGAGCGCGAGATCTCGGGCGAGACTCCGCAGCAACGCATCATCTCCGCAGCCCGAAACGTGTGGGACAGCGCGTTCGCGAACCGCGCCGTCACCTCCCTCGCCCACCAGACCGGCACGACAGCACTGCTGGAACATCCTCTCGAAGTTGCGCTTGCGCACGAGATCGAAGCAGCAGGCCTCACCGGCGAGGAGGCTGCGTTCGCGCTTCGCTCGATCCTGTCGACCGTCGGCGGTTTCTTGGTCGGCGCACTTCGCGACGAGTCGGCCATTCCCACCGACCTCCGGACTGCGACCCTGTGGTCGAAGACGGAGGCGGGCCTGGATCCTGCGACCGTCTCGGCACTCTCCGAGCCGATCGACCACGCCCTGATCTTTGTGACGACACTCGAGGCAGTGGTTGCCGCCCACATCCCGGCGTGAGGTTCGCCTTCGACCGTGAGCACATGCAAGCCTGGGTCCATGGCTGAAGCACCACAGGCCCGCCGCGGCGAAATCGCCGGATGGCCCAAGCTCGTGATCACGTACCCGACCGCAGCGGGCAACATCGACCCATTGCTTCCGGACGGCATCGAACCAACCGGCGACAGCACCGTCCAGATCGGGATCTACTGCGTCCCGATCCAGGGCGAACCCGAGTACGGCGTGTCGATCAAGGTTCCCGCCCGCTGGCAGGGCGTCGACGGCCAGTACAACCTCGGCATGGGTATCGATCAGGAAGCAGCGGTCTTCGTCTCGGGCGAACGCAACGGCCAGCCGAAGTTCCTGTGTGAGATCGACTACTACCGCCTCGGGGACACAGTCGGCGCGCGGGCGACTCATCAGGGCTACACCTTCGTCGAGTACCACGGCACAGTCACCGGTGAGGGGGCGCCCGGGCCCGAGTACACCGAACACGAATGGTGGACGAAGTACAGCCGCCAGATCGGTGGCGGTGACGGCTACGACTTCGCCCCGGTGGTCGTCGACGTTGCGACCACGATGCAACCCGTTCACATCGAGCACCTCGACGGTGAACTCAGGCTGCTCGACTCACCGTGGGACCCGGTCGCCCGGTATCTGCCCGCCGACGGAGTGGTCGTCGCATCGCTCGTCACCCATCAGATGAAGGCGCGAACCATCTCCAACGCAGGCCCACTGAACCCCGATACGTTCGCACACCATGCCGATGTCATCGGTGGCAGCCGCTGGCCCGGCACCAACGGTGGGCCCAGGCACACCTGACCGCTGGAGTACGACATGACCTCACTCGACTGGTGGCGCACCGGCGCCGTCTACCAGGTGTACATCCGCTCGTTCGCCGACGGGAACGGCGATGGGACTGGTGATGTCGAAGGTTTGCAGTCGAAGCTGCCGTACCTCGCCGATCTCGGTGTCGACGCCATATGGATCAACCCCTGGTATCCGTCACCCCTGCTCGACGGTGGATACGACGTCGCCGACTACCGCGACATCAACCCTGCGTTCGGCACGCTCGTCCAGGCCGAGCACATGATCGCCGAGGCTCACGAACTCGGGATTCGGGTACTCCTCGATCTCGTCCCGAACCACTGCAGCTGGGATCACACCTGGTTCACGGCGGCGCTCGACGCAGGCCCCGGCTCGCCGGAACGAGCCCGCTTCCATTTCCGCGACAGCCCGGACGGACCACCGAACAACTGGCAGTCGGTCTTCGGTGGCCCGGCCTGGACCCAGGTCGATGACGGCCAGTGGTACCTGCACCTCTTCGACCCGAGCCAACCTGACCTCGACTGGACCCATCCCGACGTACGCGACGAGTTCACCTCCATCCTGCGCTTCTGGCTCGACCGCGGCGCCGACGGTTTCCGGGTCGACGTTGCCCACGGCATGGCGAAAGACCCGTCGTACCCGGACCTCACCGACCATGTGCAGATCCTCAGCAGCACCAAGATGCCCAATCATCCGCACTGGGACCGTGACGAGGTGCACGACATCAATCGTCAGTGGCGCGCCGTACTCGACGAGTACGACGACCGGATGATGGTCGCCGAAGCATGGGTGTCGGAGGAATCATTGCCGAAGTATCTGCGATCCGACGAGTACCACCAGTCGTTCAGCTTTGACCTGCTCATGGCCGAGTGGGATGCCGAGGCGTACCGCTCGACGATTGCCGGCGTGTACGACCCCGCCAGCGCGCTCGGCGCTGCGAGCACATGGGTGCTGTCGAACCATGACGTCATGCGCCACACGACGCGCTTCGGGCTTCCCGCCGACGTCAGCTGGCGGACCTGGCCCGTCACCGGACCGGTCGATGCGCTCGATTCCGAACTCGGTGAACGTCGGGCGCGAGCTGCTGCGCTGATCACCCTCGGACTGCCCGGGTCGTCCTACATCTATCAGGGCGAAGAGCTCGGGCTTCCGGAGGTGTGGGAGCTGCCATGGAACGTGCTCGACGACCCGGTCGCACGACGAAGCGAGGGAACCCAGAAAGGACGGGACGGATGTCGCGTACCGATCCCCTGGACTGTGGGAGGCGCGTCGTACGGGTTCGGTGACGGCGACGCATGGCTGCCCCAACCAGAACGTTTCGCCGCCTACGCAGCCGACCGACAGATCGGTGTTGCCGGGTCGTTTCACTCGCTGTACCGGGACGCACTTCGGATCAGGCGGGAGCATTTCACCTCCGATGCCGCCATGACCTGGATCGACAGCGATCCCGGCGTGCTCACCTATGAGCGAGGGAGCGGCGTTCGCTGCGTTGCCAACATGAGCTCGACGCCGGTGCCGATGCCGGCGGGTGACATCCTGCTCACGTCACAGCCCGATCTGACCGACGGCCTCCCATCCGACACCGCCGTCTGGCTCTGGCCAGCCTGAACTCCTTCTGCCATCTATTTTGGACTTGATACGGTCCACCGATGGCGTCTTCCTTCCAAGTCAACCGATCGTCCATTCGCACCACACGACTCGTCGAACACGAACGGCGCGACCTCGTCGCAGGTGAGGTGCGCTTCTCGATCGATCACTTCGCCCTCACATCGAACAACGTCACGTACGCCGTTGCCGGCGACATGCTCGACTACTGGGGCTTCTTTCCCACCGACCTGCCGTGGGGTCTTGTACCAGCGATGGGCTACGGCGACGTCGTCGAGTCGGCCAATCCCGCCATCGCGTCGGGCATGCGCTGCTTTGGCTTCTTCCCGATGGCCGATGAACACATCCTCACCGCTGAGGCAACCGAGACCGGTCTGCGCGATGTCGGCACGCACCGCGCGAAGCACGCCCCGGTGTATCGACAGTTCGCCGACGTGGCCCACGACCCGGCCTACGACCGTGATCGAGAGGCGCAGGTCGCACTCCTGCGCGGATTGTTCATGACCGGTTGGTTGGCCGAAGACCTCCTCTTCGACAACGACAACTTCGGCGCCGAGGCCACCCTGATCACGAGCGCGTCGTCCAAGACCAGCATCGCCATGGCATGGACGGTGCATCAGCGCGGGGGCGTGAGTGTCGGCCTGACATCGGAGGGCAACCGCGCCTTCGTCGAAGCGCTGGGCTGTTACTCCGAGGTCCTCACCTACGACGAGATCACTGCCCTCGACACCACTCGCCGAACGGTCGTGGTCGACATGGCCGGCAACGGGCGACTGCTGGCTGCGGTGCACAACCACTTCGGGGGCGCGTTGGCCTATTCGATGGCGATCGGCGGCAGCCATTGGGAATCGTTCGGTGACCGGCCCGAGATGGCCGGCCCTGCCCCCGTGTTCTTCTTTGCGCCCGGGCAGATCGAAAAGCGCAATGCCGACTGGGGATCGGGTGAGCCGATGCGCCGCGTGGCTCACGCATTCGACTCCTTTGTGGAATTCACCGACGCGTGGCTCGACGTGCAGACCGACACCGGTCCGGATGCGCTGGTCGAGGCCTGGAACGGGCTGGTCGACGGCACGATCACCCCAGCCACCGGCCTCATGCGTTCTCTCACAAGACCGTGACCCGGTCGGTCTAGGCTCCCCGCCAATGGAGAACACACCGGTCTTGGAGCAGTTGGTCGGGCGGTGCAAACAGGCGATCGCCGGTGACCGGGCCCGTGAAGACATCAGCACCGTGATGCAGGCGCTGTTCGAAGATCCAGAGACCCTCGCCGCGACGATCCCCCGATTCCGCGACGACGAGGTCGCCACAAGTCCCCGGGGATTTCGGCTCGGTGGTGAGCACATTTGTCACCAGTCCACCGATCTGACCGTCATGGTGCTCGACACGCTCCCGGGGGTGATCCAACCCCCGCACGATCACAACATGATTGCGATGATCGGCGTCTTCGAGGGGTGCGAGCAGCAGCGGTTCTGGACGCGAGGCCAGGACGGCATCACGCCCACCACCGGCCGCCTGCTCGAGGCCGGCGAAATGATGGTGCTCGGTGAGCGGGCAATCCATGCCATCAGTGCGCCGGATCATGCCCCGGCGAGGGCGATCCACGTCTACCTCGGTGACATCACCAACGCCGAACGATCGGTCCTCGACCCCGACACCCTCGACGAACACCCGATGACGAGCGAACGCTACGACGAATTCTGTCGTCCGGCGTAGCGCGAGACGACGAGACGACGATCAGTTCGGCGATCCGTCACGCCAGCCGCACGAGCGCTTCATGCTCCACGGTGACAACGAGTTCATCACGCACGGTCATGCGCATGTCCACAACGGCCCGCTCGCCAGCTCGTGTTGCGAAGCGGTCGACCTCCCACGACTCGACCACCACGGTGTCGCCCGGCCTGACCGCACCCAGATGACGGATGCGACTTCGCGTGTGCACCCATGGACCATCGACGAGTTGCCGCTTGAACACCAGGTTGGCCAACGACGGCCATACAACCGGATGCACCACGTTCTCGTCGTCGTAGAGTCCGAGATGTTCGCCACACCGCGCTGCGTAACCGACCCATTGCTCGTTCATCACCTCGACGAGCGGCGCCAAGCGGGCCCCGTCGGGATCGCCGGGTACGGATGCGACCTGCTCGGGCACGAGCACGACACAGGCGCGACCATCGACCGACGCCGTCACTTCTCGCTCATCACCACCCACGACGACCGGCTCGTCGGCAAGCACCGGGAGACGAAACCAGACCTCGTGGCCACCACCGGTGACCCACGCAGCTCCCCACGCCTCGGCGACCGGACGGGTCGCATAGGCGAAGATCGTCGTTCCGGCCACGACCGCGCCGGCGAAGCCCGCCGCCAACCCACCCTCGACCGTGTGCACCGGGTTGTCCGCATGCTCTTCGAGATTGACTGCGTTGATCGACCACTCGGGAAACGACACGCCACCACTTTGACCCAGCCGGGCTGTCGACGCAGCACTCGCTCCAAGCGGAGGAACATCGGACGTATCTTCCCTCCGGCAGTCGCTGAAGTGGGTGGGCCGGTCGAGTGACGCCGTAGCCTCCGAACGATGAGCGGGTTTTCCTTCGACCGGCGAGCATTCGTCGCTGGCTCCAGGGACATCATCGCCATAGGTTTTCCCGGCATTCCGTTCGGCATGGTGATCGGTGTCGTCATCGCCGAGTCGGGTATCGGCTCGTTCGTGGGCTGGGTCGGTTCATGGGTCATTCTCGCCGGCGCGGCAAATCTCGCCCTGCTCGAGTTGATGGCCGAACAGGCCAGCACGGCCGTGGTGCTGCTCACGGTGGTGTTCATCAACGCTCGACACGCGATGTACTCCGCAGCCCTGCGGCCGAGATTCGCAGGCTTCCCTCGCTGGTTCCGCTTCATCGGCCCCTACTTCCTGATCGATCAGGTTTTCGCACTCGCAGCCTCACGGCCCGACGAGATTGCCGCCCGAGAACGGCTCTGGCACTACTTCGGCTCGGCGGTCACACTCTGGACACTCTGGGTCGCATCGGTCACCGCAGGCCTCCTGCTGGGCGACGTGATCGACCCCGATTGGCAGTTGACCTTCGCCGTTCCCCTGTTGTTCAGCGGGCTGATGCTGCTGAGCATCACCAACCGACCAGGGATCACCGCTGCGATGGTCGGAGGTGGGGTGGCGTTGCTGACGACCGACGTTCCGCACGGTTCCGGCGTCATCATCGCCATCCTCGCCGGAGTGAGTGCCGGGACAATCGCCGAAACACGGTCGGAGGTTGCGGCGTGAGTCCCTGGGCAACCATCTTCGCGGCCGGGGCCATCACCTACCTGACCCGTGCATCCTTCATCGCTGCCGGCGATCGGCTCAGGTTGCCACCGGTGGTCGAACGCTCGCTCCACTATGTCGCGCCAGCATCATTCGCTGCCATCGCCCTGCCTGCGACACTCGGCGGGGATCGCTTCGCAAACGTCGGCGACGACTGGCCGCGTATCGCCGCCGTGTGCGTCGCATCAGCCGTCATCGTCCGCTGGCGCAACGTCCCCGCCAGCCTGCTGGCCGGGATGGTCACCCTCTGGGTGATCCTCGCTGTCAACTGAACCCGTTGGCCGTGAGATCGAGGCCCTCGATCCCCGTCCTCGGGTGCATCTCCTCGTAGGTGCGGCTGTAGCCGGTATGGCTGAGCTTCCAACCATCCGCCGTCTTGACATAGCGATCCTCGTAGAACGCCGCGCCGCGAAGGTTCACACCGAAGTCGGTGATGATCACCTGATCTTCGAGCTTCCACACCCCCGTTGCGGTCCCGTCGGCGAACACATCGATCTCGGGATGGTGACAGGCGTGGCTCGACAGAAACTCCGGCCGTCCCATGTTCTCGCGGAGAAAGGCGACGATTGCCGCAAGGTCGTCGAAGCTGTACGTACCATCGGAATAGGCCGCCGTGCAGTCATCGGTCATGACCGAGGAGAACTCGTCGAACCGATGTTGATCGAGCAGGCGAAGGTACCCGTACTTGCAGCGCTTGATCAGCTCGATCTCGACGAGGAGTTCCGGTGTGACTGGCAAGGGCTCGTGCATAGGACCATGCTGGCCTACGCAGTGAAGGGAAGCGATTCGTAGCGGCGCACGAACCCACCCGGTGCGAAACGCCCACCCGCCGGGTCGACCTCGAAGAACGGGAACCGCTCGAGCAACCGATCGAGCGTGACCCGACCCTGGAGACGGGCAGCCGACGCACCGAGACAGTGGTGGGCGCCGTACCCGAGGCTCACCGTTCTGTCGATGGCACGACCGACATCGAGATCCCCCGCACTGGCCCCGAACTCACGCTCGTCGCGATTGGCAGACCCGTACAGCAGCAGCACCTTGTCGCCGGCGGGAACCTCGCATCCATGCAACTCGACCTCAGTGGTCGTGGTGCGGGCCAGATTCTGCACCGGCGAGGTGAGACGCAGGAGCTCCTCGACCGCGTTCTCCATCAGTGATCGATCATCGAGCAGCCGTTGCCGCTCGTCACGGTGATCGGTCAACAATTCGGCTGACCCGCCCAGCATGCCGGTCATCGTGTCGTTCCCGCCGGTCACCATCGTGAAGACGAAACCGGTGATCCAGCCCGGCGACACAACATCATCTCCGCTCTCGACCAGGTCGGTCACGAGATCCTCTCCTGGTTCGACCTTTTTCCTGTCCATGAGCTCAGTCGCATAAGCGAACAGTGCAAGCGCAGCATCCATCGCCGTCTCGATCGCACCGACCGCGTTCGCCGACACGATGGCATCGGTCCAACCGTCGAACCGATCGCGATCGTTTGGAGGAACACCGAGGTAGTGCGCAACCACAAAGGACGGCAACGGCTTGAACAGGGCGGCCACAATGTCAACCGGCTGCTGGCCGGCATCGGCGACACCGTCGAGCCGCCTATCGACAAACTCCCGCACGGCGTGCTCGATCCGCGCGACTCGACGGGGCGTCATCTGTCGACTGACCAGCCGACGCATCACCGTGTGGTCGGGTGGATCCATCATCACGATCGGCTGCTGGCCGGCCTCGAACATCGACATCGCGTCGGCATTCGGCGTGAGTCCCTGCGCAGATGAGAACGTAGCGGTGTCGCGCACCGCAGCGAACACGTCGGCAAAACGCGACAGCACCCAGAAGTCGACGTTGTCGCCCTCGGCGGGCACGAAAAGAATCGGCGAGTCGTTGCGGAGCGCTCGGTAGTCGTCCCACGGTGAGCGCCACGTCTCACCACTGCGCAGGAAGAACCCCGTCTTCGCCATGGGAAAAGCATCCCACCTGGGTGGCGACGACAGATCCATCCACCACTGCGCCGGGCGCAAACGGTGTCAGGCCAAGAGGTCCCCGAGTTGCCCGGCGATCTCTTCCGGAGAGACGCTCGGACCGAACCGTTGGACGACCTCGCCGGCAGCGTTCACCAGAAACTTCTCGAAGTTCCATGCAATGTCGGACGTCTCGCCATCACCGGGCTGCTCGGCCTTGAGCCACGTGTAGAGCTCGGCGGCATTGTCACCGTTGACATCGATTTTCGCGAACATCGGAAAGTCGACACCGAAGTTCTCGGTGACAAAGACCCGAATCTCCTCGGCCGATCCCGGCTCCTGACCACCGAACTGATTGCACGGGAAGGCCAAGACTCGGACGCCGTTGTCATCATGATGCAGCGCACGCAGACCTGCGTACTGAGGCGTGAGGCCTCAAGCGGACGCGACGTTGACGACGAGGCAGGCGGCATCGGCGAAATCGGAGAACGAGACCTGTTCACCTTCCAGCGATGCCATTTCGAATGCATGAAATCGGCTCATGCGGCGGCAGCGTACCGGCCGACGCAACCGGTCAGGTTGGGACTTGCAAGATCGTCACCAAGGTCGACGGCTATTCCGGTGGCCCGAAACGGAGCCGGGTGTTCGCCACACAAAGATCAACAAGCCACCAACCCCGACCTACGATCTTCCGATCCTCACTCGGACCGGCACGACGGAAACCCACTGCACTGACCCGAACAATTCGGCACGAGCCCTGGAGGGTCACGATCGTCAGGCCAAAGCGATGCTCAAAGAAGGCAGCCAACGAGTTGTAGCCAGCCAGCGCGATACCGGTCCGCAAGCGTCGCTCATCGGCCAAAAACAACACGGCCGGTCCGGGTTCTCCGCGCCGCTACGTCTCTCGCTTGGAGAAGCAGCGATACTGGGGTCATGGCAAAGATTCCCGGGGCCCGTTCGCTCGCTCACCTGGTGGCCTTTGGCGGGCTGATCGTCATTCTCACACCGATCTGGTTGATCGATTGCGGCTTGTCGCGCCTTCGGACCATGGTCCGCGCCGGCGGGACACGCGAGATCGAACGAATGTCGCTCAACAACACCGACCTCCCAAGTGTTCTTCGTCGTGGTGTGCCCGTGATCCTCACCGATCTCTACGAACGGCTCGAGCTAACGGTGCGACCCGATCTCCATGGTCTACGGTCGATCGGCGACGGTCATCCGTTTCCGGTCACCCGACACAGCGCCGAGCGGCCCTTCTTCCTCTACGTTGGCGACTACGGGGCCACGCGGGTCAGGACCGATCACCTCACCATCACCGAGTTCTTGGACGACCTCTGGATCGATACCGAAGAGCAGAGCACGTACAAGCTGTTCGCGCGCGACGGCCTCGGCGGTGGCATCGGTTCGATCATCGAAGAGATGGCGGACCAGCTCGAGCAGTTGGCCGGCCGAGCGGCCGACGTACATGCAAGTGGGATCTGGATCGGGTCGAAGAGAGTGACCACCCCGTTACACCACGACGCATGGACCGGCCTGCTGTTCCAGCCCGTCGGCTCGAAACAGGTCGTCATGTTCGGTCCCGAGGACCGAGGCAACATCTATTTCTCCTCACCGTTTCGCCCCACAAGCAGGTGGTCACGACTCCCGGCGCGGTCTCGAGAGGCCGACCGGTCGCAGTTCCCACGTCTCGCCCGCGCAGTTCGCTTCGAGGCCCGCTTGGGTGAGGGAGAGACACTCTTCATCCCGCCGTACTGGTCACACGAGGTCGAGGCACTCGAACCGAACGTGAGCATCCCGTTCCGTTTCGCCGCCCGACCCATCGATCATCTCAACCCAGGCTTCCTTCGCCCAGCAGTCGAAGTGTTCCACCGCAAACTCATGGCCCTCCGTCGCTGACAACATGACATCTCAGGGTTCCGTGCCGTCGGCGATCCTCACCAGCCGTTCAGGGCGCCTCGGCTATGTCCCGGCACTCGACGGACTTCGGGCGCTCGCCGTCAGCGCGGTGTTCCTCCATCACGCCGAGCTCCTCGATGGCGGGTTCCTCGGCGTCGACGTCTTCTTCGTGATCTCGGGCTTTCTCATTACAGCGCTCGCGATCGGGGAGATCGAGCACACCGGTCGCCTTGCGGTGGGTGGGTTCTGGGCGCGCCGGGCGAGGCGACTCCTCCCCGCCCTGTTCGCGCTATGCGCAGGCGTCGCAGTCTGGTCAGCGCTCACCGCCGAGGAGGCCGGGCGGGAGGTCGCGGCGACGCTCCTCTATATCGCCAACTGGGATCGGCTCCGCGAGGGATACGAGTACTTTGCGGCATACGACCAACCATCGCTCCTCGAGCACACCTGGTCGCTCGCAATCGAGGAGCAGTTTTACGCAATCTGGCCCCTCGTGATCGTCGCGGTCGCCACTGGCGCGCGTCGAGCCGGTGTCCCCCTTCGAGCACCGTTGGCCACGGTCGCAGCCGTCATCGCCGTCGGATCGGTGGCCTGGAGTTGGTGGGGCGCGTCGGGCGGCACGGCACTCAACCGGCTCTACTTCGGGACCGACACGAGGGCGGTTGGGCTTGCCCTGGGCTGCGTTGCAGCCTGTGGTCTCGGACGCGGGACGCAAACCGGTGCTCGAGCGTCGGGGCGAGGGACAGAAGCACTCGCAGTGGCCTGCGGCGCGGTGTTCGTGCTCCTGGTGGCATCGACAGACGGCCGTGAACGCTGGCTCTACCAGTGGGGATTCGGCCTTGCAGCACTGGCATCGCTGGCGATCATCGTCGGAGCACTCGGAAGTGGCGCCACTGCGCGGCTGCTTTCCATGCGGCCAATGGTCATGATCGGGAAGGTCTCCTACGGCGTGTACCTCTGGCACTGGCCGGTGATCGTCCTCCTCGACGAGGAGCGGACTGGACTTTCCGGGGCACTTCTTTTCCTCCTCTGGATCGCCATCACCGCCGCGTTGACCGCATCCTCGTGGATCTTGATCGAACGCCGGGCGCCACTGCCGACCCGAGCCGCCCCGCACCGCGCACTTGCCTACGTCGGCGTCACCGTGGCGGTGGGACTGGCTGCCAACGTCACCTTGTCGCCGCTCGGCAAACTCGACAACGACGTTGTGAGCTCGCCGAGCTTGCTGACGACCAGCTCGGTACCAGCCCCAACAACGACGGCCGGCGATATCGCAGGTGCCGAGGACTCGCCAACCACCACCAGCGTTGTGCCGACACGGCCGCTTCGTCTCCTCATTCTCGGTGACTCGATCGCGGAGTCGATGGGTGAGCCGACCGCCGTGCCGCTTGCGATCGGTCCATTGCAGGTCGAGGTCACGAATCGCAGCATCATTGCCTGTCCGGTCACCTTCGAGGGCGACTGGCTCTTCGACGACGGTCGGCTGATTGGAGATCCTCCTCCGTGTGATTTCGACGACCGGTTCGCAGCCGATGTCGAGGAGGTCGACCCAGACGTGATCTTCTTGTTGTTCGGGTGGGCGGGTGGTATCGCCAGTCGACAGTTGCCGGACGGTCAAATCGTTGCCGCGTGCGACATCGAATTCGACGAGCGGTACCGAGCGGCCTTCGAGCGGCTGGTGGACCGGATGAGTCAGAAGGCAACGACCGTCGTCGCCACACTCCCGGAGGCAGGCTACCGGGACCGACCGACCTGCATGAACGACGCCATCCTCACCCTCAATGTGACGATCTATGACTTCGGGGAGTGGGCATGCCCGGCGGGCGATTGCAGCCAGACAGCCGCCCTCCGCCGAGATCCAGTGCACTTCGCGTCCACCCCTGAAGTTCGCGAGATCATCTGGCCCGCAATCATCGGTGGCGTGGTAGATGCTGTTGGAATCGACGCCGCCCTGGCTCTCACCGCGCAAGGGTAGATTGGGTTGGTGTCGACAGAGGTGCTGATCGAGAGGGTCCACGCCGGTGACGTTGCGGCGGCTGCGCTTGATCTCGTCGATGTCGGCGGTGATCTGTCGGTTACGGCTCGTGCGATCGTTGCCGCCTGCGAGACGATCACCGCACGTGTCGCCGATACCCGAGCCGACGTTGTGGCCTGTCTCGAACGGGCTGGCGTGCCGGTGGAGTCCGGACCGGCACCAGACCAGCAGCAGCGCCACACCCTGACGCTCGAAGTGGCCGACGCTTCCACTGCGATGCAGGCTGAGCGAGTACTGGTCGATGCCGGCTTCGAACCCTGGGCGAACTGGTCGAGCGGAGCACGCCGATCCTTCGAGCGTCACAGCGGACAACGGACAGTGGTCCGGTCCGGCGACGCCACATCGGTGGTGCATTTGCAGTGGGACCGTCGGTCAGCACCGAACTCATGGACCACTCGAGCACTACGCCCAACCGACGCCGACTGGGCAACGATCCGTCTACCCACACTGCTGTGGTGGGGGTATCCGGTGGTTCGTGTGCTTCGTCTCGTGGCGGAACGGGTCGGGCTCCGGCATCGCCACAACTCGAACCTCGGCCCGTTTCTCTCGACGCCGGTGTCACTGCTCGACCCTCTGCTCGACCTGGTCGAGGCTGCCCCAGGTGACACCGTCGTGGACATCGGCTGCGGCGACGGCCGACTCCTCGAGGCCGCAGCACGGCGCGGTTGTCGTGCAGTCGGGTTCGAAAACGACCCGGAACTCGCCGAGCGAGCCCGGCAGCGAGTTACCGACGCCGGGATCGACAACCTTGTCACCGTGACCACCGGCGACGCGCGCGGCGTCAGTTTGGATGACGCCGACATCGTGTTTGTCTTCCTTCCAACCGACGTGGTCGCCCGACTTCTCCCCGACCTGCTCAGGACCCTTCGGCCTGGTGCTCGTCTCGTTGCCCACGAGCAGAACCGGCTACCCGCCGGACTGACACCCCCACCCGACGAAAGCCGGATCGTCGTGTCCGAACAGGCCTTGACCGTGGCCCATGTCTGGCAACGATGAGCGACGACGTATCCACCCCCGTTTCGCTCAGCCCTCGCCGCGAGGCCGAATATGAGCCAACCCGAACCCAGCGTCTGATCTGGGCGAGTCAGCGTCGTCACCACAACCTCCCTGTGGCCAACATGGGCGAACGGATGCGTATCCGTGGTCCGCTCGACCCAAGTCGGTTCGTTGCAGCGTTTGACACGGTCGTGCGTCAGGTCGACGTTTTGCGGTCGGTGGTCAACCCTGATGGATCCCTCATTGGTGTCCTCGCCGCACCCCCGACATCAACTCTCGTGCTTGATCTCCCAGCCGCGGACCTCGAACGGTGGTCGGCCGACCGCATCAGCCAACCGATCGACGCAACCACCTGCGTGTACGACTCGGTCTTGTTGCGTCATGCCGACGACGACTGGACCTGGTGGATTGATGTCCATCACATCGCCATCGATGCGTGGGGAGCGGCGCGGCTGGCCGAAGCGGTCTCAACTGCCTACCTCCACGACGGATCCCCTACCACGGCTGATCTTGGTGCGCTTGTGTCCGGTCCATTCTTCGAATCGTTTGAAGCTACGAATGATGGCGTCGGCGAGCGGGCGGCTGAATGGGACGAGGATGCGCGAGTGGCCGGACCGCAGGCGCCACTCACGCTCTATGGGCCTAGAGGCGAGCGAACAACGGTGGTCGACCGTTGTCCGCTGCCCCGGGATGGCTGGCAGGAATCGCTCGAGGAGGCGCTCCAGGGTGAGTTCCGGGCGCTCTCCCCAGAACTCAGCCTCTTAGCCCTCTCCGCAATGGCGACGTCGATCGCAGTGCGAAGGTTTGACGGACGGTCGAGCCTGGTGGTCGGGGTACCGGTGCACCACCGATCAGGTCGTTGGGGAAGCAAAGCAATCGGGCCGATGATGGAGCTCTACCCGATGGTCATCACGTTCGATGATGAGGAGACCCATCGGGAGATGTTCGCCCGTACGGTCCGGTCGGTGATGCAGGTGTTGCGGAGAGCACGCCCGGGAGAGAGCCCAGATACACCGTTCGAGGTCGTGTTGAACGTCACGACTGCCCGGTGGGACACGTTCGCCGGGTATCCGGCCGTGCGTAACTGGATGCGGTCGGGTCATGCCGAACCCAACCATGCGATTCGGGTGCAGATCTTCGACGAATTTGATCCCTCGGTCGAGGGTGACCATGTCCTGCAATGGGAACTGGACCTCAACCAGGGACTCTCCACCGATGGTTCCCACCAAGCCCTGCCACAGCACTTTGCGACGATCCTGAAGGGCATTCTCGATGGGCCCGACGAGAAGGCCGGACGGATCGCTGTGGTCGACCCCCATGAGCGGCAAGCGTTGGCAGCGCTCAACCCGCAACCTTCGCCCCGATCGCTCACTCGTCCGGTTCATGAACTGATCCGTGAGCGTCTGCGCGCCAACCCCGACGAGGTCGTGGTCGAGCAGGGCTCCGCCACGATCACCGGCGACGAGTTCGACCGTCAGGCCGACGCGCTCGCCCAACAACTCGTCGCCGATGGGCTCCGCGTCGGTGACCCGGTCGGCATACGCATGGGGCGAAGCATCGAGGTCTTGATTGCGGTCCACGGGGTGTTGCGCGCCGGGGGTCGGTTCGTGTTCCTCGACCCCGACGACCCCGTCGATCGACATGAGACGATCGCAACCGATGCCGGCCTTTTCGCGATCCTCGATCACCTCCCGTCCGAGGAAGGCAACAGTGCCGACACCGCTGTGCCAGTCGAACTTCCGACGGTGGGACTCGACGACGGTGCGTACATCCTGTACACGTCGGGTTCGACCGGGCGCCCAAAGGGAGTACCGATCTCGCATCGGGGCCTCGCTGACTACCTCGACTTCGCCATCGACTCGTACTGCGATCCTGAGAACCCACCATGGGTCGCACTGCACTCGGCACTCGTGTTCGACCTGTCCATCACGAGTGTTTTTCTCGCCATGATGACCGGTGGGCGTACGGTGGTATTCGAGGCCGATCCAATCCAGGCGCTTGGCCAGATCGGCCGTGATGATCGCATCACGTTCCTGAAGGGCACTCCCTCACAGCTCGAGATTCTCACCCGGGTAGCGGATGGTCCACTCTCGATCGACACCTTCGTGGTCGGCGGGGAGGCGTTTCGACGTCCGGTAGCAGAGCGGGTGCGGACCCAATGCGCCGGTTCGGTCAGGATCTTCAACGAGTACGGCCCCACCGAGGCCGTTGTCGGCTGCATGATCCACGAGTACGTCCCAGAACAGGACTTTGGTGTCGACGTACCGATCGGTCATGCCGCGCCAGGCAGCCAACTTGTGGTGCTCGACGCGCTGGGCGAGGTCGCCCCGCCAGGGGTCTGGGGCGAACTCTTCGTGCACCGGCCAGGAATGGCGTCGGAATATCTCCATCGTCCGGAGTTGAGCGACGAACGGTTCAGGCCACTGCTGGTCAGGACCCTCGATCGGGAAGTGCTCGGCAACCCCCGCGCCGACCACGACTCCACCGTCTGGTACCGGACCGGCGATCGCGTTCGCGTGGAACGGCTTGGCGTACTCGTTTACGGCGGACGGGAGGACGACCAGCTGAAAGTCAGCGGCATTCGGCTCGAACCGGCCGAAGTCGAAGCGGCCCTGATCGCCCACCCGGCAATCGACACCGCCCTCGTTCGTCTCTGGCAGCCCACCGACGCCGCCGAGCGCAGCGATGTTCGGCGCTGCGAGCGGTGCGGCCTCGGCGTCGACGTCCCCGGGGTGGAGATCGATGCGCTGGGTGTCTGCTCCGTCTGTCGTCAGTTCGACGAAGTTGAACCGCAGACACGCGCATGGTTCCGCACGCCAACCGACCTCGACGAACGCCTGGAGGCGGCCCAGGCCCGTCGCACCGGAGACTACGACTGCCTGCACCTGCTATCTGGCGGTAAGGACTCGACGTACGCCCTTTACCAGCTCGTCGATCGGGGTTGGAAGGTACACGCCCTCACCCTCGACAACGGATTCATCTCCGAAGGAGCCAAGGAGAACGTTCGGCGCAGCATCGCCGACCTCGGGATCACCCACGAGTTCGCAACGACCGACGCAATGAACGCGATTTTCGCCGACAGTCTCGACCGCTACTCCAACGTGTGCCAAGGCTGCTACAAGACGATCTACACCCTCGCCGTGGCGCGCGCCGAAGAGCTCGGCATCCCGGTCATCGTCACTGGCCTGTCGCGTGGTCAGTTCTTCGAGACCAGGCTTGTCCCGCACCAGTTCGAGGCCGGCCGTTTCGATCCCACCGACATCGACGCAACGGTGCTCGAGGCACGGCGGGTATACCACGCCTCCGACGACGCCGTGACCGAGTTGTTGCCCGAGCAGCGAGTCTTCGACGATCCGACCGTGCTCGACCGCTTGGAGTTTCTCGACTTCTACCGATACGTCGACGTCTCATTGAGCGAGCTTTACGACTTCCTGGAAAACCGTGCCCCCTGGGTGCGTCCAGCCGACACTGGACGATCGACAAACTGTCTCATCAATGTGGCCGGCATCCGAGTCCACCAACAAGAGCGCGGCTACCACAGCTACGCCGAGCCCTACAGCTGGGACGTCAGGTTAGGACACAAGACCCGCCACGAGGCACTCGAGGAACTCGACGACCACATCGACGAGCATGAAGTCAACGACATCCTCAGCCAGATCGGGTACGAACCGAAGACCCATGGCGTCCTAACCGCCTGGTACCAAAGTGTCGACGGGGTCGACCTCGATCCCGACGAACTCCGCCGATCATTGCGTGACCGTCTGCCGTCTCACGCCATCCCCTCAGCATTCGTCCGGCTCGACCAGGTGCCGCTTGCAGCCAGTGCCAAAGCCGACCCAAATCTGCTGCCCGCCCCAACTCGCTTCCACCGACGAAGCGGCGAAGGTGTGCGTCCCGAGACACCGACCGAAGAGCGGCTCGCTGCGATCTGGGGCGAGATCCTTGCGCTCGACTCAGTCGGGATCACCGACGACTTCTTCGATCTTGGCGGTGCGTCACTCGATGCCCTCGCAGTCATTGCGCGAATCGACGCTGAGTTCGGCACTGACCTCCCCGATGCCACCGTGTTCCGCGCCCGGACAATCGCCGAGTTGGCCGAGTTGGTCGATGACGCCGACACTGCGGAGCAAGAAGTCGCCGTCGAACTGGGCGACGGTCCGCTGCCATTGTCAGCGGGCGAGGAGGCGATGCTCCTCGAGTACCGCCTCGACCCGACCGACACGCGCTACAACGTCACCCGGCTCTACACGCTCGACGGGCAGGACGGTCCGGTCGACGTCGAAGCATTGGAGCGAGCCCTTCGGGATGTGGTGATGCATCATGCGCCCCTTCACACCCGGTTCGATGCAGAACGGACACCCCTGGGGCCAGCGGAGGCGCTGACCTGGGAGTCGCTCGGGGAGCTGTCGACGGAAGAAATGGACACCTTCGCCGACAACGCTCGTCGAGTCCCGTTCGACCTCGATGCCGGACCGCTCGTGCGCGCCCACGTCGCTACCACCGGCCCCGACCGGACGTCACTCCTCATCGGAACACACCACATCGTGATCGATGCGGGAACCTTCGACGTACTCTGGGAACAGCTTGCTGCACGGGTAGCCGGCGCAACACTCCCCGCACTACCGACCAGTTACGCAGCACACGGGGAACTCCAGCGCCAGCAGCACCTCCGACGAGACGACGATCGAGACTTCTGGGCTGAGCGAACTGGGTCTTCCGAGTCGTCACCGCTCAGGTTTGACCCCGCCGTCACCGAAGCCGACGGATACCTGGAGCTGACATCGGAACTCACCACCGCCGACATGGCCTCATTGGGTCACACGCCGTTCGCAACGGCGCTGGCAGCTGCCGCCGCGGTCACTGCAACCTTCGCGGGATCGAGTTGCGCACAACTCGGTGTCACAGCATCGGCCAACGACCGCACCGACACCGTTGACGTCGTCGGTTACTACCTCAACACGCTTGCCCTCTCACTCGATATAGCCGCAGCTCCTCGATTTGATGATCTTGTCGCTGCAGCTGCGAGGGAAATCACCGATGCGCTCCCGCATCGCGCCTACCCCTTTGCGTCAGTCGTCCGTGACGCCCGGGCATCGGGCCGGACGGTGCCTGATGTCTCAGTAATGCTTGCCTATGAACGCCTGGCCCCTCCGACGTATCCCTTTGCTCGAGTTGAGCAACGAATCCTCGCCTCGGGAACATCGGTCAGTGACGCAACCTTTTTCGTCCAAGAGCGCGGCGAAGAGATCCGGCTTGGACTGGAGTACCGGGGTTCGGC
>Ga0181569_10000662_pt1 | contig 26556 bp, 38 predicted proteins | sample 101ome_19_FD_132452 | JGI IMG/M metagenome (GOLD analysis project Ga0181569, IMG submission 132452) | Coastal salt marsh microbial communities from the Groves Creek Marsh, Skidaway Island, Georgia - 101405AT metaG (megahit assembly) | ecosystem: Environmental > Aquatic > Marine > Intertidal...
AGATACGGCTACGGCTACGATTCAGGTTGTTGGTTCGGTAGATGATGCTCAGACAGGACTAACTACTGGCAAAAAGCATTACGTCCAGACTGATGGCAGTCTTGCCACTTCACCAGATGTACCTGAAGTATTCGCAGGTACGGCATTGTCAGCAACTGAAATTCTTATTAAGGGGTAAGTATGAAGACTATTATTGACGGTATGGGTTGCTCAAAGTATCTGTTTCTTGATACTGAAATTGTTGTAATGGGCGAAGACAATATAACGGTTGGTTCTCCTGTTAAGTTTATTATCGGAGACCTTAACGCTAATAATTCAACCCTTGTTGAAAATGTGACTGAGCCAGACGATTGGTATGGCTGCAAGTACAACTATGTCAACGGCGCGTGGGAGCTTTGCCCCGATTGGGTTGAGCCATAAAGCCAGAGGTATAATTAACGGTGATTTTATATGGAAAAAATCAGTCAAGATACCGAAATAGCAATTCCTTTGAAAAATATTATAGGACTTGTAATTATTGCTTCAGTAACTACTGCAGCCTATTTTACTGCTATTGAGCGAATTGCAGCATTAGAGCATTCTCTCGATCTTATTAGAATGTCTGTAGAGGATAATAACGAATTTAGAATTAAATGGCCTCGTGGCGAAATGGGCTCTCTTCCAGCCGATGCAAGACAAGACCTTTTTATAGGATCACTAGAAAAACAAATAGAAAGACTAGAAAGCCACTTACAAAGAATCGACGATATTCAAGTACGAACAACTCTTCTTGAGCAAAGATTAAACTTAGAGGATAGACTGTAATGAGAAAAAAGACTACTCGACGCCGTAGAACCGCTAAAAAGACTACTCGAAAGAGAAAACCATTATCAGCAGCAGTTCGTAAGTCTCTTGCAGCAAAAGCAAAGCGAAGTGGATATGCACTCAGCACCCTGACAAAAGTTTATCGTAGAGGTCAAGGTGCTTTTCTTTCTAGCGGTTCTCGACCTGGCATGACAATGAGTCGATGGGCACATGCTAGAGTTAATTCATTTATCAAAGGCTCGAAGAAGCATGATACGGATCTTAGAAGGAAAAAATAATGCCAATAGTAAAAACAAGTAAAGGATGGAAATGGGGCTCTAAAGGGCCGTTTAAGACAAAGAAGAAAGCTCAAGAAGTAGCAAAAGCAGCTCACGCGAGTGGCTACAAAAAGAGGAAAAAGCGCGGTGGCAAGAAAAAGCGTTAGCTACAAAACGAAGACTTCTGCTCGTAAAAAAGCCAGAAGTCTTGGCTTAAAGGGTATTCATAGTCACGGCAGAGGAAAAAATAAAATATATATGCCAGGCAGTACTCACTCAGCATACGAGAGAGCACTGAAGAGAAAGAAAAATGGCAGTAAGAAAAAAGCGACGCGCCGCTATTAAAGACAAGAAAACCGGTGTGAATAAAAAATATCTCAGCGGTACAAAAGGAACTCGTCGAGCTAAACTAGCACGAGTAATAAAAAGAATTGCTAAACTCTATAAAGAGGGCAAGCGTGTACCAAAGTCCTTACTTGCAGAAAAGCAGAGACTTGGAACTAGGAAGAAAAAGAAATGATTAATGTAAAAGAAGGGCTTATTGGGCCTCGTTTTGAAGATAACGGAACTTTTTATATAGAGAATACTAGGCATACTCATATTAATAAGTTTGGTTATAATACTTCTGTTGGTACAGCTTATGAGCCTGTTACAGATCTGGGCACCAACGTTCTTCCATCCGTAGCTGGAGTTGTATCAGTCGTTTCTTCCTCTGGAAATGACAATGGAGGTTCGCCTCTCGGTACAGGTGCTCGAACGCTGAACATACAGGGCTTGGATGCAAACTACGCACCTCTTTCAGAAACAATCACACTTACTGGTACTGCTCCCAGTCTAACTAATGGTGAATTTCTACGAATTTTTAGAATGGAAGTAATTTCTGCTGGTAGTGGCGAAGTAAATGATGGAAATCTTACTGCAAGTATTGGAGGACAGGCTGTAGCACAGATTAGTGCTGATAAAGGTCAAACTCTTATGGCAGTATATACAGTACCAGCAGGTTATCGGGCATTTTTCGTAAAGTTTCATGTTTCTATGTCAAAGAATCAAGAAGCGAATGCTCAGATTCGATCAAAGACCTTTGATGGAGCTTGGAAGGTAAAAGGCGAGTTTGGTACTTTCGCAGCAGATATTGACTACGATTACCCAGTTCCTCTCATTTTTGGAGAGAAAACAGACTTACAGATACGCACAAAAGCAGGTGCTACGTCAGAGATGGGAGCAATTTTTGATCTCATACTACAGGAGCTATAAGCATGGCTGTTAGAAAACGAAGAAAGAAAGACCCTCGATTAGCTCGTGCGAGAGTAAAAGGATATAATAAACCTCGTCGTACTCCTAACCACCCTAAAAAGTCGCATATTGTTGTAGCAAAAGTAGGGAATAAAGTAAAAACTATACGTTTTGGTCAGCAAGGTGTGAAAGGATCTCCAAAGAAGAAAGGAGAGAGTGCGTCATATGCAGCTCGTAGGCGTTCTTTTAAGGCTCGTCATGCAAAGAATATTGCTAAAGGAAAGATGAGTGCAGCATGGTGGGCCAATCGTACTAAATGGTGAGATTGTGGTGAAGTGGTAAAAAAGGGGCGTAAAGCCCCTTTTCTTATGATTTGAATACGTCCTGCCAATTACCTGTGGTACTAGCACGAGCATACTCAGTCGCTCGATTTTCAAAGAAATTGGTGTGTTCTACACCATTGAGCATGTAGTCAAGCCACGGAAGAGGATTATCTCTAGAATTAAAGATTTTCTTCATACCAAGACCCAACAGTCTACGATCTGCAATATACCGAATGTAAGCCTTCACTTCTTCAGCAGTCAATTCAGGCACATCAGCGCCATTAAAACAAAGGTCAATAAAAGCATCTTCTAGCTCTACGGTTCTCTCCGCAGCGCAATAGATCTCATACTTTGTTTCATCAGTCCAAATACTTGGATTTTCAGCAACAAACTCCCTAAAAAGCTTTGACATTCCCTCTACATGCAGAGTTTCATCACGAATACTCCAAGTAACAATCTGACCCATACCTTTCATCAGATTATGGCGAGGAAAATTCAGCAAAATAGCAAAACTACTAAAAAGTTGCACCCCTTCGGTAAATCCGCTAAATACAGCAAGAGTTTTTGCAATATTCTCAGGAGTATCTACCCCAAAATCATGCAAAAATTCATGTTTATCCAGCATTTCCTTATGTTCAAAGAACTTCTGATACTCATTATCCTCAAAACCAAGAGTTTCTAGCAACAAAGAGTACGCTTCTTGATGCACAGCCTCCATCGCAGCGAAAGCTGAGAGCATCATACGAACTTCAGGCTGCTTGAAAGTAGGCAAATAGTGCCTAGCATACCCACAACAAACATCCACATCTGCCTGAGTAAAGAAACGAAAAATATTATTTATAAGTTTCTTGTTTTCAGGAGTCAGTTTATCTCTATAATCACGCAGGTCATCTGCAAGATTGACCTCATCGGGAAGCCAATGCATATGCTGCTGCGTTTTATAGTATTCAAAAGCCCAGGGGTACTGAAAGGGCTTATAATAATCTCTACCACTAATTAGATTCATAAAAAGATTCCATAACTTGTTTACCCAACTCTGGGTGAACACAATTTCTTAAAACTTGACAGGGGTCATGATTTCCATTGTAATACAACTTCTCTTCAAAATGTATTCCTAGCCAATCTTGAAGCTCTAGTTTACCCTGTACTGTAGTTTTATTTATAAAATTACTTGGGCGCTTAACATCTTCGGCTTTTATAGGAAAATTACTCCAAAAATAGTGTCGCCCTACTACTGCTGTTGGAGGAATCAGCGGTTCGTAGTAGGGTTTCACATTTTCTACAACCCATCCACCCTTAAAATAAGTCTGAAGAAAGATTATTTCCTCGTAGAGACTCATATCAGGGTATTTAGGAGCAGTTCTACTGTTCGCTCTCGCCATTCTACTGTGGCTTTGGCAGGGAGGGCTCGACCAGATAAAATCTACAAGCTCCCAGGTATCGAGAAGAAACTGGTGAGCATCTTCTACGAAAACAGTATCATTTGGATATAATTTTTCATAAACAGCAGCAATCTTTGGGTCGCTCTCTACAGCTACTACATCCACATCTTCCCAGAACTTACGATTTCCTCCAAGTCCTGCGTATAAATTTAATACATTCATCCCCATTGTCCTGCCATTGCTGCTGCTATTCCAAAATAAGTTACACTTCTCTCGTGTCCTCGACCACCGCCGAGCCTTGACTGTCCTTTGTCGGATTGATTACTCCATCGAGGCTTACCATCAACCATTCGAGGTTCTATATATTCTGTCGGTTTTAATGGTTCTAGCCCTCGAAGCCATAATCCAGTTTTCTTACTAGCATCTTCTCCAAAGTCATACGGTTGCACATACTGTGGCTTTGGCATAAAATTCAGTCGAGTATTGATACAGCCTACTGGGTTCTCTAAGCACATTTTTTCTACTGGTGCATTCCATATATCGGACACAAATTTAAGTGCTTCTTCAGTTTTGAGAGCCCGTTCAGGCTGTTTGTTATTCCAGTGCAGACCACTTGCTGATAAATAAGTACAAGGTGGGTGAGCAATCACCAAGTCCCAATGCTCGTTATAAAGAGGCTCTAAACAGTCTCCTTCTATATGAGGTCCAGGTACTTCTGTCGGCAAAAGGTCGCAAGAGACTGCATCATGTCCAAGAGCAAGAAAACAGTCTCTTACAACCCCACTAAACTCACAGGCTATTAAGATTCGCATTCTAATTCCGGATAAGCATCAAATAAACAACTCTTTTTAGGCCACTTAATTTTTCCCTCTAGTTGCTTAATATACATATAAACATCATAAGAAACTTCAAAGTACCTACGTTTATGTGTTTCTTGGTCATAAATATTAATATAATACTTACCCTTCACAACTTAAACATACCTCGTCATCGAAAATACGTTGTCTTAATACTTCATCAGATACTTTTTCTGCTCTCTTGATAGCCTCTGAGCGAAGATAATAAAGGGTCTTCACTTTCTGCTTCCAAGCCTGCATATGTACTGCATGAAGCTCCATCTTTGAAACATCAGCAGGAAAAAACACATTAAGAGATTGACTCTGACAGATGAACTCTTGTCTATCTGCAGCAAGCTCAATAATATAAGCTTGGTCTATTTCTACAGCAGTTTTGAATACATCTTTTGTGAGATCATCAAGAAACTCAAGATGCTGTACAGAACCACCGTTTGTTACTATGCTCTTCCAAACTTCCGGCGTATCCATGTCCAGCTCTTGGAGAGCATGCTCAAGATACTCGTTTTTAAGTAGAGAAGAACCGGACTTAGTTTTTTGAGTAAACGCATTAGCTCGATAAGGCTCAATGCTAGGAGAAGTGTTGCCACAGATGATACTACTGCTAGCGTTAGGAGCAATAGCCAAAAGATGAGCGTTACGAACCCGCCCACTAATATCATCGGGACAGGCACCACGTACCCTAGCCAACTCTGTAGTGGCTCTGGTAGCCTCTGATTTAATATGGCTAAATATTCTACGATTGTGTACTTTTGCCATGACTCCCTCAAACGGGATATTGTTTCTTTGAAGATACGCATGAAAACCCATTGCTCCCAGGCCAATAGACCTTTCTTGTGATGCACTGTAAACTGCTTTTTGCAGTTCGGGTGGTGCATTCTCGATAAAGTATGTAAGTACGTTATCTAACATTTCTACAAGGTCAGGAATAAATTCAGGTACTCTTGACCAGCTATCATACTCTTCCAAGTTTACACTAGAAAGGCAACATACTGCGGTGCGATCTTCGCTAGTAGGTAGAGTAATTTCTGAACACAGATTAGATTGATTGACTTTAAGTCCTAATTCTTTCTGAAAATCGGGCAAACCGTTTTGAACTGTATCTCCAAACATAACGTAAGGTTCTCCAGTTTCTACACGATTCTGAATAATTTTCACCCACAGAGCCTTTGCGGATACAGTCTTTGTAACTTTACCACTATGAGGGTCTATAAGAGGCCAAGAATCGTCAATATTTTCTAATCGAGTGCATCTATCAATAACTTCCATAAACTCATCAGAGAGAATAATTCCATGATGTAAGTTTACAGATTTACGATTAATATCTCCACCTGTGGGCTTTCTCATATCGAGAAACTCCTCTACTTCTGGGTGTGAGATATCGAGATAGGCAGCATAGCTACCTCTTCGTGTGACTCCCTGCGAAAAAGCAAGCATTTCGGAGTCAACAACTTTCATAAAGGGGATAACACCAGTAGATTCGGAACCTTTAGAAGTTTTACTTCCTACAGAGCGAATATCTCCCCAGTATCCACCAATACCTCCGCCAACAGAGGACAGATAAGCATTTTCAGTATAGTGCGAAGTAATTCCTCCTCGGCTATCTTCTACATAATTGAGAAAACAGCTGATGGGAAGTCCTCGCTCAGTTCCTCCATTTGAGAGAACTGGTGTACTGAACATAAACCAGAGATTGCTTGCATAGTCGTACAGACGTTGAGCGTGTTCTGGGTTACTAGAAAATGCTTTCGCCGCACGTGCGAAGGCTTCTTGCGGTGAAGTTTCACCCTCAACAAGATAGCGATCTTCGAGAGTTTTGAAACTGAACTCAGAGAGCAGTTTATCCCTAGAATAATCTATATTAATCATTCAAAAATCCTGTTATTTCATCTTTCATCTCTGAGAGATTGTGACCTGGAAATTGGATTGCTTCTTCGCAATATCCTAATAAATCCATTAAATAATAGTTTGTAAGTAGTTTCTCTGGATCTTCGTTGAGGCTCTGAATATATTTATAGTGACTGTCTATTGGTAGTTGGTCATATATGTCGAATGCGCTACCATACTGTCGTATAAGATCAGAAGCACGCTTTGGGCCTACGCCCGCTACGCCGTCAATGTTGTCTCCCTTGTCTCCCGTCAGAACTTTGAAACTAATATACTCTTCGATTGGGAAGTCATGAAACTCATCCCAATTAAACAGAGTTGTTTCCTTGCGAGTGACTGTAGAAAACTTAGAAACATATTCGTTTACAAGTAAATCCCAGTCTCGGTCGCTAGATATAAGCCAGATTTCATCAATACCAAGTTCTTGTCGATTTTTAACTATGAAGGCCGCTAGGTCATCAGCCTCTACGCCTTTTCGACGAAGAACTAAATACTTCTGAGACAGAGCTTCAAGAGTTCTTTCGTACTCCTCAAAGAACTGCTCCATCTCTTTCTTTTCTTTTTCAGTTTGATTTTCGTATTTTTCCTTACGGTTGGCTTTATACTCTGGGCACAGCTCTTTGCGATAGGCACTATTGCCCTGGTCTGCTGCAATGATTATATTTGAGCAGTCGTATGAAATTGCAAGACTCTCTACAGTTCGCATATATTCTTCTTTGAACTCTAGTTTACCCTGATGCTTCCATCTGAAAGCAATGTTCATAGCGTCAACAACTAATACGTTATTATTTTGTTCTGGTACTTTGTCTGCAAATTTCATGGTATAAATTTTATTTCCTCACTCTCTAACCACTCTTCAGCTAACATTATATAGCATCCGAGCCAAGAAATCAACATATATTTTGTGTTCACGGGCTTTTCTGCCGTACATACATATATCTTAGATCTAGCATACTTAAAAAACAGTAAAGGAGCTTGAGACATATGTTCTGCTTGTTCCTCTAGTTTCTCCCACCATTTTACTAAGTAATTAGTTTTATTTGTAAAAACCTTGTCGGTCAGAGGGCTTTTTTCATAGTTTTTTACTTCAATACAAAAAAGATTTTTCGTATTCCCAGGTATGTACAAATCTCCTTTGAGGTAAGAAAGAGCACCTGAACTAGGTACTCTTTCAAACTGTAATCCTGTGTGCTTACGAAGCAAGTCCCTTACTAGGTATTCTCCTCGCTGTCCTTTAGCTCTAGAATCAACCATTTACTATCCTACTAATTTCGTCAATCTTTTCAATTCGTAGTTTTTCAAGCAATGGGTGTGACCATTGATGACTAACTATATATGTATTCAGATCTTCTTGCAGCAATACTTCTACTAAGCGCTCTCTTCCTAGCTCATCGAGTACATTCATAACCTCGTCTAAAAATAGAACATTCACTCTACTAGAAGAAAGGCTGCTCATCATTTTACGAATACCTAACAATGTAGCAGTATTGACTCTAGCAAGCTCTCCTGAGGAAAGTGCCTGTATATCTACTACATTACCATTGTCAGTGATTTCTACATTCAGTTTATCATTCGTAACTGCGAAATTTAGGGTAAATTTACCATCAGAAAGTTCTGCCAAGTATCCACCAGTTACTTCTTCCAGCTCTTTTACCAGATTCTCGATTTTATAGGCTATGAGTCCATTTGTGCTAAATGCCTTTTTGAGTATCTCAAGATTAGAACGCTTTTCTTTTATATCATTAAAACTTTCTTCAACTTCTTTAAGCTGTTCCTCAAACTCTGCTGTTTGAGTTGTGATAACTTCAATTCTTGCATTATGAGCAGAAGCAGCTTGATTTTGCTTTTCTATTTTGCGCACTTTTGCTTCTTCTTCTTGAATTTTAGTTTTAAGAGCGTTTATTCTTTCCTGCAAATCATTCGCATCTGTTACTTCTGAAGGAAGCTCTTGATCTATGCTAGAGAATAACTGCTGCCATTCTCGTATGCCTTCAGATTTTCTTTTATATTGACGATTTAGTTCTTCAGCCTCTTTAATCTTTGCAGCAGTATCCTCAATTATTTGATCGGCTGCAGCAATTTTTTCAACCTCTTTAGCTATAAGGCTATTTATAAACTCTTGATCTACAGATTGCTCACAAGTAGGGCATTTATCGCCCAGTTTATTCATTTTAGTTATAAATGAACTACTCGAACTCTTAACATTTCTAGCATTTGATGCTTCTACTTCGAACTCTGTAGTAGCTACTCGTTCATTTACTTCTATTGCCCTTAATTCGTCAATAGGTATATTTTTGAGTAATTTTTTATACTCATTGTTTTGGGAAATTTTTCGATTCGTAGACGAGAGATTTTGAAAATCAACTGTAAGTGAACCTAATTCCTGTCTTGCTTCTTCCGATATTTCTGGTAAATTTTGTATACCCTTTGGGGTAGTATCGGTAAGTTTGTTTGATTCTAACCATTTTTCAATGGTAGTTAAACGCCCTTGCAACTCAGAATATTCATTTTCTACTTCCCTGGCCATTACTTTAATAGCCTCAAATACCGCAACATATTCCTCCAGGCCTAATAGGTCTATAAGGAACTTTTTACGATTAGTATCTGTTGCGGTAAGAAAATTCAAACTCGCATTAGTATTCTGATATACTATTTGAGAGAATGTCTTAAAATCAATACCTATAATCTGTTCTATAGTTTTATAAGTATTTGTAGCAGTATGACTGCTAATATCTTCGCCATTTTTTAAGAGCTTTACCTTAAGCGATGCGCGTCGATTTAGATCAATCTCATACTGGTCTCCATCTTTATCAAGCTGAAGATTAATTTCATATCCTTTATTAAGAGTTCTATTTGCAATTTCGGCTTTCTTGATGCCTTTTGAGTTTTTGTTAAATAAAACTTCTTCAAGAATTAACGGGATGGAGGATTTCCCCACCCCGTTTGTTCCAAGAATCTGAGTAATCTTTTCAGCTGATAGGTCAAGAGAATTATTTGCTCCATAAGAGAAACAATTACTCCACTTCAACGTTTTTAGCAATATCATTGTATAGTCCTACAACACTGGGTATTTTACTCTCTTCTATTTGTAGAATATAGCTAAGATACTCTACTAGCTCCTCTCCTATCGACATGTTCTTATCGAGTATGAGAGTAGCCTCTGTACTGCGTTTTACTACTTTCTTATCTAGCAGCTCATTGGCTTCGGCATTCGCCAAGTCACCAAGATCACCCTCTAATTCATAGATTACATGGTCGATTTCACCTGGAATCATGTCTTTTGGATCACTAACAGTTCGTCTAATTAACTGGGGCAGATTAAATGGTTCCCATAACCAGTCCCATGTTCCTTCGTTAATTAACAAATAACCTGTATCAACCCGTGCTCTATGAAATGATGTAGTCATTGGACTACCTGGGTAAACTATATTTCTTTGAGTGTTACTATGTGCATGAAGGTCTCCAGCGAACACAACTGGAAAATCCTCAAACCTATCCAAATCGACTTCTGGGGTCACATGGGGAGGGATTGCTCCACGAACATGAGTAAACAAAGGCTTGCTGGTGTCAAAATGCTCTATACTTCCCTTTCTATGTAGCTCATTATACGGAAGGATAGAAAATCCAAAATCCGGATCTACATAAGATATATCTATGATAGTTACGAGAGGGTTTACCGCTTTTGTAACTTTTTTAAGATGCTTAAAAAATGAGGCATACTTAGTAGTAGCCTCATGATTTCCAGGAAAAATTATAGTGGGTACTTTAACACCGACTAGAAAGTCATAGTATAGTTCTTCTTCCTCCAACGTAGGGAGACGATCAAAAAGATCGCCCCCTATGATGTGCATATCACACTCTATAGCATGAACCTGTTTGAAGAACTCGTAGTAACGAGCTTTCGCCCAGTCTTTAGGAACATTCTTCTGCCCTAATTTAATATGCCAGTCGGCTGTAAACAGAATCATGATACATCAAAGTCTTCTGACATAGAATCATTATCAGTATTATCTTCTCCCGCTCCGTGGATTTTATCAAGAAGCTCTTTCTGAGCATCCGCAGTAGCACGAGGCAGCAGTTCTGCAATAGGAGTTGCACTATCAATAGCAGCTCGATGCTCATTCATAACAGCACCTTTGCTTTGCATGCTCTTAATTTGATTGAGAGTGTACTCTACGTTATAGACATGAGGGCCAGTCTTCTTCTTAGTGAAGTGAACTTCCCAACCATCTTCAAGATCAGTTGGGTCTCCCAAGTCTTTGGCAGCTTCAAGAATCTGATCAAACAGCTTTTTCTTCAGATTAAAGATTTTTGCTTTGCCATCAGCAGGGTCAATACACTGGACTGAATAAGACCAAGTTGCTTTAATATCGGGATATTGCTCCCTTACCCAGTCTTTTTCTGCGTTTGCCCAAGACTCAGTATTTCTATCGAAAGACAAGCACTCGATAGGAATATTTTTGTCGTTGGTTCCTTTTATCCAGTAGAGGTATCGAGGAAGAAGTTCCCCAAAGAAACGGACAACATTGTCGCCCATCTTAATTTCGTATTGATCTAACTGCTTCTTTTGAGCAGAACCTTTGGAATCAGTAAATTTCATATAAGTATCCTTTAATGAGTAGTTTCTTCCCACTTAAAATAGATTTCTCCATTATGAACAGAAAGTAACTTGTTGTTGTGAAGTTCCCCTGTATCAACGGGACAGTCCCGTTCAGACAAGGTTTTGCGTTTTGTGACTATATATTCGGAAAGGCTTCTGAAACTTGCTAAGGCCACATACTCAGCTATCTCATTATCTTCGTAAAGATGTCTATTCTCGAATATTGCGTTCGGATTGAGTAAGAATGAATCTCCATCCCAATCAATCAATCCTAGCCGCTTGGCTAAGAAATCGTAATTATTTTTAGGCACTGGTCTGTGTGTAATGTAGTGTATAATATCTACTACTTTACTAGACTTTCCTTCTGCTGTCGCGTAGACTTTTTGCCAGTTGTACTTTATCATACTATTTTCTGCGAACGAACATATATTATATAACAAAAGACCAAATTATGTCAAGTAATATTTTTCTATACTTTAATTGTATTGACTTTGTAACCTTCCTTGAGGTAGTGTCCCATTCTTAATTGAGCTTGCCTCTCAGCCGTTCTCCCCTTTAGATTTATATCAACAATTACAGGGTCTATCTTTCCTGGATGCTCTCTGACTACACGGCCAATAAGCTGCGTGAGCAGAGGAATGTTACTTACTGGAGCAGCAAGAATCAAGCAGCTTAGTGGATTCACACTTATACCTTCTGAAAAAATACTCTGAGTTCCTAATAGTATTTTTATTTCTCCTGAGTTAATTTTTCCTAAGGGCTTTTCTCTATCTTTTGTTTCACCAGTGATGAGAACGGCTGCTTCTCCAAGAGTTTCTTTTATTCTTTGCAGAAAATATACTCTGTCAGAGAGAAGAAGTACGGAGTGTCCTTTCTTTCTATATACTGCTGCCAGTACGGAGATAAGCTCACCATATGCCTCCTGCTTGACAAGATCATTTACTCGAAGAGCCCAAGGCGTCTTTCCTCCATCCATAAAACGAATGTCAGACTGAATCACATCCACACTAGGTTTCATGTAGTTTTCCGCCGGAGGTCGGAAAATCTTGTTGCCAAAGTAATCTTGAAGTATTACGTGTTTTCCGTCTTTTCTTTCTAAAGTACCTGATAGTCCTATCTTATACTTCGCATAGCTACTATCAACTAGTCTATTGAAAGTATTTGCAGGTATGTGATGGCACTCGTCTACTATAAGAGTACCAAACTCTTTTGAAAGATTATCTTTTACTTTATATAAAGACTGAGTATTTCCTATAACTATAGGAGCATTTATCTCATATCTGCCACTACCAATAATTCCAGGTTTTATACCATATACTTTTTCTACTTCTTTTGCCCACTGGTCTCTCAAAGCAATTGTATGAACAATAACTAGAGTCTTTTGGCCAAGTTTGCCTGCAATAGCTAAACCTGAAAAAGTTTTACCCCAAGACACGTTTGCATTAATAATACAATTCCCATCTACTTGGTCATATATTTCTTGCTGTGCGGGTCTTAGAGTAAACTTAAATTCTGGAAACTCTACAGGTATATCTTGACGTTTATCTTTTATTTCTGCCTCTTTTGGTATGAGGTCAGTCCTGCCCACAGGAATAGAACAAACAGCGCCTGTAATCTTTCTAAGATTCTTAATTATCGTAGGCGGCTTATCCTCTCGATAACTCTCGATTCTATAAGTAAGAGCCTTCTCCAGCTTTACTAATAAATCCGGATCAGGGTCTAAGTATATTCTATTCGATATTACGGCTTTCATAATACTCTAGTAGTTTGCTTTCTAGCTCTGCTTGTTTCTTGTGAAATTCTTTAGATGCCTCAATACTTAGTCTGGCGTTCTCTTCAAGAAGTTGCGCGAGCTTATCCACTCTCTTTTCTAATTCTTCTAGTCTTTTAATACTTTTGAATAATTTTAACATATTTGCAACTTATGTTTAGCTATTAAGTAGTTTTTTACTAAATCGCTCCTTACTATATCCTGCAGCCCAAATTCAATAAAATCAAAGTCATTCGGCATAGATTCCAATACTTTCATAAAGTTTCCGATTCCAGATTTATTACCTAAGTCAGATTGTAGAAAATCCCCACAAAAAATAATTCTACAGTTATTGCCAAATCGAGTAATGATACTATCAAGCTCATGAAACGTCATATTTTGACATTCATCTACAATAATAACTTCATCCTCTATGGTGTCCCCTCGAATATGAGAGGTGGTTCTAAATCTTATAGCTCCCTTCATTTTTAACTGCTCGTAAGGGTCGTCTCCCCTATCAAACAGTTGCTTACAGATTCCTGCATATGGAATCTCGTAGACCTTAGCTTTTTCATCCTCTGTGCCAGGTAAAAATCCTATTTCTCTTGTAGGTACGGCACTTCTTATAATAGTTACTTTACCGTATTCTTTTTTGAATAGATGGTCTAAAGCGAGATACATGGAAATAAAAGTTTTCCCTGTTCCAGCACAACCATGTAATAGTAGATTTTTCTCTGATTCAAACACTCTTACTTGTGTTTTTGTTATTGGTTCAATTTCTTGAAGTATGAAATTGAGCTTACTTAAAGGATCTTGCCTCTTTCGAGCCATCTATATCTTCCTTTTGAACGTAGCTGCTTCTTTTTCGCTTACGCTAAGCAGCTTCCAGGGCAGTCCATCTAACATAAGAATTTGTGCCCATTCCTCGGCATGAGGATAGTAGTCCATAGAAAAAGAACAATTTATGCCTTTTGCTAATATGACTGTGTGTGTTCCTTTAGAAATCTTACGAGTAATTTTTCTGGATTCCACATTGCAAATTTTTGTTTTAATATAAGAAAAGCAAAACCCTTTACTATCTATAAACTTTGTTGATTTACAGTTTATAAGTCCAATAAAGCTCAGTATTGCTTTTCCTATATTAGCAGTGAGGTGAGGAGTCTGCAACCTCCTCGTTCCCAAACTATTTCCAGCCTGATTAGTATCATCGAGTACCTTTCCATTCAGAAAAAGTAGTCCGTCCTCAAAGTATACGTTCTCACTGCTTAAAATGTATACTGGAAAACGGACTCGACGATGTACTTGCAGATAATCGAACTCTGGAAACATCTCTAGCCGTATACTTTCTCAAACTTACCCATTGAGTAGTCATCACCAATCTCGAAGTCACAACCAACAGGACTACCTGGAATATAAATTCCACGGTCACGTTGAATGCACTCGCGAAGAATATCTGAGTATTCTTCTACATCATCGAGAGCAACATCAGCTAGTACGGAGTCGTGTACTAGAGCGAATATATTAGCATCGAGTCCTCGATTTTTTACTATTTGATTCGCCTCTGTAGCTCCTAGAAGATTAATATCTGAAGCGGCAGACTGAACGAGAAAGTTGAGACCGCTGCGTATAGCATGGCTCTTCGTAGCCCGATCTTCTGACTTCGCATCAGGCAATCGACGCTTACGGCCAAAGAAAGAGTACAAGTGACCATTTACTTCAATCAACTTTTTCTGCTTGTTAATCCATTCTTCTAGCTTCCAGAATGAATTGAAGTATTCTTTGATCACTTGCTTTGCTTCTTCTACACTTAACTTGCCACCGTCTTTTGTTACTTGCTCACTAATCTTCTGCGGGCCAGCACCATACATGATACCAAAAGTAACAGCTTTTGCAGCCTGACGATAGCCACTATATAATTCTGCAACATCCTCTACTGGGCAGTCCAGACGAAATACCTTGTGTGCAATAGTAGAGTGAAAGTTGCCTCCCTGACGAAACACGTCTTGTAGCTCCAAGTCATCAGACAAAACGGCTGCCACATATACTTCGGCAGTTGTTAAGTCCATCGCAACAATTTTACGACCTTCAGGGGCACGAATACAGCCTTTCACGATAGGATCATCGCGAGGAATCTGCTGCATATTCAACTTACCACTAGAAGAAAGACGACCGCTAGTAGTACCATGAAGGTTAAAATTAGTACGGAGCCTACTGTCTCTATCCAATTGAGGGATAATTTTGTCAAGGTAGGTGTTTTTGATTTTACTTTTCTTTCTGACATTGAGAATCAACTCCGGTATTTCATGCACAAGGGCTAGTTTTTCAAGAACTTCAGCATTTGTAGAATCTGCACCAGTACCGGTTTTAATACCAGTTGGTTCTAGACCTACATAGTCAAACAGCAACTTGCGAAGCTGAATTACGCTGTTGGGATTGAATGGTTTGCCCTGGTCTTGCTCAAACCGTTTTACGTCTGGATGGTTTGAGAGAATCTCTGCTGCTTTATAGATTTCTTCTGCCATAAGAGACTGGCTACGAACCAGCCTGTCTTTGCAGAAGGGAACTCCATTATCCTGTGTATCAATAAGAAACTGACACGCAGGCTTAAGAATATCCTGATAGACACGCATAAGGTTTGGATTACCTTTCTTGAGAGCAGTTTCCATCTTTTCAAACAATAGAAATGTTACTAGAGCATCTATTGCTGCATAGTCCTGCATAACTTCGAATGGAATCCATTCCCAGCGAAAATCATCCTTGAGAATACCGTTGGATTTTTTGTACTTATCAATCCAATCGTACATAGGTTTCTCATAATCTCCATAGTCAGTGTACTTCATAGCCAACTGCTTGAGACCATGTGTGCCAGGACGTTCATCGATAACATAGTGCATCAGCATTGTATCTTCAAACGTAGGAATTTTCAAGTTGAAATGAAACTCGAAGAAAGGAACGTCAAACTTTGCGTTGTGAAATACAGGACGCTTCAGATTGAAGAGTTCCTGAAGTTTTTCTTCTACAGCTTCGTCTATACAATCAGCATTAATATAAACACCACTATCGGGTTCAGCGCTCAAGCTGATACCGAGAATGTGTCCATTACGCGGATAAAGACCGGAGGTTTCTGAGTCGACACCAAAGAAATCATACTTGGAGTCTAGGCATTTTTGAATATAGTCAATTGCTTTCTGTGAATCCTGTATACCATAGATTCTTTCTGGGTCAATCTCAGCTTTTACTTTGTCCCCACTAATATAACCAAGAATGTTATCCAAAGCGTCAGTCCAAGTTTTCTTGGCTTCTGGTTTGAACTTAAGCATTGCAGGGTTAATAGTAGGAAGGAATTTGTCATCCACAAGTGTACCGGCATACTCAGTAATCTGAGTTACCTTTGTGAAATGTTTGAGTGGCTCGGAGCCAATCAGAATAACCCAATCGTAGTCACTAGCATCCATATCGAGATCGACATCTTTCTTTAGGACTTTTTTGACGGCTGGGTCGGAACAGAGAGCAAACCTATCAAAAGGAAAAGTAAACTCTCTGTACTGATTTCGGGAGGGTTTAGCCTCAACAAGTGCAACTTTCATAGTTATTCTCTATACGAAAAAATATATTATATAATAATTCTGTCAATTTGTCAAGTATAATTTTTTCTTCAATCCATCAACTTGCCTCTGCGTGAGGTCACCAGGGTCTCCAGACTTTAGATTAATTGTACGAACATGAAAGTCTCCGACAACTTTCTTTACGGAGTCACTAGCTTTCTTACCCGCTTCATCGGAATCAAACATAAGATCTAGGCCAGTGACTCCTGAAATCTTGAGAAGCTCGAATTTGTCTTTGTCAAACCTATTTACACCGAAGCAGCACACTGCATTTGTTAGACCTTTGTCATAAAGGTTCAGCATATCAAATATTCCCTCGACGAGAATAACCCGCCCCTGAAGTGGGCGAGCTTTGGGGAACAAAGGTAACTTTGCTCCTGGGGGACTAATTTTATATTTAGTATCTAGTGTGCCTGCTTCGTCTCGACCAATAAATGCTACGATTCTATCACTTGTATCTGTTATGGGAAAATTGATCCTACCCACATAATCAGAACTAAAGCTCCAAAAAGCATTAAAGTGACTGTAAGTTTCTGCAGAGATTCCTCTATAATCTCTATGAAAGGGTGTCGCTCCCTCTGGCATTCGGAGTCCGACTCCTGTTGTTCGTAGCTCATTTATCTTCCTCTTTAGTTTTTCTCTCTGTATACCAAGAATGCTTATCTCTGCATCATAGTGCTTGAATACATTTCCTTTGAATCCACAAGAAAAGCAATTAAATACTCCAAGTATTCTGTCAATTCTCATGGATGGGTTAGTATCATCATGTTCAGGGTTTAAGCATCGAACAAGAACATCCTTCCCAGAAATTCTATACTTTATGTTTTCTTTTTGCAATAATTCTTCTACTTGGCTCATGCAATATCCTCATAAACATCTTCTTCTGATTCACCCTCTTGGGATATTACAGCAGTTTCTGGGCCCATCTTCAGCGAAGTCCAGTCCATTACTGAAGTAAAGTTAGCCTCGTCATCGCCGTCTCTCATCTTCGTACACTCAAAAGTAATAGCATTGTCTTTCTTTTCGTGTGCATTGAGTACAAAAGCAGCATCCGCAGCATCCAGAATACCTTTTGCAAATCTAGCTTCTCCACTAGCATCGATCTGATACGGAGAAATCACAGGAACATTGTATTCCTGAGCAAAAGTTTTCAGAGCTTTACTTACTTCTATCTGTTCTGTCCAGTCATATTGACCCATTCTATTACTAACTGCATGACCTCGTTTAACCTGGTTAATGTAATCTACAATAATTACTTGAGGCTCTAGTTTTCTCATCTTTTTATCTAGCTCTGTTCTTATATTTGCAAGAGATAGAGAAGGGTTATATACAATATCAAGCTGATGTGGCTTGAGAGGATTAAGACTTACTTCTTGATGAAACTGTCGAAAGTTTCTATGGTCTAGCCAATTTGTATAAGCCCTCTCACTATTCTCAAACCGAGACGACCACCACTTTGCTACTCGTATCCATTCGTCCCAGGTCAAACTGCCGTTCTTGAGGTGACCTGCTGGAACTCCTGTAGCAATCGCACAGCATCTCTGCATGATTGACTGCGCTGTCATTTCTATCGTAAAGTAGATAGACGATTTGCCTTCTGCAAACATATTAGTGGCGACATTAGCACAAGTAAGCGACTTGCCTGCTCCACGGCGTCCACCAATAAGAATAAGGTCTGTTGGTAGAAACTTGTGCTGCTGGTCGTACTCGGTGTTGAGGGATAGTGGAAGACTTCTTTGGAGATCCTCTTCTGTAGCCATCAAGTCCATCTTCTGCATATTTTCAGAACGGGACTTGACATCGACTTTCTCTTCTAAATCCATAACTATAGACTGTAGAGCTTCTATACTTTCAGCAGCAGATTCTACAGCAACTATATTATCCAAATAATTATCTAGTTGTGACATAGCCTCTATCTGTACATACTCATTCTTCAAGTATTCCAGTAGAGTGGGTGCGTCTATATCTATAGACTCAGAAAGTTCGAGTGAACTAAACTTCTGTCGGAGATTGCCATCCCTGATAGAAAGTTGTAGTGCTTCAAAGGAGGGGAGAATGTTGTGCTCTTGTACATATTTGTCCAGAACATTCCAGATAGATACATACTCAGCGGGAAAATAGTGCTTCTCGCATTCCGCCCACGTTTCCATATCGCAATTCGCGATTACAGACTTGAGTAGAATACTAGACAGGTTCAATTATAGGTTCCTCGCTTGAACAAATGAGCACGAAAAAGCTGGGAGGAGGAAAACCCTGCCTCCCAGCTTGGGGTAGCATGAATACTAACTAATTAGTTAGCAGCAGCCTTTGCTGCCTTTGCTGCGCCATCATAGTTTTCACAAGTCAGGCCGCGACGAGTCAGCATCGTCTTGACACCGCGAGCGGTCTTACCGATTTCATCGGCAATCTGCTCAACAGTCATGGAAGCAACATCAACACCTTCGAGAGGGTCAACGCGGCTGGTTCCTTTGCTTTCCCGTTGTGCAGGAATTGCAGAGATCGCATCAGAACGAAGGAGCGAGAGAGCCTTGCCTCGAACTTGATTGACGCTTCGGTCAAGAGCTTCAGCAATGTCTTCCAAGAAAGCACCATCGTTAGCCATGCTAACAAAAGTAGCTTCCTCAGCTTCGCTGAAAGTACGAGGAGTCTCACGCGCTGGAGTAGGAGCAACGTGCTCGGTCAGTTGCATAGACAGCAGCTTACCCTGGATTTGCTTTGCAGAGAAAGCTCCACCCTCAAATGCTTCAGCAATCTGAGCATAAGTATAGGTTCCGCTGTTGTCAGTAACAAACTGCTGCAGAGTAGCTTCTTGCTCAGCAGTATACTTGCGAGAAGCCGCAGAAGCAGTTGATTCTACTTCAAATCCCATTTTGCGTAGCTTCGCTGCTACAGACTTAGGGGTTGTCTCAAGCTGCTCAGCAGCTTCACGAACCGTAGCTTGAGAAACCGGAGCTTCATCGCCTACGAATGATGTAAGAGCGTCAGTGCGCTCGTCAGTCCACTTAGGAAGTGCCATTAATTCACCTCAAATTATATCAAAAAGATTGTTAGAAATAGAGACACCATTGTCTCTGGCTTTTTTAGTTTTTGCGGATTCCATCCCGCTTTCGTTGAGCAGTATAGTTACATCCTTTGTAATGCTAGTTTTTACACTATAGCCCGCACCTACTAGAAGTTTCTCAGCTTCTGCTTTTGTTTTTACTGAACTCAATCGTCCAGTAATACAAACAACTCCTCTCGCTTCAGAAGAAACAGCCTTAGCTTGTGTCTCAAAAGAAAAGGGCAGAAAATGAAATCCATCCAGATATTCCTCATAGTACCAATCCATGAGATTTTCGGTAGCCTTTGGGCCTAGTCCTGCTTCAATACAGACTGCCGTAGAAAGATCGCTAATATGCGAGATTGCCCCACAAACCTTTTCTGCGGCTGTTTTTCCGATCAACGGAATAGAAAACGCTGGCAACAAATCCTGTAGCGTTGCGCTACGAGACGCTTGGATTTCAGCATACAGTTTAGCTGCAAGCCTTTCAGAACCTAGAGCAGATGCTATGTAGTCTTCGGTCAGGTCATATATCTGGAGAATGCCAGTCAAGCCTAACCGTTCAATAGCTTTTGGCCCTAAGCCCTTGATTTTCAGCACTTTAGCAAAGTTCTCAACACGCTGTGTTGCTTGACCCTTGCAGGATACATTCATACAAAAAAGAAGGTCTTTTTTCCAAACCAGATCAGAGTCGCAGCTTGGGCAATTAGTTGGGGCTTCAATTTTCAAGAATTTGTATCTCCACTGAAAGAATATATATTATAAGTGATTTGACCTACATTGTCAAGAATTATTTTTTTGATGGTACAGCTAGAATTATTTCCTTTTTTATTTGAAAGCACTCTGTATGTCCGCCAAATTTTTTCTTCGGTTTATAGTGGTACTTTTGGAACTCTTTATGTAAAGCCTGCTCCAGGCACCAACAATTGTAAATAGTATCGTGATAAGTCTTCTGGATACGAATATCATAGCCGTTAAAGCCTCGACTTCTCTTTAATACGTTTTTCCAGTTCTTACCCTGAGCGATTCCTATCTTTAGACATTCTCGCTCATTTGTTTCTCTATCAACCAGAATGACGCAATAGAGAACTCCATCTTTGTCTTTTTCCTCTGGATGATTTTTGAAATAGGTATAATTATAAACCCCAGTCATTAGTAGGCCCTGGAAATATTACTACATTATCTGGAATATCCCGCTTTTCGACTGGTTCTTCGTGTACTAAGACAGCCATCTCTCCGATGGAAACATCCTCGGAGAGAGACTGAATGAGATCTTCTTCCTTACAGTTAGTAAGAATTTCTATCCACTTATCGAGGGTAGCTTCCCGTAACTCTGGAGTAAGAAGAAAGAATGGTGCATTGACCGACACAGCAGGACGAAAGTCCTCTTTTGTCGATACAATGCCCAAAAAAGCTAGTACATTATCTTGTTCAAAGTCCATCTACTCTCCTCAAAATCTTGGGGATAATTTCCCCAGACCGGATGATTTCAACATCACAACCAATCTCTAAATTCATGCTCTGAATAAAAGCAAAGTTGTGTAGAGTTGCACGAGATACCATAGCATCATCTACAAGCACAGGCTCAAGAATTGCTACTGGTGTAACTACTCCGGACTTTCCTACATTCCACTCAACTTTAAGTAGCTTTGTCACTACCCCTTCTTTTTGTTCTTTTAGTGCATATGCGCCACGAGGGTGTCGGGCAGTGTATCCGAGATTCGTAAACTCTTCAACATTATCTATACGAAATACTTTACCGTCATGAGGATACTCATTCCAGTCATTGTCCAAAACTGTACTAAAACCCTGCTGTGTGAGGGCTGTCATACAGGATGACCAACGATCGTGTAAGTACGGATAGATGTCATACGCAATAAAATTAAGTGGTCGAGAGCGAAATTCCTCTATATCTTTAAGATTCAGAGAACCCGAAGCCAGATTTCTGGCGTTGGGCAATGTGCGAGGGCACACAACTTCGCCTGTAATTTGAACTATACCAGCTAGTTCAATACTCGTAGGTACAAGATAAGACACTTTCTCTGTAATGTCTATGCCAGCTACACCATCACCTCGTGTGAGGGCGTACAAGAGTTTTCCATCCCTATAAAGGATAGAGATTGCAGCTCCATCGAGTTTTGGAGTTACAACTACTGGGCCAGTAGACACATCGAAAGGAGAGTCCTCTCCCTGATATACCTTCTGTAGACTATACATTCTTTTATAATGCTCATGCCTAGAGCCTGTCTCATAGCCGACTTGCAGATAATTCTGCTCCTGGGCTAAGCGATCGAACTCTTCGTCACTCATTATAGGCTCACCCTCGTAGTAAGCCTTTGATGCTTTATCAAGTAATTCTTTCATTAAAGTTCCTGATGAAAAATACTATTATAAGGCAAAAAACAAAGAAAGTCAAGTTTATTTTTGGTAACAGTCACGAATAACTTCCGAAAAATATTCCTCAATAATTTCCTTACTCTCTGCAAGAGAAAGTATCTCTGACATAGCACTAAACAGTTCTTTTGAAGTATCAATGCCTAAGGGCATATGAACACCCTTATTTGTCGGCTTCCATTCTTCGTCAAAGTCTTGATAGTATTCCCTAAAGTGTAAATACTCCACTCCTCTGAACTCTGAAACGGTCATCCGAAATTGCTTATGATCTTCCTGAAAGATTATTCGAGAGTATACTTCTTCAGACATTTGGGTCATTCCTCAGGATTTTGGCCAAAGGAACTACTGACTTTACTCTGTCTGTTTTCATAAGTCTATAAGAATCAGTATCCCAGCAGAACATCAGAAGAGTATCTTCTGTCTCTTTTGCCCTATTATTCTTCTCTTGAATATAAGGCGTAGAGAAATCCAAAGTACAGATATTGTACTTTGTCTTATTCGACTGTGCGCTCTTATAGGTTATAACAGCATCTCCAGCATCTTCTAAACGCTTTCGCAGTTCTTCTTTTTTCACATCTTACTCCAACAGCTTAGTAAGAAACCTCTTTCTTCGCGGCTATTTTGGTAAGAATTTTAGATGCAGGAGAGCCAGGCGGCGAGAGCCGCCCAGCTTTGGTGTTACTGGTTTATTTCATTAATCATGTTAGTGAAATAAAGAGCAGCTTTACCTGTAAGTTTAGATACAATATCTTCGTCTACAGTTTGTCCCGCATCTTGAATAGCGGAAGTGAGTTGCTCGACAGCAGCGGCTTTTGATACTCGTGTACCGCCACCAGTGCTACCAGAAGATTTTGCACTTGCAGTTGGAGCCTTCTTAACGTAGACTTCTGCTTTAGTCAGAATCATACGAACACCGTTAGGGCTTTCGTCCAATTCTTCTGCAATGTCTTTTACAATATCAGCACTGTTTTCTGGTGTAGGCTCCGCTGCCAGATATGCGTCTACTGCTGCTTGTCGCTTGTCATCATCCCAAGCCATATAAATTACTCCTTAAAGAGATGGGTTATTACCGCTTTTTTATACACTTCAGGTTTGAAAATGAAGATAACAAAAAACATCGGTGAGAATAAAAATGTTCCAATAAAAATAACTCCTAAATAAACTAACCAATCAAGGAACGAACCAAGAGTTTTAACTGCTACTGCATACTGCCAAGTTCTGAAAGTGATTGCTGTAGCAGTGATTAGGCTAAATAGAAAATACCATAGTAAAATATCACGAACCAAGAGTTACTCCGTATTCTTCTAAATGGGACAGCTTACCAAGATCATAAGCTGCTGAAGAAGCATAGAAGCCTCCTTTCGTATATCCTTCAGTTTCCTCAAAGATATACAAGTCATAGCAAGGCGTACCATACTTGGGGACATACTTGTTATCATCTAGTCTTTTCAAAATTTTACCTGGCTTATGATAATAAGCTGACCAGACAACTTCCCCTACTGCAAATTCTTCTGAAACACACTCATCGGGTAAATACTCTACTGAGTGCTTCTCTTCTCCAACAGCTCTTGTCGGAACACCGACTTTTGCAATCAAAGATTTTACAAAAGCGTTTGATCTATAATTGGCCTTAGCTATGTTTGTAATAGAGACGCCTTCCATGTATGCTTCGATAATGTATCGCATCTCGTCTTTAGAAGCAGGCTGTCCGCGTTTTTTCGCTTTCATCCTTTTTGCTAAGTCCTGCTGTTCCTCAAATCCTTCTATAATCCTGTTAAGACGAGTTGTATTATAGGCGATATTTAGGATTTCGCAGGCTTGTTTTTTAGTTATAGCAGGTGAAGAACTTAGCAACGTAATAACTTTACGGATATTATTGTCACTTAAGTTCTCATGGTCTTTTTTCTTAACTCGTGCCATCGTTCACCTCAACTGTAAAAATACTATTATAATGGATATACCAAAATAAGTCAAGATTTATTTTAAGCTGACACTTTATCAAATTCGCACAACTCTGTCCACTTAAGAACAATCTCTGTGTGATAGTGCATATCTCTGAGGATATGCTTTGGTTTAACATTATATCTCTTCGCTAGAGGTATAACTTCGTTCTGAAAGCTCTCCCAGGGTAGATTTCTAGGCAATCCCTTTCTTAGCTGCACAAGATCCCCATAATATTTTTTAGCAAACATGGGGTTTGTTCTCAGTTTTGTTTTTAATCTAATCCTTCGTAACAATTTTTTTCTCCTATCTAAAACAGTACATATTTTAGATCCTTTCTGACAATATGTCAAATATTATTTTACTCGTAGAAAGCTTTTAAATGTTCCCAGGCATCTCCAGATGAGATTTCTTCAGGAAACCACTGACACCAAGCTAGTTCATTTAGCCACTGCTGTCTGTCCGGGTACTCTAAGTTATTTAGCTGAGAATATTCTTTCATACATATATCCCAACACATAGAACCCCTATCCAGGGCCAGTACTGGTACTCCACTTATTATGCTATCTACTCCGCTATTGCTATTAACGGTAACTACTGCTTTACACTTTTGGAGTAAAACATCTAATGTATAGGTACTTATTTGGGTTCTACTACCTTTTATTTCTATTGCCGGGCCCCTGGGATGTGGCTTAAATATAACTGGTTCTTTTATTTCTTTACAGATTTTTTTGCATATGTCAGAATAATTTATATCTAATGAACTAATAGACTGGTCTCCTGGTACTTGTCCTGTTACAAGAATAAATGAACCCGAAGTTTTCCAGTCTTTCAATCTGCCATCATTAAATAACTTATCCCACCGAGTACTGTCTTTGCCTTTGTTTACAAAGTCTGCTCTCCCATTTAAACCATTATACCCTAAAGAGATATTCAAGGGCCAATGATTTTTATCCACTCTAGGCTCCAGATAGGACGCTTCCATCATTAAAAAATCTTTGCATCTATTTTTATGGGGATTTATAGACCTGCCTCCCCAACCTACTAGCAAGTCACAACTCTCTACCGAGTTTCTATCAATAGAATTATACTTAATTCCATGCTTATCTAAGCCTTTCTTGAAATGGTTTGCTGCCATTATGTGATGCTTAGCACCATCTGAAATAATATTTATTTTCATAGTGTAATTATAAAGTTCTCACTAATAGAATTATCTTTTCTATAAATCCACTCTACATTTCCGAATTGAGATAAATATTCTTCCCATTTTTCGTATGTTTTAATATTTATGTGAAGATTGTTGCCTTTATGTACGCTAGGTAGATTACTGATTGCTAAATAAATATACTTTTTAGATACTCGGCACAGCTCCTTCATTATTTCTTCTGTCTGTTCTGGGAGGTAATGTTCCATAGCATCTAAACAAGTGACTAAATCAAATTGTTTGTCCTCAAAAGGCAGATCATTGCTCCAGGCAAATACTACTTTTTCAGGAATTAACAGGTCTTCGACTATATCAGTACCCATACTACTTATTCCCAGGCTTCTCATGTAATCCACAATTTCTGCCCTTCCTGTACTAACATCTAAATGGCTTTCGATTTTACTTCTGGCTCTGATGTTTTGAATACATTTTTCAGCGGATTTTTTCCTAGCTAAGCCCATCTTATAGTTAGGGTCTTGGTAAGATTCTATATACTTATGTTGTTCTACTTCTTGTGGATTCATGCTAAATTGCCATTTTCAAAACATAGACCATACTCTCTAAAAAATTCTCTTTTCATAGAACTAAGATTTCTTAGCTTAGCTGTCTCTGTGGGATTAAAGATAAAACCTTTAGACTCTAACTGTTCTATCCAGTATTCCTGGGTTCGAAGGTTTACGTGGTGGTGCCCTTTTTTGCCTGGAGGTGCAAAAGTCATGCAAAGAGTTTTTCCACAGAGAAAAGAAGCAATAAAATTATCTAGGAATTTTTCTTCTACGTGCTCAACAAATTCGCAACTCCAAACTAAATCATAAATATCTGGTAACACTAAGGGAGCGGTAGTGTAATCATGAATTATCATACTTGTTTTCAGGGTATAGTCTCCATCCACCCCTTTTACTTTTTCGTATCCTTGTTCCTTAGCCTCTAGTAACATTCCTCCAGGGCCGCAACCTATGTCAAGAAAGCTAGTGGCTCCCTTTTCTTTGAAGTATTTGAGTATAGCGGAATCAACGTGAGATATATCTCCGTGTCCGCCTAAATGATCAGGAAGCATATTTTTCTAAGGTCTCCTCTAAATCTGCTTTCTCAAAACAAGTGAGGGCAGAATTTGGTGTACAGTTTATTACCAACTGCTTTATTTCAGGTTGTATTGTACCAAAGTTTTTTGCAAAACTCGCATAAGGACTGTTACTATTTAATGGTCTAGGGTGGTCTCCAAAAAAGTGTTTTTTATTGCCCACTTTTTGCATATTGTACCCTACTAGAATGAACTTCTTTC
>Ga0181569_10000666_pt1 | contig 26471 bp, 24 predicted proteins | sample 101ome_19_FD_132452 | JGI IMG/M metagenome (GOLD analysis project Ga0181569, IMG submission 132452) | Coastal salt marsh microbial communities from the Groves Creek Marsh, Skidaway Island, Georgia - 101405AT metaG (megahit assembly) | ecosystem: Environmental > Aquatic > Marine > Intertidal...
ATGCTTGTGGGACCGTTTCCACATCTTGTTGAGTTGGCGCACTGGGCTCTGGAAGAGTCAGTGGTTGGCTGGGTTCCGGAAGCGTTTCGGGTTCTGGCAGAAGGGGTGCTACGCTGAGCGCTGGAGCGGGTTGTGCCGACTTCCCCATCGTCTCAATCACGAGGTCGATGTGTTGTGTTTCAAGCTCTCCGCTTCTCAAAAAGTCAACAAAGGCTGGTCCAAGCAGGGCCGTGCTGTTGTGAATAAGGTAGGGTTCCTGTCGCCATCCCGAGAGATAGAAATCGTGCCGTCCTCCGTGATCGGAGAACGAAAGACGGTGAAGGTCAAGTTTCGACATCAACAACCCTGCCAGGCCGGCGAGAACGAACACCCCTCCGCCAAGAACGAAGAGGCCTTGAAAAACAGAGGTGGCAAACAAGAGACCTGCGCCAATCGATGCCCACCAAACAAACTTGAGTTTGTCAAACATGTCCAAATGTGTGTGAGAATAACCAGAAATGTGTTCTTTGACCAAGGCCATGCGAACGCTCAGGCGACGGACTCCATCCGGATCGTAGCGTGCTTCAACAATTCTCATCAACTTCTCATCGACGATGACGGAGGTCGATTCATATCCGTTCAGGTGCTGACTGAGTGGAAATTCCACCACATCCTCTCCCTGCAGGGCAAGAATAGGAGCGGCTCGAATGGGCAGTGTCCACGGTGCGGGATTTGCTAGGCCAGTCGAGGAAGGAGCAGTTGCTTCCGAACCCTCCACTTCGATGGTTTCGTCATCATCGGGCGCCTCTTCGGTAACGGAGGGAGTTACCTCGTCCTCATCCATTGAAGGCGGCTCCTCGTCGGTGGGCCAATCGACCTCAAGGTCATCGCTCATGAAAATGGCTTGTTATCGTGAGACCATTAACACACCGATGAGGTTCAACGATGAATTTCCGCAAACCAAACCGTCAAGCCTTCTGACGCTTTGAAGCCCTTTCCTTCCTTCGTTCCGACCACGGTGGTTGCATCGGACTGATTGACGTACGAAAGGACTTTTTCGGTCACGGGTCCGTTGAGCAGGACGGCTTCAACTTCCTCGGAATCGCTCATGGCCTTTTCAAGTTTAGAAGGGCCAATTTCGTCCGAGAAGCTGCCGTCTGCAAAGCGAATCAAGGCCTTGTTTTTGCCCATTTCATCGACCTTGTCAAACAATTCTTGAATGTCGGCTGGGGCTGCTTCAACCTCTTGGGAGGAGAATTCCTCATCCATGTCTTTGTCCCAGTCCTTGTTTCCACCAAACTTTTCGTCATCTTTGGCGATCTTCTTGTCAAGTTGGTGCTTGAATTTCGTAGCCTCTACCTTCTTTTGAAGCGACATCGTAACGGTTTTTTGCGGGAGAAGTTCCCATTCTTGACCAACCGGTGCTTGAGCAACATGGTCCACCTTCATCATGTCATAAAGCTGCAAGAACAGCATCTCGCCACCACGATCGCCGTCAATCGCAACCGTCACGCTTTCCTTGCCGTTCGCAAGGTCGATGAGTTCTTGCTTGATGTTGCCTGAACCGTCAGCACTGATGGCGTTTTTCACACCGCAGTTAAGGAGGTTACGAACATCGTTCCGCCCTTCGACGATAATGAGCGACGATGAGGATTCAACGTTTGGCCCACATGTCAATCCGTGGAAAGAGGTGGCCGTACCAACGGTCAACACCGAACGAACCTCTTCGATGACCGTCTTGGAAGCGGCTTCACCGGAGTTCACCATGGTGAGAAGAAGTTCCTTTGCTCGGTCAACAACAGCCGTGCGTTTTGTTGCACGAATGTCGGAGATTTGCAAGACCTTGATGATGGCGTTGCAGGGGCCAATTCGGTCAATGGTTTCAAGTGAGCTTGCAATGATAGCGGTCTCTACATTGTCCATGCTGCTGGGGATGATGATCGTCCCGTGCACTTTCCCGTTCTTGGTCTCCATCTCAACATCAACGTGCCCGACGCGTGCCGTGCGCTGAAGTTTTCGAAGTTCGAGGTCATCGCCCAACAGACCTTCGGTTTGGCCCATGATGGCCCCGATGATGTCCTTTCGCTGGACAGTGCCGTTTACCTTAATATCAGCCCGAATTTCATATTTCATGGCCTTGCCTTTGTTTCCGCCAGAGCGGTTAGAGTTGTTGTTACGTCCCATGGAGTTTCTCTCCTTGTGTTGCACAGACATCGTTTGCCACGAGCCATCTCCGCAGGAAGATGGACATCCGTTGCAATCACCTGACAAGCAGGTGAGGTGAATGTGAACATTCCTCCCACATGCCGTGCCCTTTTGAATCCTGTGCCAAAAAAATCGCTCAGGATTTGGTTTTTGACAAACGGTTTCTTCAAGAAGTCGGAGTCCGTGGAGTGAATCGTGTCGTCATCTGAACTTGGGGCCTTGGACGTTTTCCGTTCAACGGTTGAAGTCATGCTCTCAGACGGCGTTCTCACGCGGGAAGAAAAACGACTGATCATCAAATTGGCCAGTGTACTGAACCTCACAGAAGACGAGCCTGCTTACATCTATGAATCCATTCAGTCAAAGACGGAATCAAGGCATGGAGATCTTATTTCTTCGGATGAGATGCGCTCGATTTACACGAAAGTTTTCGAAGTTGCCATCGTGAACGCCTCCCTGTCCAAAGACGAATTCCGAGTGCTCGCTCACCTTCGTTCGCAGTTTGAAATCGGCGACGAACTGCACGCCGAAATTGAGCATGAACTGCGAGAGATGGTGAAAGAAAAATACGAGGACAAGGCCGTCATCGATACCTTGATGGACACCCTCCGAGATTCGGTTGGACTCGTTGGTGATTTGTTTGATACCTTCCGGAAGAAATCAAACGAAGGTGGAGCAAATTGAATCCTTTTCTGGATGATTGGTTGGAGGGGCAATCCCCCCGACAACTGTCATCAAAACGAAAAACACTCCGTTTTCTAAAGCAGGCCTATGCTGCTTGTGTCAGTGACATCATCAACAAGCCGCGGACAGATTTGACCACAAAGGATGGTCATTTCGCCTTCCATATTGGTACCCCGTTACCCGATTTGCGACACATTGCTTCGTGGATGCTGACCAAAGCACCCAACCATCGGAAACTCGCTCGCTTCATTCCTGCGCTTTGGAAAAGGCATGGAAGAGAAGACTTGAGCATCGCAGGGTTGCTGCTTGCCAATTTGGATGATGAAGCACTTGGACAAAACGGATGGATGGCGTTCATCCACCTTCTTCAGCGCCAGGAGCCGTTGATGGTTGTGTTGGAGGTTGCAGAAGAGTTGGTCCGCGGGGGGCGGGCTGTGCCCGATGACGCTTGGATCAGAGCCGCCGCAGAACAAAGCCCGATGTGGCACCAATATTGCGTGCTGTTCCTCTCCCTGCGTCGTGACGAGATGCCGTGCCGTGATGTGGTCGTGACCGCTCCAAAAGGAGGAGAAATGTTCGAACGCATCCGTTCAAGATTGCTGGAAACGGAGCATTGATGGTGCTCGGGCAGGTGTTTGAACCATGGCTGAGCGCTTGTTGCCTGCAGAAGACCCCGTTTTGGAAAACGTCCTGCGATGGACCGTTGACCGAGATGCGAAAGATGTCCGCCGTCTGCTTGAATGGTTACCAGAGGCCCGTTCCAGTCGAGAACGAAAGGCACTGTTGCACCGTGTTCGGGGATTGCTGAGTGAATTGGAAGCAGCCCTTGATGAACTTGACAGCATGCATTGAGGCGAAATCATGCCGGTCACAGCACTCGTGTTCGCAGGTGGACTCAGTCGCAGAATGGGAGAGGACAAGGCTGGGATGTTTGGTGGAGTGGAACGCTTGCGCCAAATTCTAAGCGAAACAGGCGTGACCCGCACGGTGGTCTTGTGCGGTTCACCTTCACGGCGTTCCTTGTTTGAAGGCGAAGTGATGGTGGACCCTGATGGTCTTGAGGGACTTCACCAACTGATTGTGTGGGCGCGAACTGCTGTTGGAGGAACGGTCTTGTTGGTCCCATGTGATGCGTTTTTACTGACCAAAGCCGGCGTTCAATTCATGCTTGAGCACGAGGAATCGGGAGGCGTCCCCACCGATGTTCAGGAGCGAAGACAACCACTGTTTGCCTTGATCCCAGAGACGTGTTTTCTTGATGCTCAAGCGACGTCAGTCGGGGGCTTGCTTGCGGACCTTCCAACGCTTGATACGGGGGCGTTGGGTCGCGAATTTACCAATTTCAACACACCGTCAGAGGTGGCTCGCCATCAACTCTAGCCTTTCCGTTGACCAAATGGACGCGCCCTTCTGCTATCCATGACAACACCGTTGGATAGAGTCGGTGTTCCTCGATTTTAACACGGGCGCTCAGCGAGCCTTCATCGTCATGGGAAAACACGGGCACACTGCACTGTCCGAGAATGGCCCCGGTGTCCATGCCTTCATCCACCAGGTGAACCGTGCATCCACTGATGGTTGTGCCAGCAGCAAGCACGTCACGATGAGCGTGAGCGCCAGGAAAATGTGGAAGAAGGGAGGGGTGAATGTTCACCACGCGATGCTGCCACCGATTGAGAAAGTGTGGAGAAAGAAGGCGCATGTAGCCGGCCAAAACCACGAATTCAATCTCATGCAGTTCCAGTTGCTTGAGCACCAGCGTCTCATGTTCTTCTCGAGTGCGCCCTTGACCTGATTCATCCATGCGTTCAACCACGGCTGTAGGGACATCAAGAGAGCGTGCTCGCTCGAGTCCGTGAGCGTCTGCTCGGTTGGATAACACGAGGACCGTGGTGTGGGGTAGATGTTGGGTACGCTGAGCCTTCACCAAGGCTTCCATACCGCTACCTGAACCCGAAATGAGAACGGCGCAACGCAGCGGTTCATCCGGCGTCGCCATCCGAGGGCCAACGGTTGTTGCAGGTGGCACGGTTTGTCCAGTCGTTGGCGAGATTCAACCCTTTCCCAGCAAAACCAAGGGTTTTAGTCGCCGCCTTTTTGGCTTGCACGAGGGACATGACGGTCACCAACGTGTCAGCATCCGCCCTCAGAAAGGAGGTGGCTCAATCCCTTGCGGAGCGGTACGCTTCCCTTTCCGATGAGGAAGTCATCAACACGGTTCTCGCCGAACACAAACCCAGTGCAAACCCAATTGTGCGAACGATTTGGACCGGGTTTGGAAGTTTGTTCGTCGTTCTCGCAGCCATCGGTGTGTTCGTCCCGGGTCTTCCAACAACCTCGTGGCTCGTGCTCGCAGCGTATTGCTATGGCCGGTCCTCCCAGCGGTTGTTCTTGTGGCTCTTAACCAACCGAATGTTCGGCTCTTCTCTGTTGAGCTATTATCGCTCAGGGAAAGCCTTACCGCTGCACTCAAAAGTTCTGATTTGTGGTCTGATCTCGGTTGTTTCGTTGTTTTCTATTTGGTACATCACGATTCTCGGTGACCCAGGCTTTGGACAGACACTCATCGCCATCGTGGCCGTGGTTGGCGTTTGGTGGGTAGGATGGCGCGTGCCAACAACCTGTTGAGTTCATCTCTCTTCAGATGGTGCAATGGCTGCCTCAATGGCGGAACAAGCGATGTCCGGTAAAGAGCATCGAAATCCCGCGAGCGTCAGCCTCGTCGATGACCTCTTGATCACGGATAGAGCCCCCCGGTTGAACAATGGAGATAGCACCGGCTTCGGCTGCTTGTTCAAGGCCATCTTTGAACGGGAAAAAGGCGTCTGATGCCAATACACAATTCTGCGCCCGCTCGCCAGCCCTTCTTGCTGCAATCCGAACCGCTTCAACACGGCTGGTTTGACCTGGCCCAATCCCAACGGTTGCGGTTCCTTGAACCATCACAATCGCATTTGACTTCACTTGCTCGCAAACGCGAACGGCGAACTTCATGCTGTCAATTTGCTCCGAAGTGGGTTGAATCTTCGTCACCGTTTTGGCTTTCGACCAATCGATGATGGGGGGCTCTTCAGTCTGAACCAGCACGCCTCCTTCAATGGGTTTGCGAACAACCGTTCGATCAAGTGGGGCCAACCGGTCGTTTGGCGACCTAATGGTGAGCAGACGTCGGTTTTTCTTGGACATGAGCAGCGTCTTGGCTTCAGATGAATAGCCCGGGGCCATCATCACTTCGACAAACAAGTCCCCAACCGCTTCAGCGGTGGAGCCCTCCACGGTTTCGTTGAAGCAGATGATGGAGCCGAAAGCGGATTCTGGATCGCTCGCTAGGGCCATTTCAAAAGCCTCTCTCTGCGTGGCTCCCAGCGCCGCTCCACACGGATTGTTGTGCTTCACGATCACGCATGCATGTGGCGTGTTCGGCCATTCATCGGTGGACAGAGAACGACACAATCGAAGAGTCGCATCGGCGTCGCTGTAGTTGTTGTACGACATGGCTTTTCCACCTTCAACCAACGCCGTGACCAAACTGCTGGGGTCGGGCGAGGTGTCGTGGTTCACGTACAATGCGGCTGCTTGGTGAGCGTTTTCCCCATAGCGAAGGGTGGCAAGTTGGTGGCTCGCCGCCAACATGCTTTGGGGCAAAAGTTCCCGTTGTTCTTCCATCGAAGAGACGGTGGCTGCATCGCCATGGAAACGGCGATGAAGTTCTTGGGCGATGGCAACATCGTAGGCTGCCGTGTGTTCAAAAGCTTCCAAAGCCAAGCGTTGTCGAAGAGCCAAATCAACCTGTTCAGGGGCTGAAGTTGCCCTGAGCGCCTCCAACACGTCGTCATAGCGTTGAGGATTGGTCGTGATGAGCACGTGTTGGTGATTTTTCGCTGATGCTCGCACCATGGTCGGTCCACCGATGTCGATCATTTCCAACAGGGCTTCATCCGAAAGCGGCGGGTCACTGGCGGCTGCCTCCCCAAACGGATAGAGATTACAAGCAACGACCCGGATGGGAGGGTAGCCCAATCGTTCCAATTCATCGGCATCGGCCGGTGAATGCAATCGTGCCAGCAACGGACCGTGAATCGCTGGGTGAAGTGATTTTACACGGCCGTCAAAAATTTCGGGGTGGCTGGTGACCTCGGAAACAGCCACGACCGTGAGGCCTGCGTCGCGAAGGGTTCGAGCGGTGCCGCCGGTTGAAATCAATTCAAAGCCAAGGTCGCTCAATCCTCGGGCAAATTCAACGATACCCGTTTTGTCGTAAACGCTCAACAGAGCGCGTGGCGGCGGCGTTCCGACGGCATTCATTCGGTGAACCCGTTATCGTATTTGGCCCGTCGGATGCATTTGAACATAGCGTCCTTGTCGGCTGGTCGTTTTCTCAGTCGCCCCGTGCTGAAATGACCTGGTCAACACGCAACAAACCGCAAGCGGTTTCGGTGGCTGCCTCAAGTGCGTGGCGTAATGTGTCGGCAGGCAACCACGTGTGTTCGAGGGTGGCGACTTGGCCGTTTTCATCAATGCCCGCAGAGAAGGTTCCGGAACGGTGTTCGGCACGCAAGGCCAGCATGGCGTCCAAACGGTCTACACCTGCGTTTTGCGCCAACGTGGACGGGATGCTTTCGAGTGCCCGTGCAAAGGCTTCCATGGCCAATCGTTCTCGACCTGCTTGACGTTCGGCCGCTTCCTTGACAGCCAACGATGCTCCCATGTGAACCGAGCCCCCGCCACGAACAACCTCGTTGGTTTGCATGGCCAGAGAGGTTGATCGAAGCGCGTCATAAAGCGCTCGAATGATCTCTTCAACAGCGGCGCCGTCTCCCCCGCCAACGTCCAACGTCACCAAACCAGGTTGCGCTCCAACCCGCAAACAAAGACGCTCTCTGCGGCCATCAAGGTCTTCGCTGGTTTCAATTTCAAGGACGTCAAATCGACCGAGGGTTGCCTCGTGAGCATCGTCAAGATGGTCGCACATGCTGGCTCCCGTAGCTTTCGCAATGTCTTCAATACCATGGCGTTCGAGGCCTCCGAGAACAAAGCACCCGGCATCCGTCAATGCGTGAAACACACTGGGCTCAATGGTGCCGGCACTGAAAACAGCCGTCGCACCCGTAGCGAGTACAGCATCGGTCTTGGCCTGGAGCAGTGATTCCTGTGCGTCAATGAACTTCATCCATTGCGAAGCATCGGTCACCTCGAGTTCTGTTTCACGAGCAGCCTCCTCTTGATCAAGGGGGCATGTAAGGGCGAGTACGGTGCCTTCCTCCAAACGCCTTGGAAGGCGATCCAGCGTCAAGGCTGTGTCCAGCACGAGCCCAGGCACCAGACGCGTGTCAGAGAGGTTGCCTTGCGTGCGTTTTGCCATGCGGACATCCTCGTGATCGGTGCCGTCAGATGACACCAATGCAAGCGCTTCAACCACCAACTTCGCCAACTCATCACCTCCACCATCGGCTGAAGTCCCGTTCATCGCTGTGCGTGCGACCGCCGTAAGGATGGCTGCCTCCTCGGTGGATGACCGGGTGTGAACTGTGATGTGGTCAAGCGTCGTGGTCAACGCTTCTCTGTAACCTTTCACGAGAACAAGTGGATGCAGGCCCCGCTCAAGAAGACGGCCTGCCTCGCGCATCAATTCTCCAGCAAACAAGATGCAACCTGTGACGCCGTCACCGCAAGCCTGTTCTTGAGATTCAGCGAGTTGGACGAAGGCTTTGGCTGCCGGATGCTTTACCAACAATTCTGCGACGATCTTTGCGCCGTCGTTGGTCACGGCAGTCTCCCCATTGGTTTTGTACAGCATTTTGTCAAGGCCTCGAGGACCAAAGGTCCCTTGCATCAAATCACCGAACGCAACTGCAGCCGTCACCAATTTTTGCGTGACTTCCACACCGCTCGTCACGGTGGTGGTTGGACGAACAATCGCTACAGGGGCACGCCCACTGCCGTCGTTTCCGTTCGCCATGCGTTGAGAGGCGGGGCCTCTTGTTCTTCAATCCTTATTCGGAACGAAGTCACTTCTTCTTGGCCGCTGGCTTCTTGGCCGCTGGCTTCTTGGCGTGCTTCCCGAGTTTGTGCTCTTTCTGTGCCTCGTTGTGGGACCAGTGGTAAGCCATCTTGAGCAGGTTGAGGTAGTGTTCGTTGCCGTCCTTTCTCATCTTGTCGTGAAGCACTTCGTTGGTCATGAACACGTCGCCCCAGAGTTGAGCGGCGGTGCCCTTGTCGCCCTTTGGCATGTCAAAGACTTCTTTGGTGGTTGGCTCAAGGTAAGAGCGCCACACACGGGCAGGGTTCACAGCCATGGTCACTTCGACCACGATCTCGTTCTCGTTGATGCCCGTGCCCGTTTGCCAAGTGTCGTCGCCGAGGTCGGCGAGGAACGGTAGGCAGAGGTCTTGGATGGACAAACTGGTCATCGGGTCCGCGTTGGTCAATGCAGCATAGGCTTCTCGCATGCGTCCACGGTCAGCACCTCGTGCGGCGGTTTGGAAGCGGAGCTTGTCGATGGATGTTGGCACCAAGAAGCGAACATCGGTGTAGTACACCAACGGGTTGTCGTCCGAGGAGTTGAAGATGTGTTCAAACGGTGCAGGCCCTGCAGATTCGCCGAGCAAGTCAACAGGGTAGACTGTTTTGAGAGCGTTGGTAGCCACCGACTGAACGATTCTGCGCATCAAGCGCTCTGGTGCAGCGGATACGTCGTTGAAGGTGTCAAGGTATTCCTGCATGTTGAGAATGTCGTATCCACGAACGGAGAGAATTGAATGGACGTTGGGCCCAATCATCTTCTCACCATCGACTTCGGCTTGGCTAATCCAGCGTGAACCACGCGCAACATCAGAAGCAGCAACGAGGTCAGCATAGGCCTTGAATCGGCGAGTCACGCGGTTCATGAAGTCGGCCTGGTCCAGTTTGGTGAAGACGGTTGAATCGTAGTTGGACTTCAAGGCGTGGTCGGCCACTTGACTGGCGTTAGCACAGGTCAAAAGGTTGCCTTGGTCAGCCGGGTACATGATGAGGCGACGGCGCTTTGCGGCGCCACCCAGGGTACCGATTTGTGGGTCGGTCAAGAGGTAGCCCATCGTAGCACACACTTCGAAAAGACGGCTGTACTTGTCTTCGTCGCTGGAGTTGCCAATCCACTCGTCGAGTCCTGGTTCAATGCAGTGGAATTCAAGCGGAACCATTTCTGAACCGGCACCAAAGGCTTGGCGCACAGTTGAGGATTGCATCATGCCCATCATCGTGTAGAGGGACGTCTTTCCAGTGGTAAGGAAGACGTCGGAAATACCCTCTTCACCGAACGAGCTGCGTCGGTCGGGAAGGTTAACGAGCAGGTTGAAGGCCGTTGCCGTTTCTCGGTTACCGTTGACAGCAGGCCAAATCCACGTGTTTGGACGGGTCATCAAATAGCCCGAAGCATCCTTTCCAAAACCAGCGGGTGAGTAACGGATCCAACCGAGTCGGTTGTTGAAAGACACGTTTCGGTGCATCAAGGACGGGTAGTAGACGCGGTCAAGCGGGTCGGAGTCTGGAACAACACCTCGGTGGCCAAGTCCCCAAAGAATGACCTCCCATTCAGCGAACTCCTTGCCCTCGGTGCCGAGGAACAAGTGGTCGTCGTTGCGGGTGTCGCCTTCAAGGATGGCGCCGCCCATTCGCTCTTCATCGCCGGTGGAACAGAAGAAGAAGGTCTGGGTGGTGAACAATTGCTTCGGTGTCCACATGTTGGCGTTAATGATCGTCTTTTGCTTGAGGTAGTCCGAAATGTTCTCGATGCGGCGCTCAAACTTGAACCGGTCGGAGTCAATCCAGGATGACCCGAGCACGAGGTTGGTGTTCAGGAGTTTTGCTTCCGCTGGACCGATGTAACGGGTTCGTGCATCGGCACGAGAATGGTCCGATTCTGGAATTTCTTCCCACGGGCCCCTTCGAGGAATGTACGTCATGAACGTTTCCGCATCAAACTTGTCGGTCTGAGCGTGCGTCACAACGGCTTCAACCTCGTCCATGAGCTTGACGTACGTTTCGTTGGGCAAAATGCGCCCTGTATTCTGGAATGTTTTGTCTGATACGCTACGATGTTCCCACATTTTTCTTCACCTCAAAATTTCTTCTTTTCTTCGGGTGGAGCCTCTTCAGCCTCCTCCTCTTCGTCAGTGCCATCTTCGGCTTCTTCATGAACCTCTTCCTCGGCTTCTTCGGCTTCTTCGGCTTCTTCAGCTTCACCTTCGGCTTCTTCATCCTCGGCCTCTTCGGCTTCTTCATCCTCGGCCTCTTCAGCCTCAGCATCTTCGGCCTCTTCTTCAGCCGCCTCGGGGTCAAGCATCTCAATGACCGTGTCTTCGGCGGTCTCCTTGGCCACCTCGGCAGCAGCGGCAACCGCTGCTTCCTCGGCCTTCGCGAGAATTTCTTCCTCGCCCATGCGCTCGGTTGAGGCTTGTTCAAGGATCATGGCGGCGGTTGCAGCCATGGAAGCATCGACGTAGGGGGCCGCCCGGTACACGTATTGGGCATACAGTCCCAAAGTACCGAGAATGGCCCCTGATGCCATGACCCAGCCGCTGTTGTTACGTTGAAGGTCATCGGGATTGATGTTCGTCTCAGTTCCCGTTTCAAAGATGGTGAGGCCTTGAAGCCCATGGAGATAGGTGTTGCTGAACACCTCAAGGACGGCCCAAACAGCGTACAAAATCATCAGCATGGACCCGGCACTCATCCAAGAACGGTTCTCAAGAATGAAGGCCATCAACGGGTTAGGATTGGTTCCGGGGGGGGCTTGTTCTTCTGACATGGAACGACCTCGCTGGCTGAAGGTCGGGGTGTTTCATTTTTAAAAGATGACCCTTTAAATCGGCGTGAAACGCTTTCTATTCGCTGGTTTTCGCATTTTCAGCGACGGGACTTTTTTCGATTTGATTTACCTCGTTTCCGCTGGTTTTCCCAACCGTTGTTCTGTCGCTTATTGTCGTACCAGAATCGGTTTGGCGTCTCCATGCCTTCAGGCATATCATCAAAGGACTCAATGCTCAATCGGAGCCCTCCCAATTCGTTTTGAAGTTGCTTAACGCTTTCACCACCGCGCCCAACCAACGTGGAAATCATGTTTGACGGCGCATAGATAACGGCTGATGACTCGCTCGTGAAGCGGACTTGACATTCCACCCCGACCCACTGGCGTACAGTGGCCACGATGTGGTCCTTAGCCATCGCTTTCACAGGCGACATGTCTTGCCCTCGTCCTTCTACCGGAACGACGGCGATTTCAGAACCAAAGGCAAACATTTCATGCGTGAGTTTTCCGCTTGGGAATTCAACCACTTCAATCACGGGGCGAGCAAGTTCTTCTTGCATTCCCGTTGGAGGCTTGACCGTCATTCGCAGTTCGAGAACCTGCTGAATTTTCCCCGATTCCACGTGAAGAATGGTATCTAGCACTTGGCTCACGAGGCCCAACTCCACTTTTCCAATCAGGCGCTGGATGGCTTCCAGTGCAGAATTGGCGTGAGTGACGCCCAACAGCCCAACACCAGCAAGGCGGACATCGGCAAAGATTTCGAAATCGCGGGCTCGTCGGACCTCATCAAAAATAACGAAATCGGGTCGGACAAGGAAAATGATCTCAGCGGTTTTTTCGAGGTCCCCTTCCAGCGGCGCATACTGCGTAATTCGGTCTGCAAGTTGGAGGTCCCGCGGCGCTTCCATGGTCTTGACCATTGCGCCCACTTCGGTGTCAAGGTATTCTGCAATCGCCTGAGCGAGGGTGGTTTTTCCCGACCCTGGTCGCCCGCAAATGAACACCCCTCGGTGGTGGTTTCGAAGCCGCTCAATCAAACGCTCATCGAGGTCATAGTCGCCTAAACCGAGCTTTGCGACGGGACGAACGACGGTGATTTCTCGTGCATCGGAAAACGGTGGCCAGGCCGAAGTGATTCTCAAGTCGCCCAACTGGATAACCCGGCATCCCTTGCGGTCGATTTCCAAGAAACAATCGCTTCGATGGCGGTTCTCCTCCACCAACGCAAGCAGATCCTCTTCAAGTTGCTCAAGGGTGAGCGGGTCCCACACCACGTCTTGATCGTCGATCTCGACCAGTTTCAGCGAGCCGATGTTGCCGTGCTTCACACGTGGGAGGCAGTTTGCTTTGAGAAACACCGTGTGAGCGTCCTTGAGTAAGAGCACCTCCAGAAGCATCGGGAGGTCGGGGTGGTCGCCATGGGTTGCCATCACCACCAAGATTTGGCCGCAGGCCTTTGACACTTCGCCCGTGGTCTACTCATGCGCCGCTAGGTTGGAGCATGAAACCCGTGACCCAAAAGGAACCGATGAACGAAAGCGAAAGAATGTAGGCGCCAACTGTTGGGAAAGCCCAAATGGAGATGGAAAGTTGAGCAAAGACCACGATGCTGAGGACCACGGCAATCATGTTCCAGGGGCCGTTCCCTTTGAGGTGAAGGTATTCAAACGTGGACTCACGTTCAGAGAGACCCCAAACAAGCGCTGTGAGCGCACACAGGCCGATCAGGGCCAGCATGCCGTCCATGAGAGTCCCCTGGAGATACCAAACACCCAACGAAGCCACGAGGCTCGCAATCAACATGCGTTGAACCGTCGCTAAACTCAGTCCCATACCTCAACCGAGAGGAAGGGCATTCTTCAATTCTCGCAAGGAATCCTTTCCGGAGATTGCTTTCATCGGGCAGCATGTAACCCCAACCAACGACTTTGGTCGAGAAGGCGTTCAGCGGATGGGAAGGTGTGGCCTTCGCTCTTTCCAATTCGTTCAAGGAAATACCGCCATTCACGGTCTAAAGCGTCTCCTTGATGGGTTGTTCGTATGGGTTCAGTGTGGTGAAGAGTCACGGTTGATTCGCCCGTGCCAAAATCCAACGAAGCCTGACCAAGCACCCCTTCAATCTCAAAAATCCGCACCTCGCTCTCAGCATGCCAGGCGACATCAACGGTTGCATCACGGCCTTGTGCATCGATCAAACGAACCCGTGCAGCGCTGTCCTCCAACATCTTCTCTTTTACGTCCAATGTCAACAAATTGGCATCGAGTGAAATCGCTACGAGGTCCAGGCCATGAATTGCCAACGTTGTTAACGGATCCATCCCTTTTGGTTTGGAGCGCATGGTGCGACGGATGTAAGACACCGAAACAACCGGTCCGATGCGCTTCAAGACCTCTGGGGTCAAAAGGTGTTGAACACCAGAATGGTGGCGGAGAATGTAACCTACGACCATCGTCTCGTTGCCTCGCATTCCGTTGAGAAACCGTTGATTTGCATCATCGTCGCCGCTGAGTGGCTTCTCAACAAAGACGGGGAGATGAGCATCAAAGGCACGTTGAACCAAGGCGAGGTGGGTTTCAAGAGGCGTGACAATGGCAACCCCATTCAGCGACTCTTTGCTCAACATCTTGTCCATCGATGTATAGGTCGCATCGACATCGATCGAAAGGAGTTTTTGAGCATCAATATCGCAAACAACGAGCCGGTGAATGGCGCCCTCGGCTTTGAGGCGCTGAAGGGTTCGCAAATGATTTGACCCCCAACGGCCGCAACCAACAAGACCGATTGCCTTTGTCATGTTCCCACCTGCTCGCATTCCGTAGGCTTCAATCAACGGCCCACAGCGTTGGTCCTGTGCAAGAAGCCTTTGCACAAGAGCATGCTGTCCGTCCACAACGGCGTCAACTCAGAGGTAGGGTTGAGCAACCACGCCAGCAATGGTCAGCATCGTGAGGCCGATGGTGATGTCAATTCGCTGCCAAGCTTTCGCCGAAGAGAGCAACGTTGACATGCGCGCAGCACCGTATCCAAGAGCGAAAAAGAAGAGAAGAGAAGCCAACGAGGCGCCGAGCGTGAACGCCACGAGGCTCTCGTCCACAAAGCGAGTTGAAGCGGTGCTAATCAACAACAACGTGTCAAGGTAGACATGCGGGTTAAGCAAGGTAAAACCGAGTGTGGTTAGCAGCGTCGGACCTAATGGCTCAAGCGTTGATTCTGTCAGGTCCAACGCCGTTGGATAAAAAGCAGATCGAAACCGGAGAACTCCGTATCCACCAATGAATGCAGCAGCGCCGAGGGTCAGCGGTTTCTCAAGCCACTGAGCGTTTTCCAACGCCGTTCCAACACCAAGCACCCCTGCGAGAATCAGGAGAATGTCCAACACCGCACACGTCAGACAGACCGCAAACACATGCGCACGCTGCAAACCTTGCCGGAGGACAAACACATTCTGTGGCCCGATGGCCACAATGAGGCCAAAACTCAACCCAAATCCAGCGAGACCGGCTGAAAGAGGGTTCATCCTCCCGCCTCAGCGCTCTTCAGATTCGTCACCATCGCTGGAGGAGGCGCTGTCCGATGAGGAACCTTCGCCATCCGAAGCATCGCTTTCGGCAACAGCGACATCCTCACCGTCGTAGTAGTAACTGTATGGTGAGGAATACGGTATGGTAAGGCTTGCTGTTTCGGTCAAGGTGGTGAGGTTGGTTGCGGTGATTCCTGCAGAAGAAATGGCATACACGAAATCGCCCATGAAAATCGAGCGTCGGATGTTCCGGTCGTCCCACCAGCGATTTTGATCCTCGTCTCCGTCATAGAGGGATGAATGGTTCACCTCACCGTAAACGGTAAGCGAGCCTTCTGTTTCGTTGACGTGAACGAGGACCAGTTTTGAGATGTACTCGTACTTGTAGTAATAGCGACCGTTTTCGTACCAATCGACGCTTCGATAGGTGGACAGTGGGACGGCCAGCAACTCCTTAGGAGCCCAGTACTGGAAGGCTTTGTGCTCGTAATTGGCCTCAGACCAAGACCACGACCACTCATGGGCACGGTCCCTGCTCACGGGCGAGATGCGAAGAGCGACATCCTGCAAAGGATCAGTTGGGTCGGAGACGTCAAACAGAGACAGTTGGGTACCCGACCAGTCCAACCCCGTCCCATCTTCATTGGCAGGTGCAAGACCAATGGTCAGCAGGTGGTCCCTTGAAAGAGGGTGAATGTACGTTGATACGCCTGGCACTTTCAACTCGCCCAAGATGGTGGGTTCTGACGGGTCGGACATGTCGATGACCCAAAGTGGGTCAATCTGTTCAAAGGTCACGATGTAGGCTCTGTCTCCATCGTACCTTGCGCTCCAAATGCGTTCCCCTGGTGCGATGCCGTCAACTCGTCCTGCTTCAACCAAGACTTGTTTCTCGGTCTCCACATCGATGGAGCGGACCAACGTGACAACCTGTGAAGACATCGGTTCTGGGTCTTCCATCCACCATCGCCCCCACTGACCTGTGGTGGTCGCTACTCGCAACACACCTTCGTATTCAGACAGGGCAAATTGATTGACGACCGTTCCGTTCACCCGTCCGGAACCGGTGTACAACGTTGCATCAGGTGCACTGATGTCGAAGGTGTGAAGGTTGGTCATTTCATTCAGGCCGTCGTTGCCCCAAAACCACCACCAATCAAAAGCGGATTCGGCCAGCACCAACACATCGGTAGATGCGTAGACTTGAGGATAGGTACCAACAACGTGGTCGACTTCAAAATCAAACGTTGAAGAAGTCAAATCCAGTGAGAAAATGCTTGAGATGCCTCGGTTCAAACCGTCTTCGGGCGCAACGAAGTCTCGACAGTCACGATCGTTCATGGCGTGGGTGGTCACTTCGCCGTTGTCGTATTCGTAGACTTGGGGAATGAGATCTTCGAGCGTCATTTCCTCCAAGACGGCTGCGTTGTCGACCATGGTTTGCCACGCAACCTTCTCACGAATCTCCAAGCGAAGAGGATCATCGTAATCCAAGTTCCAGTAGCCGTTTGGAAGATTCAACCACGACTGCAAACCTTGGATGTTCATCCAAGCATGTGTGACGGTTCGAACCGTGCCGTTGACTTCGCGTGCTGTGATGTAGCTGCCTTCAATGTAGAGTTCACGGTCGATCTCAGGCTGGCTGCGATTGGTGATGTCAAAGACGGTGAACTTTGTCAGGCTGTTGGTTCGCCATGAGCCGTACGCATCGTCCCAGCCCATTGCATCAACAACGGGATGAGAACTATGGATTCTCCAAGGGTTGAGGTTTGAAATCACCACCAGTTGATTGCCGTCGAGCATCATCGCAGCCGGTGTTCCGGCCAACTCCACGCTCGCAGTGGCTTCAAGTTCACCAAATTCTGGCACGCCGAAAATGTGGAGGTTGGTGCCCTGCAGATAGTAGATGTGGTAACCGTCGGTCTTGACGAAGTCGGCTTCATCGACGCCCGCTTCTTGGTTGTTGGTGCCAGAGAAATCTTCGCCTTCAACGCGATTTGGGGTGCTTCGAGGCGTGCTCGTCGTCCCACCATCGGCAGCAGAGTCTTCAGCCATGGCGAATTCAGCGTCGTCCCACATGCCGCCGCCGTAGTAGTATTGCTCTTCGATGGCCTGGAGAAGGAGGGTTCGGTATTCCTCTTCGAGGGATGTTTTCAACGCCTGCTCCAGATCTTCACAATCATCGTAGGCAAACAATTGGGGGCTTGAGACGGTGCGGGCGGTGATGGATGACCAATCGTCAGGCAAGACGACATCGGGAACCTCAACATCTCCTTGATAACTGAGGCAGCCCGACATCATCATGCTCAAAACCAGCGCAACGGCCACAATTTGCTTTCTTTGCATGATTCACTGTCTGTTGGAACTTCATATTAACAAGTTGGTAAGTTGATTTTACAACTTAAGCACTTTTTTCCAAGGTTCGACTCGCACGAAGTTGTTCAAATCCGTAAGAAGATGCTCGCCAAGCCTTCTTGCCCTTGCGTTCATCCTGTTCGATGAGCTTGGTGGTGTTGAGCTCGTTGATGTGATGGCTGAGGAGTTGGCGAGAAATGGCCAGTTTTTCTCGAATTTCTTTAGTCTCCGTTCCAATATGGCCCTTTTCTGCAAGCAGCTCAAGAATGGCCAACCTCGTTCCTGAAAGAGGATTTCGAAATCGCTCTCGCTCTTCCGGAGAAACAAACGATGCTGCATACCTACGGTTCTTTCCGGACTTCCAAGAGATGATGACTCCATCTCGTTCAAGGTTGTTGGTGTGGTACGCCGTGACACCGTTTGCAAGGCCGAGCCCGTCTCTTAAAGCAGAAAAATGAATACCTGTGTTGGCCTCAATGTATCCCAAAATTCGCCCTCTGGTCATTTCATCCTCTCGATGACGTTGACGACGAGCGACCATCGGAGCAACAAGGGCAAGCAGCAAGACGACTTTCATGAATTCAAAGAAAAATCCGGACACCAGAAAGAGGAAAAGGCCGCCCAAGCCGCCTGAAATGAACCACTTGGATTGGAAAGCCGAGGTCGATGATTGATCGTTGGGCTCTTCATCAGCACCCTCTCGAAGCGGTGCGGCATCAGCGGACTCGTCGGATTCTTGTTCTGCTTCACCAAGTTCGGGGCCCATGTCCTCTTCGTCACTGTCCAAGAGACCTTGCGAGGATTCGGCTGAATCCATTGATTGTGCAGCGAACCCATAAACGGTGGAGGAGAGGAGCAACAGCAACAGAAGTCGCGTAAGCCAGACACCTCGCATGAAGCCTTGATGGAGGCCTCAATTATCATAGGCTTGGTAAAATGCTTTGACACCTTACACCGGAAGCATCCCTAGCGCGTAGGCCACTCCACCGACTGCGGATGCAATCACAACAAGTAACAACACGAGTTTTCCTTTGCCTTTTTTCTTCGTTTCCTCAACGGTGACCGTTGGAGGGACAACGACTGGGAGTTCAGGCAGCGGACCTGCGCCAGGCAACGGGAGAGGGAGACCGGGTAGTGCAGGGAGAAGCGGTCCCTCATCCACCTCTATTTGCACGCGGTCGGGATACAACTCATCCAAATCCTCGAGCCCGGGTGCACCGGGTATCGGGCCGAGCACTTGTGGCCAAACGGCTTCAAGGCTCTCACCGGAAATGGGCTTCTGCAACCATGCGACGGCCCCAGCAGAAAACGCCGCATTGTGAGCAATATCAGCCATCCTCGCTGGGGCGACGAACACGATGCGGCCCTCGCCGCCGTGCTCTCTCATCTCAAGGGCCGCAAGATGGCCGTCCAGTGAAGGGATATCAAGAGAAAGCACAACCAGTTCAGGGTCAAGGCGAATGTATTCATCCACAGCCTTGTCACCGTCATCGCACACCTCGACGTTGAAATTTCGTGGTTTGAAAAGGTTGGAAAGGCGCATGCTGGACATCGGGTTGTTGTCAACAATCAGCACGGTGGGCGCTGCATCGTCGTTAACCTCGGTCACCAAACCCATGCGTATCAGATTGGGCAACGGGTGTGGGCTCATCAATCAACCGCTATTCTTCTTCGCTCAGAGGCGGTGTTGAAAGGTCTTCAACGGGCCCATCTCGGGGTTGCGTGAAGGTTTCTCTCACCATGTCGCTCTGTGCCTGCTCTTCCTGTCGCTGGCGTTGAACTTGGGGTGCTTTGGTGAACTGCATTTGCAACTCGCTGATGACCGCCCGCAACATCTGACCTTCTTGGTCGGTGAGGTTGCCGACGGTTTTTTTCTGAAACATTCTCAGCACCTCAATACCCTCCCTGGCTTCCATGAGGTTGAAGTGAAATTGACCTTCATGGTCGGGAAGGTATCCCATGTGAAGCATGGTCGAGCGCTGAAGCATCTGAACCACTTGGAAAAACCGGGCTGAATCTTCGTCTGCAAACATATCGGCCATGATGCAGGGTGGTCTGCGGAGGTTTTTGTTCCCTACGCCCTACTCGAACAATTGGTCAAGCAACCACTGTGGGTTAAACTGAAGCAAATCTTCGTAGTTCTGGCCAACGCCTGAGAAGACGATCGGGCGGCCGGTTGCGTAGGCGATGGAGAGGCCCGCACCGCCTTTTGCATCCGTGTCCATCTTGGTGAGGACGGCCCCATCAAAGCGCATGATTTCCTGAAACATCTTCGCTTGCTCAACGGCGTCGTTACCGGCCAACGAATCCCCAACAAACAACGTGAGATGAGGGTTGGTCACCTTCCGAACCTTGTTCAATTCGTTCATCAGGTTGGTTTTGTTTTGCATGCGCCCTGCGGTGTCCACCAGCACCACATCGATACCTTTTGCTTTCGCAGAATCAATGGCATCCCGAGCAATGGCGGCGGAATCGCCTCCCCGCTGGCTGGAAACGCAGCGAATCCCCAGCCGCTCGCAATGGGACTCGAGTTGTTGAATCGCTCCTGCTCGGAAGGTGTCGCCTGCGGCGGCGATCACGGAGTGCCCGTTGTTCAACAACCGGTGCGCAATTTTGGCGGCGGTCGTCGTTTTTCCCGTTCCGTTGACGCCGACAAGCATGATCACGATTGGTACATCACCGGCATCCAAGTAACTCTGTACTGTAGCATCAAAGTCCCAATAGCCGGCTTGGAGCAGGGAATGAAGGGCGCGCTTCAGCGCTGCTTCAAGTACTTTAGAAAGTTCAGCGCCCTTCCTCAATCGGGCCCCGACCAAAGCATGACGCAAACTATCGATGATGGCGGCTGATGCTTGTTGAGAAATATCGGATTCCAACAACACCCATTCAAGTTCTTCCAGCAGGTTGTCAAGAGCCTCTCCAGACTTGATGATCCGGCCCCCTTCGGTCACCACACCGCCACCGAGGTCGACGTCAATGGACACGCCGCCTTCTAGGTTGATGGAGGCGGTTCGAGAGGTCCCTCTTGGGGCCTGTTGAACCTCAACAAGTTGCCGGCCGGTGGTCGTTCGCATCATGGCAAGGTCCACCTTTGAGCCCTCCGGACGGGCCATTTCAACGGCACCTCGCTTCTTCATGGCCTTCTTTGCTTTAGCCTCCTGACGGGCTTTTTCTCGGGCTTGTCGTTCCAAGAACTTGCGTTCTTTTTTGGAGAGATGAACGGGAATTGCGGGTTCGTCATCGTCCCACGTTTCCCACTCGTCATCCGATTCCTCCTCAATGATTTCAGGGGCGACAACCACCTCGTCAACATCTTCCCAATCATCGTCTTGATCGGTTGGTGGTGGCGATGCTGCTGCTTCTAGGAGGTGCTGAGCTTCTTTCGAGGTGGCTTCGACCGACAAGGCCTCATCGTCCGTTTCATCCGCTACTTCGTGGATGCGTTTGCGGAAACGATCGAACAAACCCATGAGACTCCCCCTCAATCATCAAGTGTCAAATCGTTGCCAAACATGCCGCGCTTCCGAGAACGCCGGGGCGATGAGGGTTCGGAAGGTGGTGTTTCTTCCGCCTCATCCTCAACGGGCTTCGGGGTCAATGCTGGTTGTTTCATTTGCTCGGCCAGTGTGTTGAACGACTGTGCGGCTTTGGCAAGTGAGGATTCCGTTTGGTCGGATTGGAGTTTCAGTTCATCCCGAAGGTGTTGGATGTCGTTGTGGCGAGTTTTCGTGATGCTCTTGGCTTCACTCCACGGGCGCTCTCCGAACACGCCTGAACCAAGGTCCACCAGCGCCACTCCTTCTTCCTCCCCCTGATGCCGGTAGGGCAGGCTGACGCCCGAGCCAATCGGCAAATGAGTGGAGATGTTTGCGCCGGTTTCGTGAGCAAGCAGTGTGTCAAGGACGGTTTCGGTGATGGTGTGTTCAGCGAGAACAACGTCGACTTGCTCAATGCGCAGGTTGATTTCTTCGAGCCGCTTTCGCAGCATCTCAACCTCTTGAGCCAAGCGTTGCAATTGCGTTCGGTCAACCATGCCGTTCATGCCTCCGAACCCTTCGGGGTTGAAGAAGGCCGCGCTGGGGTTCACTCTTCTTCAGCGACAGGCGCAATGGTGCCGCCCTGTGCTGCGATTTGTTCGCGGAAGTGATGAAGAACACTCGGTGCGGTTGAGGTTCGCGGATCGATTTCTGCCACGTTCTCAATCTTCACGCTTCGGCGCTTAATGCGGTGACGAGAGCCGAGGGTGGAGTATACTTGCTCCGTGGCTGTGTCGGCATCCACAGCAGGAATGTCGTACGAAAAGTGGTGTCGCTGGCTGCCAAAGGGCGCCGTTCCGTTCACTCGGTAGGCCTTCATCGGGGTGCCCGACTTGCCATCCATCCTTAAACGCGCTGGCGCGTCCATTGTTGAACAATGAACCGATAGATTGAGACAAAATTAGTGCTTGGTCGGTGCATGCGAGGAGGGTTCCTGGTGCTGTTGCTGCTCGCACCCTTAGCCACAGGGTTCGTCGCTCCACCTGAAGAAGAACCAATCCCAAAACTCACGGACGGCGAAGAGGTGTTGTTGGTTCTCAACGACGATGTGTGGACTTCTTCGCATTGGAACACGCTCGTTGATGACGGGATTCAGCCGCTTCGTTCTGTTCGTTCAGATGCCTTGCTGGTTTGGACATATGGACAGGATGCGGGGGGCATTGATGCTGCGATCGAACCGTTTGATGATGCTCAATACCTCAATCCGTTGGAAGACGTTGACCTGTCCGTTCCTCGCGTTCGGCTTGTGATGGAGCCCCGATTGCCGGAACAAGCGGTGCATCACCTCCTGTCCACCGTCACACAATGGGGAACGGAGATCATTGGCCAGCGGGCAGGCTTCGCCTCAATCCCTAGCGTAGCAACGGTCGTTTTCCCAAGTTCAGAGATGGTCCAGCGCGCCTTGGAATTGCCCGGAATCCTTTGGATTGAACCCGTGTTGGAGACACGCGCCCGGAACGGTTTGTCTTCTGAACTCCTGCAGTCGGGCGAATTCAACGCCCACCCGTTTTGGAACGTTGGCCTCAATGGAACGGGTGTCATCCTCGGCGTTGCCGACAGCGGTGTTGATGCTGATCACGCCTGCTTTCGGAATGCAACAACGGCAAGTGATGTGCATGCTGAAAGCAATGCCACCTACCCAGCCGTAGGCCAATTCGGTGCAGAGCATCGCAAAATCCTCCTGCTTAACACCACGGTCGACGGAAACGATACCCCCGGCCACAGCGACTATCGGCACGGAACCCACGTCATCGGCTCACTGGCCTGTCACACCGTGGATTCGTACCGCAGCGGGCTGGCGCCTTCAAACGGTACGACCCTCGCTCACGGCTCAAAATTGGTGATTCAGGACATCGTCTCTGAAGACGGTTGGGTGCCTCCGCCGGTCGATGAATTGTTGTGGGAAGCCTCCAGCATGGGGGCTGTCATCCATTCAAATTCGTGGGGCGACGACACCACGGCCTACACCGAGCGAACGGGACGGTTTGATGCCTATGCGAGGGCCATGCCGTGGTCGGTTGCCTTCATCGCTCCGGGAAACGGCGGGGAAGGTGTGTTGGAGCCTGCGAACGGAAGAAACGTGGTAGCGGTGGGGGCGACGACCAAATCTGAATCTCCTGAGCGTTGGGGCTCTTCGGCTTACGGTCCCACCGAAGCGGACACCAACGGCATCTTCCTTCTCGCCACCGGCGCCAACCTTCAATCGGCCTCTGCTGATGGGTTTTGGAACACCAACAACAACAACTTGCGGCCTTCTTCGGGCACGAGCATGTCGACGCCGATGGCCGCTGGTGCCGCTGGCTTGATTCAACAACTCTACCAGAACGGGTGGCTGCACGGCCCGAATGAACCGGTGTCGATGGTTGAAGATCTCCACCCATCTTGGGCTGCTGAGCCTGCTTCTGCGCTCCTCGCAGAAGGATTCACCCCCTCCGGACCCATGCTGCGAGCAACCTTGGCCTTGGCGACAACATCCCTGGACGCCACCGTAGCGAACGGTGGCCAAGGTGGTCATGCTCTGCAGAATCCGTATGACGGATGGGGGGTTTTGAACCTCAGTGCCCTCATCGATGTTTCAACGCTCACAGGGCATTCACCTGCACCTGACGTTTGGGTTCACGACAGTTACCGGCTTGATTCAAACAATGTTCAGGGTTGGTTTGGAGAACGAACCGGTGGTTCAAACGGGCTTGAAGCCCTTTCTCTGCACCCTTGGAACGGCACAGGTGCAGCCGGCCCGTTCCTCTCGACGGGTGATGTGGTTCATCATCGCTTCACGCCGCTACCCAACGAAACCGTGCGGGTTCGTTTGGCCTTCCCTGCACAACCCTCTCCGTCAATGGTTGACGACCTCCAGCTTCGCATCGTGCTCGAGAACGGTGATGTGTTGCTGCCCAATCGCCTCCAAGCGGATGGGGCGCCGACGAGATACTACGGTAACGTGGCCGATTTCAACAACACGAGTGTCTTCCCAGCGAGCAACGAGACGGTGTATGGCATCGACATCCCTGCTGCATATCTCGTCAATGCCTCCATGTTTGACGTTGAGATCGTGGCCCGTTACGTTCAACCAGGAGGACAACCCGGCACAATAGGGCTTGATGGGGACTCGGTTGGTTACAGTCTCATCGTTCAGGGCGTGGACCGAGATTCAACCGACCACATCGATGGAGACGGTGATGGCATCCCCAACATCGACGATGCTTGTCCCTTTGTGGATGCATCTCCGGCAGATGCAAACAGAGATGGTTGTTTAGATGACGATGACGAGGACACGGTCCCTAACCATCTGGACCTGTGTCCCCTCGTTTCCGCTCTCGGCTTTGACCTCGACCAAGACGGTTGCATTGATGACACAGATGGAGACGGTGTTGGAGACGATGTTGATGCCTGTCTTACCCAGAACCTTGCGTGGCCAGTAACGGAATCGGGATGTTACCCCATTGACCAACCCCCAGTTTTCACCTTCATCTCAGGGCCGAACAACAACACGACACTGGGCCCGACACTCGAGGTCCAGTGGTCTGTTTTAGACGGTGATGCGGACCTCACACGAACGGAAATTGAATTGGTGTTTGAACAACAACCCAACATCACGGTGCTCGCGTGCTTGGTTGAAACTGCGGAAGCAATTTCACAACGGTGTCAATGGAATTTGCCCGACGATTTGGCACCCTTCTTCGTCGCAGACGAGCGATACACCTTGCGGGCAACCGTAACGACAAACAATGCGTCTCCTGCCGCCATTAGCGCCCCAACCGTCCTGACGCTTGCCGAAGGATTGACGATGGAAATCAACGATGGCGAGGTGGTTGATGCTACGACGCCAAATCGTTCGGCGCTCGGGATTTGGCTGGGCCTCTTCGGGCTGATTGGTGGTGCTCTGGTAGCCAAAAAGCGATTTGCTTCAAAGCAAGAACGCCACCTTCAACAGCATCCCCCTCCATTCGCCAGTTTCGGTGATGATGAAGACTGACACATCAGTGACGATTTGCCCGTTGTTAGGGTGAACATTCAAAGTCTGTCGCTGTCGAAGACATTGCAAACAAAAGGTGATTGAATGAAAAAAATCCACAACCGAACAAAAAATCCTCCGATGGCCCGCCGTTCATCAGCACTTCTCCTCATGGTGGTGATGCTGTTGGTCCCGCTCTCGGGATGCATCGACGAAGCAATGCCGCCCTCGGGCGAAGATGTGGTTGAACCCGAGGATGAAACCACGACGCTGGAAGAACCCTGGTCGGCCATGCACGTTGATTCTGCATCCGACCTCCCTGACTGTCCCGGTACAACCAACGAAAATCTGGGACGCTTGTATTATGTTCACGATGTAAGCGAATTCCATTCCTGCACCAGCACGGGATGGCAGGTCGTCGTTATTGGTCCTCAATCAACCACCTCCGACCTGCCCCCTCGCATCAACGCTGATGTTTTCGCCGACGACGACTGGCACGAATTGGGGTGGGATGGAAGCACGGATCCGTGGATGTACAAAGGCATCTTGAGTTGGTCTGCAGTTGACCCCGAAGGCACTGCCGTGACCGTTGGTGTGGACCATGACCGTGACGGAACCGTGGACATCGCCCTGCCCTATGCAGAGGGTGGTATCTTCAGCGAAGATGACCCCTTCGTGACCATCCCCTGGAACGGGACCATCATCGCGGAGCGATGGGACACAGGTGAGAGTTGCGCAATGTCCTTCATGCGAATGTTTGACCTCGTCGCCACCGATTCCACCGGTCAGTCGGCAGCCTTTACGGTCGTCACAGGGGCCTTCCAATCCACTGGAGGAGCCATTGGAAACCTCATGGAGGCCCCCGATGTGATTGACGGAGATGCAGAGTTGTATTTTGGGAACTACATAACACAAGATGATATCGATTGGATCACAGGTGATCTGGCGACCTCGCCGTGTGACGTTTACATGAACGGTGGCGGCAACAACGGAGGAGGAAACTTAGCAATGTACAGTTTTTCACTCGCTGACTCGTCAGCAGCTGCAACCACCGGTACCGACGACGAGTTGTTCTACGCCCAATTCACAATGGGAAGCGACTTGGAATGGGGCATGGGTATCTCGGTTGTGCTCTCCGTTGACGGAGGACCCCCAGCCACCTGTCAGTATTCCCCTGCAGGAGACGGTTCTGACACGACCAACGTATGCTACATGAGCGAGATGGGCGATACCACGGACAGTTTCCTGACGGTTGGGGACGGGATGGTGATTCACGAGAACGGTGCAGATCTGTGCAACAGCATGTGCTCGATTGACTTCCAAGTGACCTACGACGGTTCCGTCATTTATTCAGGGAACGTCATCGTGGATGACAATTGATTGGCGCCCGTGGCGGAACGCAACCCTCGCCCAAAGACGATGAGGGATTCCGCGAGAAACAATCG
>Ga0181569_10000669_pt1 | contig 26350 bp, 20 predicted proteins | sample 101ome_19_FD_132452 | JGI IMG/M metagenome (GOLD analysis project Ga0181569, IMG submission 132452) | Coastal salt marsh microbial communities from the Groves Creek Marsh, Skidaway Island, Georgia - 101405AT metaG (megahit assembly) | ecosystem: Environmental > Aquatic > Marine > Intertidal...
AACCAAGTTAGAACTCAAGCCAATCAACATTTATGAGCTAGTCACTTTTTATCCCATGTTCCGCCAGGAGCCTCCAGGCAAGCATGTGATCAAGGTCTGCCGTACTTTGAGTTGTGCTTTGGGCGGTAGCGGCAAACTTCACCAACACGTTTGCAACAAGCTTGGTTTAGATCCAACAATGCACGGACTGCAAACCTCCAAAGATGGCAAGTTTTCGGTGGAATTCGTCGAATGCCTTGCTAGCTGTGGCACTGCCCCAGTGATGATGTGCAATGAGGACTTTCACCAGAGCGTTAGTCACGAAAAGGCTGACCAAATCATGGACCAGTGCTCGTGAGTCACCTCATCTACCAAGTCGTGCAAGGAGCAAGCCATGGCAGCATAGCTGAGAGGGTGGCAGGCAGTGCGTATGGATTTTTACTCGGGTCTTCAGTCAAGGAGGGAAGTGGCTGCCGGACATGGATTCGAACCATGACAAGCAGATTCAGAGACTGCTGTGCTACCGTTACACCATCCGGCAATCGGACGAGGCGCGGAAACATAGCAAAATAAGGTTTGGAGTCAAGCAACCATCAAAATTTTCGATGCCAGAAGAATTTCGACTCATATTGAAGAAGGTGGATGAAGCAGGTTACACGCCTGACATCGACTGCTACATGAGCCACGGAGGTTATGCCACCCTCCGAAAAGTCATGGCCATGCAACCCGTTTCAGGGAAAGAGGACCAAACCAAGAGTCCTCAGGAACAGGTGCGCGAGGAGGTGATGACAAGCGGTCTCAGGGGTCGCGGTGGCGCAGGCTTTTCCTGCGGCCTAAAGTGGTCCTTTGTCGACCGCCGAAGTGGCAAACCCATTTATCTGATCTGCAATGCTGACGAATCCGAACCAGGCACTTTCAAGGATCGTCAGATTATCCACAAGGACCCCCATCAGCTTATCGAGGGGATGATCATCAGTGCTTTCGCCAACGACGTTCACCTTGCTTACATTTATATCCGCGGGGAGTTTCCTCAAGGGGCCAAATTACTCAACCAAGCCCTCAAGGAGGCCAGAGACAAGGGATTTCTTGGAAAGGACATCCTGGGCTCGGGCTATGATCTTGAGATACATGTCCATCGTGGTGCAGGCGCCTACATCTGCGGAGAGGAGACTGGCTTAATCGAGTCCTTGGAAGGAAAGCGAGCCTATCCCAGGATCAAGCCACCCTACTTCCCTGCTGTGCTCGGTCTCTACATGTGCCCCACTATCGTGAACAATGTCGAGACTTTGTGTGCGGTGCGCCACATCATGGAAATGGGCGGTAGTGAGTACGCCAAGCTAGGCACAGCCCGCAACACAGGAACACGCATTGTCAGTCTGAGCGGCAAGGTCAAGCGCCCAGGCTATTATGAGATCGAGGTTGGCAAGGTGACCTTGGGAGAACTCATCTTTCATGAAAATTTTGGAGGGGGGCTCGAGGAGGGCCGAACCCTTAAGGCGGTGATTCCCGGGGGTTCCTCTGCCAAGGTACTCAAAGCTGGAGAAAGCTTTACGATGAAGCGACCCAACCAGGATGGCGAGATGGAGGATGTTCAGGTAGACATGCTGGATCTCCCCTACGATTTCGATTCGCTCATGGCAGCTGGCACCATGTCCGGTTCCAGCGCCATCATCGTGATGGACGATAGCGTCGACATTGTTGAAGCACTGGCCAATGTCTCGGCTTTTTATGCCCACGAAAGCTGCGGGCAGTGCACCCCTTGCCGGGAGGGATCACTCTGGATGAGCAAAGCCCTCAACCGGCTAACATCTGGGGAAGGCAGGAAGGAAGATGCCGATTACCTGACGCACATTGCCACGAACATCCAGGGACGTACCATCTGCGCATTCGGGGAAGCGTGCTCCTGGCCAGTACTGAGTTTTGTGAAAAAATTCCGGGAAGACTTTGAAGCCAAGGGTGCTGCTGATGAGGCGGCCCGAAGTAACAGCCCATCAAAGCAAGACCTCACCCCAGCGCATTGATTTCCACCATGGCTAGCGAGACCACTCAAGTAGAACCCAAGCCCGTCGAAACCATCACCGTTAAGGTCAACGGGGTGTCGGTCGAGGTACCCAAGACCACTCCTGACTGGCAGGGTAATCCGGTTCCCACGACTATCCTTCAAGCCTGCCAGCAGGCCAGCAAGGAGATCCCACACTATTGCTACCACCCAAAACTGCCTGTGGCGGGTAATTGCCGAATGTGCTTGGTCGAAGTAGGCATGCCGGCGATGGGGCGGGATCGCAAGCCTGTTCTCAACGAAGACGGGACGCCCGTGATCCAAAAGGGAGTGCTGCCTTACGACCCCTCTCTGCCTCGGGGCGCCATCGCATGCGCCACTCCCGTTGCTCCCAACATGGAGATCTACACCGATTCGGATAACACCAAAATGATGCGGGAGGCAGTATTGGAATCACTCCTGATCAACCATCCGCTGGATTGCCCGATCTGTGATCAGGCCGGCGAGTGCAAGTTGCAGGAATACTCTGTGGAGCATGGTCAGGCTACCAGCCGTTTTGTTGAAACCAAGGTAAGCAAACCTAAACAGGTTGATTTGGGGCCTCGCATCATGCTTGATGACGAGCGTTGCATCCTCTGCACCCGCTGCATCCGTTTCAGTCGAGATGTGGCTGGAGACGATGCTCTAGGTATTGTCAATCGAGGCAGCTACAACACTATCGCTGCCTACCCAGGAGAGCGCTTCGACAACAATTACACCCTCAACACGGTCGACCTGTGCCCAGTTGGCGCACTCACCTCCAAGGATTTCCGATTTCAGATGCGCGTCTGGTTCATGAAAGAGACCAAATCCCTCTGCACCAGCTGCGCGACTGGTTGCAATATCACGGTTGGCTCAAGGGAGAATAAGGTCTATCGCTACGAACCGCGTGACAATGACGCTGTCAATGCCAGCTGGATGTGCGATCATGGACGACTCAATTACAAATGGGCGCAGCGGGAAGATCGCCTGAAAGATTGCCTGATCCGCGACGAAAAAGGTACCCAGAAGGTGACCTGGGCTACGCTTTCCAAAGCGCTGATCGAACGTCTCAATCAGGCAGAAAAAGGCTCGGTTGCCATCATTGCATCAGCCAGAGCCACGGTTGAGGAGCTTTTCCTGATCAAGCAGCTTGCCGACCATTTCCAAGCCATCACTGATTGTGTAGCAAGACAGGGAGAGGCCGATCGACTGCTGGTGCAGGCGGATAAAAACCCCAATAGTCAAGGGGCCACAGCTCTGGGTCTTTGCTTCAGTGAAATGGGTATTCAAATTCCCAGCATCGAGCAAGGGATCGCTTCGGGCAAAATTAAGACCCTGCTCTGTCTGGGCGAAGACGCCACCAAGGCAGGCCTTGATGTTTCTCTGCTCAAACAACTCGAGTGCCTGGTGGCGAGCGATATCCTACCCAACCCTACGGTTGAAGTGGCACATTTCGTGTTGCCCGGCTGCTCCCATCTGGAAAAGCGTGGGAGCTTTATCAATGGTAAAGGAAGGGTTCAGAAATTCATGCAAGCAGTTCAACCCTCTGGAGATGCCAGAGCGGACTGGGAATGGCTGCGTGAACTGGTTGTTGGCCTGACAGGTAAACCCATTGCCGACACCCTTCCTGGTGTTTTTAACCAGTGCAGTCAACAATACGAAGCGCTCAGCGGCATCACCTGGCAGGACATCGGCGATCTCGGGGTGGAGGCTAAGATCTAAAGAAGACATCAATTCATGATACCTGATTTCCTCAACGATCCCTCCCACTGGGGACATTTCCTTTTCTGGAGCGCCTTCAAGGTCATGATGGCCTTTGCCATCATCATGCCCATGGTCGCCTATTCGGTGATGCTCGAGCGGCGAGTCAGTGCCGCGATCCAAGATAGGATCGGACCCAATCGCGTCGGGCCATTTGGCATCCTGCAACCGATGGCTGATGGTCTCAAGGCCATCCTGAAAGAAGACTTCACGCCTTCTCATGTTCGGAGAATCTACTTCATCTTGGCTCCAGCCATCAGCATGATACCCGCTTTCCTCACGGTGGCAGTCATTCCCTTTGGTTCCAAGCTAGGCAACCAGAACATGGTGATTGCTAACCTCAACGTAGGCATTCTCTACACCTTCAGCATCGTCTCACTTGGCGTTTACGGGATTGTTCTGGCGGGTTACGCCTCAAATTCAAAATACCCATTTTTAGGAGGTATCCGCGCCAGTGCTCAAATGATCTCCTACGAAATTGCCATGGGCATGGCAGCGGTTCCTGTTTTCATGCTGGTTGGCGACCTGAATCTTGGAAAGGTCATTGCCTACCAGGCTGATGGTGCGTGGCTGGTATTCAAGCAACCCATTGCTTTTGTCATCTTCCTGGTATCTGCTTTTGCTGAAACCAACCGACTTCCTTTCGACATGCCCGAATCTGAAACTGAATTGGTTTCGGGCTACAACACCGAATACAGCTCCATGAAGTTTGCCTTATTCTTCATGGGAGAATACGCAGCGATGATTTCAGTCTCAGCCCTCATGGTTACCTTGTTTTTTGGTGGTTGGACCCTGCCTTTCATGGGGCTCAATGAAACAGCAACGAGTTTGGCTGGCGGCATCCTGCATATCCTGGTTTTCCTGATCAAGATCGCCTTCTTCATGATTCTATTTGTTTGGATTCGCTGGATGCTTCCACGTTTTCGATACGATCAGCTCATGGATTTGGGTTGGAAACGGTTCCTGCCACTGGCATTGGCCAACATCATCATCACAGCCGTTATCCTCTGGATTGGGCATCTGTAAGGAGTCAAAGCATGATTATAAAGCGAACCCCTCTCAATTGGCTCGAGCGACTTTATATCCCTTCGCTCATCAATGGCTTCAAGGTGACCTTGTCACATTTTTTTGGCAAGAAGGTCACCATGCAGTATCCAGAGGAAAAATGGACTGTTCCCGAGGGATATCGTGGGGCACCCTATCTGGTACAGGACTCGAAAGACCGCACCAAGTGTGTCTCTTGCCAACTCTGTGAGTTTGTCTGCCCGCCCAAGGCCATACGCATCACGCCTCCCGGACCCGAGGTGAACCTGGAACGAGGCAATATTGAGAAAGAACCCGCGGAGTTTGAAATCAATATGCTTCGCTGCATTTTCTGTGGCTATTGTCAGGAGGTTTGCCCGGAGGAAGCCATCTTCTTGCAAGAGGACTACTCCCTGACGGGTCAATCCAGAGAAGAAATGATTTACGATAAGAAAAAACTCCTCGAATTGGGTGGAGTCAGAGACAGCAAAGTCAAGAAGTGGGACAAGAAAGCGGCCGATGCGGCAGCTCAGTCAGCTCACTAGCTGGTCATATTAGCCTTCTCAAGAACATGGAAGCCTTGCTTTTTTACCTGTTTGCCTCACTGACCCTGATCTGCGGATTGCTGGTCGTGGCCAATCCATTGACCCGAAATCCGGTGACCAGCGCGATGTTTCTGGTACTGACCATTGTTTCCATGGCCGGGCTCTTTGTGCTGCTGCATGCTTTTTTCCTGGCAGCGGTTCAAGTCATGGTTTACGCGGGCGCTGTGATTGTTCTCTTCCTTTTTGTGATCATGCTTCTAGATATCAAATCGGTGGAGCAGAAGGGATTTAATCCGCTGAGTCTCTTCATGGGACTGCTTGGCCTGCTTGCTGTAGGGGGCATGGTCATACAATCCATCCTTCGCTCGAACGTTGGGCAAGGACTCAAGCCGCAACTGGAAGGGGCTACCAAAGAGCTGGGTGTGGAGCTTTTCACTCACTACGTGCTTGCCTTTGAAATCATGGGTGTGCTGCTCCTTGTGGGTATGATGGGCGTCATCCTTCTCAGCAAGAAAGATTTAAAATAGTCACATGATCGGATTGGAACATTACCTGATCGTCAGCGCCTTGCTCTTCAGCCTGGGCATGATGGGCGTTATCCTGCGCAGAAACTTGATCGTTATTTACATGGGGCTTGAGCTCATGCTCAACGCAGCCAACCTGGCATTGGTCGCGTTTTCTCGGTTCAACAACAGCATGGACGGTCAGGTGATGGTGTTTTTTGTGATCACCGTCGCGGCGGCTGAGGTCGCTGTCGGACTGGCCCTGATTGTGGCTCTTTACCGAAAACGACAATCAACCGAAGTGGCCGACCTGACCACCCTGAAACTTTAGAGATCTTATTCCGTCATGACAGGAGCCTTCACACTTGCCTGGATCGTCCTCTTGCTACCTTTGGCCTCCGCTGCGGTCATTGCCCTTGGCACCCTCAAGCAGGATCGAGTCAGCGCAAAAATATCCATCGCAGCCATCACTGGATCCTTTCTGTGTAGCGTGCTGCTCTTCCTGATGGCACGAGAGGGAGGAGAATCCAACCTGACATGGATTGCGATCGGAGACTTTCAAGCAACCTTGGGAGTCAAACTCGATGGATTGAGTCGACTGATGCTTCTGGTGGTGACTGGCGTCGGCACACTGATCCATTGGTATTCCCAAGGCTACATGCAAGGAGATCGTTCCTATGCCCGTTATTTTGCCTGCCTGAGTTTGTTTAGCTTCTCCATGCTGGGAATCGTCCTAGCAACCAACCTGATGCAAATGTTCATCTTCTGGGAGCTGGTGGGTGTTTCGAGTTACCTCCTCATTGGCTTCTGGCACCAACGGCCCGCAGCGGCTGATGCCTGCAAGAAGGCTTTCATCACCAACCGCCTGGGTGATTTTGGCTTTCTCCTTGGCATCATCATGGTATGGAGTGCGGCTGGTTCCCTTAACTTTGATGAGCTTGAAAAAGCAATCACAGCCCAGCCTGCTCTGCTGGGAGCCTCGGCGGGTATCGTTGGGCTGCTACTCTTTTGTGGGGCTATGGGCAAATCTGCCCAATTTCCCCTTCACGTTTGGCTACCAGACGCGATGGAAGGCCCGACGCCAGTCAGCGCCCTGATCCATGCCGCCACCATGGTGGCGGCGGGTGTTTTCATGCTTTGCCGGATTTTCTTCATGCTCAGCCCCGATGCATTGCACGTGATCGCCTGGATCGGCGGTATCACTGCCTTGATGGCTGCCGTCATCGCTCTCCAGCAAGACGATATCAAACGCATCCTTGCCTATTCCACCCTCTCCCAGTTGGGTTACATGGTGATGGCAGTTGGCGTTCAAGCACCCGGAGCTGCCATGTTTCACCTCACCACTCACGCGTTTTTCAAAGCCATGCTCTTTCTGGGTGCAGGATCAGTCATTCATGCTCTACACCATGAGCAGAATATCTGGAACATGGGAGGCCTGCGGGAGAAAATGCCTGCCACTTATCGCACCTTTCTGATCGGTACGCTTGCCCTATGCGGTGTACCTCCATTGAGTGGCTTCTTCAGCAAGGATGGCATTTTAGCTGCCGCAGCCGATGGTCACCATGGTAGCCCAGTCCTCTTTGGCATAGGTATCCTCGCGGCAGTCCTAACGACCCTTTACATGGGGCGGCTTGTTTTGGTGGCATTTCATGGCTCAGCGCGATCCGAACAAGCCGGCCATGCTCATGAGTCCCCATCAGTCATGACCGGTCCGTTGTGGATCTTGCTCATCCCAACCCTCATTGCAGGATTCTTGCCCATTGAAAACATGGTCAACCATGCATTGGGCTTACATCACCCCAGCGGTCACGTGGCAGCCCCTCTAGCGATGGCATTCAGCATGCTGGCGCTCATGTTGGGTGGGAGCCTGGCCTATGGGCATTACCAGGGCGTGAAGGAGGATCCATTTACCGTCCGCTTCCAGGGGCTATCCACGGCCATGCGTAACAGGCTCTGGTTTGATGAAATCTTCAATGCTCTGATAGCCATCTCACACGAAGCCCTTTCCAAGTTAGCCGGTTGGGTCGATCGAAAAATCCTGAAAGGCTTTATCATCGGTTTGATTGAGCATGGGGTGGATATCACCGGAAAAGGGCTGAGGCTATTCCAGAGCGGAAGCATCCAGACCTATGCCTTCCTATTCGTAGCCGGTGTAGCACTGGTGATTTATTACGTTCTTGGAGGAACCCATTAATCAATCATGTCTATCCTGAGTTTTATTCTCATTTTGCCATTGCTAGGGGCTGCACTGGTTGCTCTGCAACCGGGTAAGAGTCGCCTCAGCATCCGGGCTATTGCTCTGATCACCACATTCCTTTCCATGATGCTTGCCATCTTTGCCTTCGTGGGATTCCAGGGTGCGGCCCAAGGGCTTGGCGGGTTTCGCTATGTGCAGAAGATCAACTGGGTGGAGAGTTTGGATATCAATTACCTGGTGGGGGCAGATGGGATCAACATCGGCTTGATCCTCATGGCATCGATCGTCAGTTTCGCAGCTGTCTGCGTTTCTCATTCCATTGAGAACCGGATCAAGGAGTTTCATTTCCTGATGTTGATCATGATCGCTGGTATCCTGGGAGCATTCATGTCTATTGACCTGTTCTTCTTCTATTTTTTCCATGAACTAGCACTGGTGCCCACTTTCATCATGATCGGGGTATGGGGCCGCGGAGAGCAACGTCAATACGCCACCTTCAAGATGACCCTTTATCTGACACTTGGGGCCCTGGTGGCCTTGGCAGGTCTGGTATTGCTTTACGTGGAATCAGGAGCCCGCACCTTTGATCTGATTGCATTGAGCCAACAGCTTGGTGCTAACCCACTCCGACCTGAAAGCCAGCAGCTCATCTTTGGTTTTCTACTGTTTGGCTTTGGTATCCTTGTTTCGCTGTGGCCTTTTCACAGTTGGGCTCCCATTGGCTATGGCGCAGCGCCCACAGCTACAGCCATGCTTCATGCCGGCGTACTAAAAAAGTTTGGCATTTACGGATTAATCAGGGTAGCCCTTCCGCTGCTTCCACAGGGAGCCCATGACTGGGCTCAAGTCTTGGCGTGGCTCTGCCTGGGCAACATCCTCTACTGCGGTTGGGTTGCCATGCGTCAGAAGGATCTCAATCAACTCATCGGCCACTCAAGTGTCGCTCACATGGGCTTTGTGTTTCTGGGAATCGCCAGCCTTAGCTTGATTGGTCTTAGCGGAGCGGTGCTGGTGATGATAGCCCATGGTTTCCTGGCGGCTCTTTGTTTTGCCTTGAGTGGGTATCTGTGGGATCAGAAGAAAACTTTGGAGATGAGTCGTTATGGAGGCCTTCTTCAGCAAATCCCTTTCATTGGCACCCTTTTAGTCATGGCCATGATGGCCGGCTGCGGGCTCCCGGGTTTTGCCAATTTCGCTGGCGAGGTAACCGTCCTCTTCGGTGCCTGGCAGACCCTACCAAGTTTTGTGATCGGGACAACATGGGGTGCCTTAATCATTGGAGCTATCTATGCGCTGCGGGCCATACGTCGCATGCTCCATGGCCCTGTAGCAGAGGGAACAATACCCGTGATCGATACGCCGCATTACTGGGCTAAATTACCCTATCTGCTGCTGATAGGCTGCCTGCTTTTATTTGGGATTTTCCCTAGCTTGTTGACTGAGCGAATTTCCCAATCCATGAAGCCAATCATCAAGGCTATTGAAGCGGGGAACCAAAGGGAACTCATCTTACTTGCCAACGAACCAGCAAAACCAATGAACCGATTGTCTGGGGCAAACCAACCTTGATGTGAGTGAATTCTAGGAAGTGAATTGATGAATATTTCTGCCTCCATTCTCGAAATTGCTGTGGTCCTGCTGGGTGTTGTGATCATGCTTGCCGACCTTTGGACTCCGCCAAAATACAAATCCTGGCTAGGGGTGGGCTCAGCGGCGGGCCTGCTTCTCATTCTAGCAGGAAGCTTCTTCCTCCAAGTGAATGAACCCATTCAAGCGTTTGGCGGGATGTATGTACTCGACGCCTTTGCCTTGTTCTTCAAGCGGTTTTTCATCGTTGCGACGATGCTTGTGCTCCTGATCTCTGTGGAATATTCCAAAAAATTCCAAAGTGGTAGTGGGGAATACTTTTCTCTGAGCCTATTCGCTCTTTCAGGGATGATGTTTGCCGCCTCGGCCAATCATTTTGCCCTCCTCTTTGTGTCCCTAGAACTCATCACCATCACCTTTTACATCCTGACCAGTTTCCTGCGTCACCAAATCATCTCCCTGGAGGCTGGGATCAAGTACCTGATTCTTGGAGCCTTATCTTCTGCCTTCCTGCTCTATGGCATCGCTCTGGTATACGGAGCCACTGGCACCATGCAGTTTGATGCGTTGCGCGCTCAAAGCGCCAACATGGTCCAAAGCCCGCTATTGCTTGTTGGGCTTCTCATGATCCTGGCCGGCTTGGGCTTCAAGATCGCGGCCTTCCCTTTTCAGATCTGGGCGCCTGATGTGTATCAAGGTTCACCCAACTCCACTACCGCATTTCTAGCAGTTGGATCCAAAGCAGCCGGATTTGCCTTATTGATGCGGTTGTTGATGTCTGCCGTGCCAGATGTGGCGTTAAGTTGGGAACCCCTGCTCATGGGCATGGCTGCTATCACTATCCTCTACGGCAATTTATGTGCCCTGCCCCAGCGCAACCTTAAACGCCTCTTGGGGTATTCCAGTATCGCTCATGCAGGATACCTGATGATGGGTGTGGCTGCCATGAGTCTCAACGGTTCCGGCGCCATCCTCTATTACCTTTCTGGTTACCTGTTTACAGTGATTGCTGCTTTCTTGGTGATCATCCTGGTCATGCAGCATACCGGAGCTGAGGATATCATCCAACTGGCACAGCTGCACCAAAGAGCTCCAGGTCTAGCGGGTATGCTGGCCCTGTCGATGGTTTCTTTGGCAGGCATCCCTCCCCTGGCTGGCTTTTTTGGCAAGTTTCTGCTTCTAAGGGCTGTTTTGGAACAAGCAAGTGTCCACACGGCCTATTATGGCTTGGTGGCTGTGGCCGTTATAGGTGTGGTCATATCGCTGGTTTATTATTTTGGTATCATCCGAACCATTTACTGGGAAAAACAGCAGTTGGTTGCCGATGAAATCCATGTTTCCCCCCTCTCACGAGTCGTCCTGTGGGTGTGTGCGGTGCTGATGATTTACTTGGGTATTCTTCCCAATAGGCTCATGGAAGCGGCAAGCACTGCGGTGGAATCCCTCAAATTCTGATCATTCAAGATCCGACCAGTCTAGGCGAGCATCCAACCAGCTCGGATCCCCTGCCCCAGTGGGGTCGGCTCTACACCAAGCTTGATCTTCCAGGTAGCCAGGCATCCCACCATGGCAGCATTGTCTGTGCAGTAGGCGGGAGCAGCCATTCGCAATTTCAGACCAGCTTGATTACAGGCCTGAGAAAGGGCCTGACGCAATCCTCGATTGCATGAGACTCCCCCCGAAACTGTGATCATCTTCACCTCATGGGCTTCTGCTGCACGGAGCGTCTTGGCAACCAGTACGTCGACGATAGCGGACTGGACCGAAGCACAAACATCGCGTATGGAATGTTCATCCTGCAGACATTGCGGATGTTTCTGTAGATAATACCGCACGGCAGTTTTGAGCCCGCTGAAACTGAAGTCAAAGCCAGCATCCTTGAGCATCGGACGGGGAAAACGATGCGCATCAGGGTTGCCCTGAGCTGCAAGACGGTCCATCAATGGCCCTCCGGGATAGGGAAGACCGAGGAGTTTGGCTGTCTTGTCAAAGCATTCACCCGCAGCATCATCCAGGGTGCCGCCCACAACCTCGTGATTCATGGGTGACTTGACCCACAGGAGAAGGGTGTGGCCACCGCTGACCACCAGACTGAGGTTCGGCTCAAAGGCCTCACTTTCCAATCGGTTCTGCTCAGGATCAATCCAAGGAGAATAGAGGTGCGCCTCATGGTGCTGGATACCCAGCAGAGGGATACCCAAGGCAAAAGCCATATGCTGGGCAGCTTGATAACCCACCATCAAGGCAGGGGGCAGCCCTGGTCCCTGTGTCGCACTCACCCAGTCCAGATCATCGGCTCGGATCTCTGCCTCTGCAAGGGATTGCTGGACCACTGGTACCAAGTTGGCCAGATGCTCGCGTGCCGCCAACTCAGGCACAACCCCTCCATATTGAGTATGCAGCCTGATCTGGGAGGCCACCACATTAGAGAGAATCCGGCCATCCTGGATGACCGCGGCAGCAGTTTCGTCACAGGATGACTCGATGGCCAGAAGCTTCATGACCTGCCCTCGAGCAGAAAAAGGCCCAGCAGCAAGTCCCTGGCCCGATTGAGCTGCTCGTCCTTGACGCTGCTGATCCGCGCCTTTTCCTCCTGGCTAAATTGGGACAATCCCTCCACCCCACCCGGAGAGCGTTGGTAGAAAAGGGCCTCCAGATCCTGATCGGAAACCGGAACCTTCACATCGGGAGTGATCCCCCGTCCGTGAATCACCTTCTCACTTGGGGTGTAGTATTTGGCCGTCGTCAAACGGAGCGCCCAACCTTTGGAAACAGGAAAGATGCTTTGAACAGACCCCTTGCCGAAGGTCTGCTCGCCCACCACCACAGCTCGACCGAGATCCTGCAGACATCCAGAGACAATTTCAGAGGCACTGGCACTGCCACGATTAACCAGGATCACCATCGGCAACTCCAGAAAAGGGTCTCGCGAAGCAGCGCGATGTTCACTGCGCATACCTGCATCCTTGCCTTGGGTAAAGACAACCAACTGGCCGGAGGGAAGGAATTGTTCGCATACCTCCACAGCTTGATCAAGCAGCCCACCAGGATTGCCTCGAAGGTCTAGGATCAGCCCCCTCATACCTTGTTGGGTAAAACGGTCCAGAGCTTTCCGCAAATCCGCTCCAGTCTGTTCGCCAAACTGAGTTAAAGCCACATAAGCAATCCCATCTTCCTCCAATTCAAAAGACCTCCCACCCGCTAGATCCTTGACCGTTTCCACCTTGATAATTGCCCGCTCCAGAGAAACCTCTCGAGTCGAATCACTGGAAGGTCGATAGAGCGTCAAACTCACCTCAGTGCCGGGCTTACCACGAAGTCGCTCGACCGCCTGTTGAAGGGTAATCCCTGTTGTCGAACGACCCTCGATCTTGATGATACGATCCCCCGAAAGAATGCCGGCAGCGTAAGCGGGTGTGTCAGCCATGGGTGAAATCACCGTGAGGTAGGACTTCCCCTCTTCCATGGTCACCACGATCCCGACACCTCCAAAAGCCCCTTCGGTATCTTTCTTGAGCTCATTGTATTGCACTGGCTCCATGAACTCGCTGTGCGGATCTAGCGAAGCAATGAGACCCTTAAGTGCTCTTTGAACTAAGTCTCCGTAGGTGAGATCATCACCCTCTACATAGTCACTTCGGATACGTTCAACCACCGAAGCAAACAGATCGTAGTTTTCATAGGGATCGTCTCTACCAGAAGCTCGGACCGTCTCGCTATGAAGGAGGAAACCAACCGTTGCGTTGATCACCAGCAGCAGGATGACAGAGGAAAATATCAGTTTTTGTTTCATCCAGAAGTCCGTACGAAAACACGATGTCTTCTTTCAAGGAATCTACGCATCCTCTGTTGGATTGGCAAGCAGCCAGCGGACATAGGGCAGATCGCCCGGAAAAGTCACCTTGGGATTGGGGGCCCCACTTTCAACCACCCTGACTGGGATACCGACATGCTGGCAAGCAGCCGTATCATCGGTGAAGGAGTATCCGCTGCCACGAACCTGCTCCAGTGCCTTGAAAATCAGCTCAAAAGAAAAAACTTGTGGGGTCTGCACTGCCCAAAGTCCATCACGATCGACGGTATCGCTGATCTCACTATCGGTGACTCGTTTGAGCGTGTCGGTGACTCTTGATGCTGCCACCACCGCACCATGGGCTTGGGCCTGTCTGTAGCAATCTTCGATAAGCTGTGAGGCTGTGCAGGGACGCGCGGCATCTGCAATGGCCACCCATCTAGTCCCTGAAGGACACGCATTGAGGCCAGACCAGACCGAGTCCTGTCGCTCTTGACCTCCTTCAACCAATTTAAAAGGTTTGTTCAATCCAAGCCGGGGAGCCAAGGCTTCAAAAGCTTCACGTTTTTCAGGTCGGATCACCAAGACGATAGCGTCCACTTCTGAAGAACCATCATACCGGCGCCAGGCGTGCCCCACAATCGGCAGGCCATCCACATTCAGCCAAAGCTTATCAGTCCCCATGCGGGTTCCAGTCCCGGCTGCCACCAGCATTGCCACTTTCATTGTTCTGGAGAGTATCCTTGAACCTAGGGATATGGCTCGAAAAAAAGAGGTTTATTTGTCTTGGCGCCAATCTGAAGCATCGACCCCATATTGGGTAGTGGCGCCGACTGGCAAAGCCCGTGGCAAAAGATTAAGACCGATACCACAATGGATCAACTCACCCAAAACCAGCCACGCACCCTTAGGTGGCAAACCGCATGCCATCCTTGATGCGATAGCCAGCCAAGAAGGCTGCTGCCTCCATGGGGCGGCCTCCCTGGCGCTGAAGTCGCTTGATTTCAAGACACCCTTGCCCAGTTGAAACGACCAGACGCCCATTGTCTGGGCGGCATAGTGTCCCGGGCTCTGCTTCTTTTCCAGCAATGGGCTGAACCTGTAGGATCTTTAAACGCTCGACGACACCGTCGGACCCGAGAAGATCTGCGGTGCAACCTGGCCAAGGGTCCAGAGCCCTGACTTGGGCATGGATGCGTTCCGCCGCCTGATGCCAGTTGATTTGACCATCTTCCTTGTTGATCTTTCGGGCATGCGTGGCCAGGCCTTCCTCCTGAGCACGAGGCTGAAGTTTCCCCTGAACATAGGGTTGAAGATTCCTGAGGATCATTTCAGCACCCAGTTGACCCAATTGATCATGAAGTTTTGCTGAAGTGGTGGTCGAATCGATGGCAAGGGATGCCTGAGCCAGGATGTCTCCCGTATCCATGCCCTGATCCATTTTCATCAGGGTCACACCCGAATGATCTTCTCCATTCCAGATCGCCCACTGAATGGGAGCCGCCCCTCGGTACTTGGGCAGGAGCGAGGTGTGGACATTGATACAACCATGCGGGGGTAGGTCTAGGATTGAAGCAGGTAGGATCTGGCCGTAGGCCATGACAACCACGACATCGAGTCTTAAAGACGCCAGCCAGTCAAGCGTCACATTGTCTCCCCTTAATCGCCCAGGCTGCTGGCAGTCAATCCCCCACTGGTGTGCCAGCGATTTAACCGGAGTGGGATGAAGCACCAACTTGCGCCCGCGGGGGCGATCGGGCTGGGACACAACAGCCAAGAGATCAACCTCTGGCATGCTATGAAGTGTTCGCAAGACGGGTAGGGCAATCTCTGCAGTGCCAAAGAAACCGGTTCTTATCATGAGCTCAGATACATCAGAGTCTTACAGGAAGCTCAATACTGGCAATGACCCCCGATCACATCGCCAACATCCGCCCTGGCCAGGAGTGGGTTAGCCATCCTAAGGCACTTGCCAAGCCAAAGGGCTTAGCAGTCCAGCATAAGCCCTGGGAAATTATTTACGCCTGACCTCAATGCTCACAATCTCCCCAAAACTGACGCTGACTTCCTGGGCGCTTTGTGAGCGTAGGTAGAAATCCTTACCTGAGATACGGGTGATACGGGTCGCTACCACCTCTTTTTTCACCGTCTTGACCACAAGAAGAAGGCCCTTAATTTTTGGAGAAGGCACCGCTCGAAAAAACTCAGAAAAAGTGGTTTCAAGGAAGGTTTTTGTGAACTCGGTGTCCGAGCTAGAAAAAACCCGCCCTTCAAGACCTGCCTCAGCACCGCCTGCTTTCTTGGCTAAACCGACCCCAAGGGCAGGTTTGTCGGCTGCTCCAGGGGCTGGGGGTGGAGGCGGTGGCATTGGAGCCCCATCTGAGGTTGCTTCAGGCTGGATATAGGTTTCCTCACTCGATGCGACGGCCAGAGGCGGCATGCAGGCAAAAAGAATCGGTCCGAAAACCGGAAAAATGGCCGAGACACCACAAACAAGGGGAACGGGGCGTGACATGAACAAGGCAATATGAAAGGCAGCGTAGAGATTGCCCAGGTAAAGCACGACAACAAGCAGCAGGCCAATGGGACTCCCCAAGGAAGCCATGAAGGAGGCATCCTCTCGGGTCACCGGTTTAAGAGGTCGCTCTGGTTCCTTGACATTGATAATAGGCGGCTTGATCTCTTCCTCAGGCAATTCCAAGTAGGGATCAACCAACACATCATAACCCTTGCTGGCGTATTCAGGCTGCTCCTTGATCCAATTCAAGGTGTCTTGCGAGAGATAGACCAACTCCAGACGCTCTGAAAAATCACCCGTTTTCCTTCGAATAACGAGGGTTTCTTCGTTCATATCAGCAATATAACCTTCAATGACATTGCCATTTTCAAGGGTAAAAGGGTGGTCTTCTGCAGCGTGGATGCTTCCAGCCCAACAAAGGGTCCAGAGGGCCATCAACATGATGAGTGATTTTTGCATTGCTTGGAAAAGTAGCAGGATTAATGCCCTGTAAAGCGGCAAAGTCTAAAAAAATGATAAATGAAATCAATCCTAATCCAACGAGCTCAGATCCTTGAGCTGATGGCAAAGGGGAGGCACGCGCTCTGAGCGGTGCCCCCCTTGCTTTGGGATAGTCGGGTTCAGGTTTCTGAGCGGGCCAATTCGCGATTGGTTCCCAGATCGACGATCCGGAACTCTTCATAATGGTAGGAAGGATCCGGGCGGAAGGAGAGTTTCCCGAAGTATTTCTTTTCCATCTGAATGACGATTTCCTCGTCTTCGGTGCGCAAACGATTGAAAACCTTGGGATTGACCACAATCATCAGCTGGTAGTCTGACTCGTCTCGCTGTCGTTTCTTGAGGATTTCTCCCAGCTTACGCTGAATTTCAACGCTCATCGTCACCACACTCTTGACCTTCCCCTTGCCGTGGCAGTAGGGACAATCATCATGCACCGAGGCGCGTACACTCTCGGTCTGGCGTTGACGGGTCATCTCCATGAGGCCTAACTGCGAGATCGGCAGCACATGGGTCTTGGATTTGTCACGCCTAAGCCCATGCTTGACCTTCTGATAGACTTGCTGCTGGTCTTTACGGGATTTCATGTCGATGAAATCCAAGATGATCAGACCGCCTATGTTACGAAGCCTTAGCTGGCGCGTGATCTCATCGGCTGCTTCCAGATTAACCTTGAGAATCGTGGAATCCTTTTCTTTCTGACTGCTCTTATGGCGCCCCGTGTTGACATCGATCGCCACCAGAGCTTCGGTTTCATCGATCACAATGTATCCCCCGCTCTTGAGATTCACCTGTCTTGAGAAGGTGGACTGGAGCTGCCGAGTGATTCCAAAGCGATCAAAAATAGCCTGGGTATCCTGATACCATTTTACCTTGCTCACCGAGCGCTTGGAAATACGACCAATGGTTGCCTGGATGCGCTGGTAGGCTGCCTTGGAGTCAACCACAATGCGCTCCACATCCTCGGTAAGAAAATCCCGAACCGTTCTCTCGATGATATCGGGTTCCTGAAAGGCACAACAGGGGGCTTTCTTATGATTGATCGTCTCCTGAATTTTCTTCCATTCTTCCAACAGGTAGTGCAAGTCGCGCACGAAAAAGCGAACTTTCTGGCCTTGGCCAGCGGTGCGAATGATCACACCCATACCATCTGGAATTTCCAGTTCACGAACGATTTTCTTGAGACGTTGACGTTCCTGACCGTTGTCGATCTTGCGTGAAACACCTGACTGATCAGAAGTAGGCAGCAGGACCAAGAAACGACCTGGTATGGCTAGATTGGTGGTGATGCGTGGCCCCTTGGTGCCAATGGGCCCCTTGGTCACCTGCACCACAATCTCACTGCCTGCAGGGTAGAGCCGTGGGATATCCTTTTGGGTGATCTTGGGACGCTGCTTGCCACCTTTCTTGCGCTCCACAATTTCGATATTGCTATCAAAACTGTTAGGCACGATATCCCAATAATGCAGGAAGGCGTTTTTCTCGAAGCCAATGTCGACGAAGGCTGCTTTGAGGCCATCCTCCAGATTTTTGACAACGCCTTTGTAAATGCTTCCCACCAGACGATGCTCCTCATTACGTTCAATCGTGAACTCCTCTAGCAGGCCATTCTCGAGCACGGCAACCCGGGACTCGAGAGGTTCCGCATTAATAATCAGTTCCTTGTGTTCCTTGCTCAATGGAATGAAGACGCGCTTGACGCGCTGGATCACCTTGTCGGCTGCCGCCTTGATCGTTTCAACAATCCCTTGAGGAGGCTGATCGGGAACCTCCACTGGCTCAAATGGCTTTTCTGGAGGCGTTTCCTTGGACTTACCACGGCGACCACGGCGCTGCCCCGATCCGTCTGAAGCAGACTTGGCGCTTGCCCGTGCGGGCTTTTCGGAGCTCTTTTCTGCGTTCTTGGCTTCCTCTCGCTGTTGCAAAGCCTCATCAGTCATGTCGGGTGGCAAACCGGCTGCCAGATTCTCCGACCGCTGAATTTCTCGCTTGTGACGAGCCTCATCGAATACAGGTTCCTCATCCGAGGTAATGTTTTCCACCGCCTCGGCCCTAGCCTCGGCAGCCGCCTTTTGGGCTTTCTTATTCCTGGTTCCCGGGCCTGCAGTGGGCTTGAACCTCATGCCACCACTCCTGCGGCGATTCCCTTTACGTTGATTCATAAGATTGTGATTTAATAGTTTCTTTGATGTCGTTTGATATTTTGAAGTAGTCCAAGTGCCATCATGAAGCTGATGGCTGAAGATCCTCCGGCACTGAGAAAAGGCAGGGGCAGCCCTGTGACCGGTAAGAGTCGAATATTGACCCCTATGTTAATGAAAACGTGAGTGAACAGGAGCATGGTCAGCCCAACGGCCAACACACGACCCAATCCGTCCCTGGCAATCGCTGCGATAACCAAGCCGCGCAGGATAATCATCCCATGCAGTATCACCACGGAAACACTCCCTAAAAACCCCCATTCCTCAGCGATTACGGAGAAAATAAAATCATTGTGGGCAACTTTTTTGGGCAGGTAACCCAAGGCATTCTGAGTCCCTTCGCACCAACCCTTGCCACGCCAGCCACCAGAGCCTACTGAAATCATGGCCTGATCCACATTGTAAGTGAACCGGCGCTCCTCAAAATCAGCTTTTCTGCGTTCTGAGGGGCTTGCATCTGGGGCAGCAAATGGCATTCCCAAGTAAACTCGAATGCGGTTGGTCTGGTAGTCCTCAAGTTGAAAGACCGGGATCAGCCTGGGGTAGTAGAGCGCATCCACCAGGACCAGCGAAACCAGCAAGGCCGCCCCAGCCAGCAGGCGGAACAGATAGCGTCGTGGAATCCCGGCCATGAACATCATCGATAGCCCCACCGGTATGAGCACGATAGACGATCCAAGATCAGGTTCGATAAGGATGAGCGCAAAGGGAAGACCGATCATCAGCAGGGTCCTGAGGAGCAACTGAGGAGAGCTCAATTCATTGGCCGGGCGACTCAGGTAATTGGCCAGGCTGCAAATGGTAGCCAATTTGGCAAACTCACTTGGCTGGATGGCCAGACTGCCCACAGAGATCCAACGTCGTGCGCCATATCGTGGCTCGTAGAGAAAGACGATGAGCAGGAGCAATAAACTGGCCCAGTAGAAGACCAGAGACCAACGCGCAATGCTGTGATAGTCTACCAGACACACGGCAGCACCCAGACCCAATCCAACTAACAATGCCAATATCTGACGCAGGTAAGGATGCTGATACCACCGCATGTAGTCATCCAACCCGTGAACGGTGGCAGCACTGTAAATGAAGGCTACCCCCATGCCTGCCAACAGTAGGGCAGGTAGGAGCAGATACCAATCCACTTGGGTGGGTGATGGCCTAGAGAGTGCGTTCATGAGCATGGTAACTCCAGGCCTGCCTCCTGGCTTGGATGGTGGCAGGTTGGGGTAGGGTCTTCAGGGTTTCATAGAGTTTTCTGGCAACCGGGGCACAGCTGGTTCCCCCCGAAATCCCATCATCGACAAGCACCACAACCGCATAGCGAGGTTGGTCGTGAGGCGCGTAGGAGGCGAACCAGGTTTCCTTGATACGACGACCATCAAGACGTCGGCCAGTTTCAGCTGTGCCTGTTTTGCCTCCGATTGGGTAGGCTGGTATGCGACTCGGGGCACCGGAGCCAGCTGGATGTTCTACATCCTGGAGCATGGCCTGCTGTAGTATCTTGAGGTTGGCCGATGAAACCTGCAGTTGAGTTCGTATGCTTGCCGCAGGAGCTGGCTTGAATTGACGACCTAGGATGGGGTCCAGTGATTCCCAACCAGCCACCAGACGAGGCGCAAAAACTTTACCGCCGTTAGCTATGGCAGCAGTCAGCACAGCCATCTGAATAGGAGTCACATCGACCTTTCCCTGACCAATACTCAGGTTGGCCGTATCTCCGGGATGCCATCCACGGGCCACAAACGCCTTGCTGGGAAAGAAACCAGAGGCCTCCTGTCCTGGGAGCAAGCCAGTCTCCTGACCCAGAAAAAACCGCTCCCCCCAGGATACAATCTGGGCAATCCCTAACTGTAAACCGTAGTGAATGAAATAGGCATTGCTAGATTTGTAGAAAGCGCGCTCAAAATCAAACAGCCCCGCACCGGCTGTATCGTCGATACGACGGGAGCCTACCATGATGTAGCCTTCTCCCTGATATGTTTTAACGGGATCAATGAGGCCCTCTTCCAGCCCAGCCAGGCCAATGATCATCTTCAAGGTAGATCCAGGCTGATACTGCCCATGGGTAGCCCGATTGAACAATGGTTTAGGCCCAGCTGGATCAATCATGGGCTGATAGAGACTAGATGGAAGGTGCCCAGCAAACAGATTGGGATCAAATGCTGGCGCAGAGGCTAGGGCTAATACATCGCCAGTCTGGCAGTCCATGACCACAATCGCTCCTTTGACCTGAGGGTCGTAATGAGTGAGGGCCTTTTCAGCCGCCTGTTGGATGCGACTATCTAGAGTCAGGAAAAGATTCTTACCTGGTATGGATGGAAGCCAGGCATCCTCCTCTTCGCGATAAATCAAATTATTGACCAGAATGGACTTGGCACCGGGTTCCCCTCGCAGTTCGGTCTCGAATACCCTTTCCACACCTGAAATGCCCGTGAAATCAGGAAGTTCATAATCATAGGTCATCTGGAGCTCTGATCCTTCCTCTGAGGCTTGCCGGCTACGGGGTCGCATATAGCCCAGCACGTGGGCTGCCAGCGTCCCCTGGGGGTAGGACCGAGACGCTCTGACTTCAAGATCAAATCCCTTGAGTCGTGAACCCTGCTCCATGAATCGTGCCATCTGTTCTCGCGATAAGTTTTCCAAGATGGGCATGGCCACATAGCGCCTCTTGGCGTAATGCTCCTCAAATCGTTCCCGGATCAAGCGACTCGGCTTGCCGACCACCTTGCTGGCTGCGTAGACGGCGTTGCTGACAGCAAGAAATCGCGCATCCCTCTGCAAAGTGAGACTCTGGGCGGTAGTTAACCTACGTCCTGCTTTGAGCTTGGAATAGGTGTCCCGAAAATCGTCACGAAACTGATCCAGATACATCACAATGTTGAATGCAGGCTGGTTCTCGGCGAGCACCTGTCCCCCACGGTCGAGAATCATACCCCGAGGAGCAGGAATCCGAACGCTACGGTGCGACTGAACCTCTCGATAGCGCTCGTATTTTTCAAAGGAAATCACTTGCACATACCAAAGCCTGACAAGGATCAACATGAGCATGAACAACAGGAAGGCACCCAACCAGATAAGGCTGTGATCGGACTGCTTCATGGACCTTAGTGTGTTCATTGCCATTCGTTTCGGTAGGTCCGACTGCGTTTGACTTCGACGATCCCACGGTAGCCCAATGATGGGATCGCCCTGGCAGCAAAAAGGCGATCCATTGCCTTAAATAGGGCAAAGAGCCATGGCGAGAGCAGGGCGCAAACGATGGTGTTAATCAGAAGATGCCAAAAAAATGCCCAGCCCAGAATGGGATGATGTCGCGTGATCCAAACTAGCCCAGCACCCAGCATGAGATGCAGCGCACTGACCAACGCCCCAACCATGGCCTCTCCTGCCCAATGGTCACGCAGCATCACTTTTTGGGCACGCTGGAGACATAGCATGCTGACAAGCAAAGTCACCATGGAGCTACCAAGAGGGTTGGCTGAGAGCAAATCCAGCCAGCACCCGCCAAGCAAGGCAAAGGCTGCGGGCATGATGGGCATCCCGCCATGCATGGAGACATAGGCGGCAAAAATTGGCAGCAGATCAACCTGGGCCCGCCATTGGCCCTCAATCAAAGAGGCGTAGGACTGGAGGTAGCCCAGGGCCAAAGCCAAGACAATGAACACGGTAAAGCTTTTGGGAGTCATGTTGGGGTGGCAGTCGACGCCTAGGCTTGGGGCCTAAGGCCGATCTGAAGACTCCTTTCCTGCTTGTTTCAAAGGAAGCCAGACTAGATCCAGCTGATTGGGATCAATCCCCAATTGAACCCTTGCTTCCATGAAAAGTTCAGACTCGGAAGGACGACTGTCGACAATGCGTCCCACGGGAATACCCCTAGGGAAACCTCCTCCCATGCCACTGGTGACGACCAAGGATCCTGGCTGCAGTTGGGCATCAACAGGCAAGTGCATGAAGGCAACCATACGCGGATTGAACGCGCTTTGCTGGCCTTCCATGATGGTCCCTAGAGCAGGTCGGCTGGGAGCCGTTGGACCTTCTTCGGCCAGCATCGCTGCCACCCGACAGTGGGGATCTCCCACTAATCGTACCAAGGACCTTCTTGACTCCACCCTTTCAACTTTACCCACAAGCCCTTGTGGAGAGAGTACGGGGGTGTTTTCAACCAAGCCATCGGCTGATCCCAGATTAATGTAAAGACTACGCCACCAATTGAACGGATCGGCAACGAGTACCCTGGCTGCAATCATTTGCCAAGGCTGTTCAGCCTCCCACTGCAATGAGTCACGCAGGGAACGGTTTTCGCGAATCAGGGCCTGATGCTCAAAGCGCTTGATTTTGAAGAACTCAAGCTCTTTGCGGAGTTGTTGGTTTTCCTGCCAGAGCTCCTGCTTGGAATGACCGAAATAGTCGAGTTGCTCGGCTTGTTCAAGGGTGGCCTCAGACAAGGCCAAGACAGGCAACAAGAAACTGGCAACAGCCAGCTTGATGCGGCTATTGGCTCCGTAGGGCAAAGCCAACAGGAGACAGCCTGTCAGCAAGACCACAAAGATCGTTGTTGTACTTCGATTTCTGAGCATTTCACTCCGTTTACTGCGGAGCGAACAGCATCAGGTTCGGCTTGAGGAAGCGACTCGTTTCAGGAACTGAAGCTCATGCAGGACACGACCGGTGCCTTCAGCAACGGCAGTCAGGGGATCATCAGCAATGTGGACAGGCAAACCGGTTTCCTCGGCAATGAGGCGGTCAATGCCCCTGAGCAGGGCACCTCCACCAGCCACCACAATCCCTCTGTCCACCAGATCAGCAGACAGCTCGGGAGGACAACGTTCCAATGTAATGCGAATCGATTCCAAAATACTATTCAATGGTTCCTTGAGCGCGTCACGGATCTCCTCGGAACAAATCGATAATGTTTTGGGGAGTCCGGAACTGAGGTCTCTTCCCTTGACCTCCATGGTGAGTTCCTGCTCCAAAGGAAAAGCCGAACCCACGCGGATTTTGATCTCCTCCGCGGTGCGTTCGCCAATCATCAGATTGTAGGCACGTTTCATGTGTGCCACAATCGTCTCATCAAATTCGTCTCCCCCAACCCTCAGGCTTCGGGCAAAGACGATACCAGCCAGCGATATGATGGCTATTTCACAGGTCCCGCCGCCGATGTCGACGATCATGTTTCCGGCGGGTTCATGGACGGGCAACCCTACGCCGATGGCCGATGCCATGGGCTGTTCGATCAGATAAACTTCGCGAGCACCAGCGTGGGTTGCCGAATCCTTCACGGCTCGCTTCTCAACCTCGGTGATCCCCGAGGGCACAGCCACAACCACTCGGGGCTGGACTAACTTACGGTAATGAACTTTCTGAATGAAGTGACGGAGCATGGATTCGGTGATCTCAAAATCAGCGATCACACCATCCTTCATGGGGCGAATGGCAACAATGTTGCTCGGTGTTCTACCTAGCATCTCCTTGGCCTCGAGTCCGACTGCCAGCACATTGGTCGTACCAGCCTGGATAGCCACCACTGATGGCTCCCTGAGGACAATACCTTGATCTCGAACGTAAACCAGCGCGTTTGCCGTCCCGAGATCAATTCCAATATCATTGGAAAATAGGCCTTTGAGTTGCGATAACATGGATTCGCCTGCGAATCGAGAATCCTAGGCCCCGCCAAGGCCACCGGTCAAGTGCATTAAGGTGCCCCCCTCCAAGCCAGAAACATTTGGAAAGCTCCCAGAGGAGAGCGGACACCAAGCCAACCCATAAAATTCATAAATTATTCTGCATTATTATGTTAAAACATATAACACCTTGAAAAAGCCGTTGATTCGACCCTGACCCAATGCACCCTCTTTGATGGATTGAATCCTAGATTGCATCGCTCAAGTGAGCTTGAAGAAGAGGCCAATAGGATCGGATTTGGTTCGCCCGAAGGTCCTCAATTGATTAACCTTTCTGATGCATGGCAGAGCGAATCAAGGTGGCAGTGATTGGGACAGGGGCGCTGGGCAGGCACCATGCCCGCCTGTATGCAGCAATGCAGCAGGAAGCACTCATCGAATGCACTGGGGTCTATGACCGTGACCCCGAGGCAGCTAACAAGATTGCTAACGAATACGGACTCAAATGCCTCACCTCACTTGAGGAAGCTGCCTCCAGTTCGGATGCCCTCAGCGTGGTCACGCCAACGGTCACTCATTATGAGTTGGCCAAAGGTCTTTTGGCCGCAGGCAAGCATGTCCTGGTTGAGAAACCGATGACAGATCGAGCCGACCAGGCCGCTGAATTGGTTCAACTGGCACAACTTCACCAATGCGTGTTGCAGGTCGGTCATGTCGAGCGTTTCAACCCCGTGTTCACCTATCTGCAAGAAGCAGCTCGAGAACCTCGCTTTATCGAGACTCACCGCCTCTCACCCTACCCGGCCCGCAGCACGGATGTCGGGGTTGTGCTCGATCTGATGATCCACGATTTGGATGTGGTCCTAGCCTTTGTTCGTTCCCCAGTGATGCAAGTCGATGCTTCGGGGGTAGCCGTCCTGAGTGCCTCGGCAGATATCGCCAACGCTCGCCTGAGATTTGAGAACGGGTGCGTTGCCAACCTGACTGTCAGTCGAATCAGCCCAGAGCGAATGCGAAAAATCAGGGTATTCAGCGCCGGGCCCGAAGCCAGCTATGTTTCACTGGATTATCAAGCTCAAGAGGGCTTCATCTACCGCGTGGCGGGTGCCGATGAAACGCCCTCAAGTTTCTGGAAGCAATTACTGGCCTCTCGAAAGAAAGATTTTAAGGTGGTCAGTGAATTTGCGGGGCGCAAGATCGTTCGGGAGCCAGTCCCCATAGACAAGGACGAGCCGCTCAAGCGAGAGCTCAAGCACTTTGTCGAGTGTGTGAGGAGCAAACGCGAGCCAGCGGTCAGCGGGGCCTCAGCCAAGGAGGCCCTGGACCTGGCTTTGGAAATTACAGCCCAAGTAGAATCCTCTGGGTAAACCCCTTGGCTGCAGGTTTATTTGGTTGAGCAGGAGAAGGTTGATTCGTAGCATTTCCCCATGTCATCCCTAGTCTCCTCAAGCCACACCAAGCTATTGCTCATTGCAACGATGGCAATCCTTCTTGGGGGAGCCATTCAAGGAGCCGATCAATCCCAGCGTCCCACCAACGTCATCGTTTTTTTAGCTGATGACTTGGGTTATCAGGAACTGGGGTGCTATGGGCAGAAAATCATCAAGACACCCTCGATCGACGCCCTGGCTGCAGGGGGCTTGCGTATGACACACTTTTATTCGGGATCTCCAGTCTGTGCTCCCTCCAGGGGGATGCTGCTGACCGGCAAACACAGTGGGCACGCCTACGTGAGGGACAACCGCAATCCCAAAGGCCTGGATAAGCTCAAGGCACAATATGCCTGGGAGTTTCCTGGCCAATACCCCTTGCCTGAGGGGGAAATCACCTTGGCTGAGGCGTTTCAGTCCAGGGGCTATGCCACCGGTGCCATGGGCAAGTGGGGCTTGGGACATTTTGGGACAAGCGGTGACCCCAACCAGCAGGGTTTTGACCTGTTCTATGGGTTCAACTGCCAGGTTCACGCTCACAATCACTACCCTCGATTCCTTTGGCGCAACGCTACCAAAGAAGTGCTTCCAGGAAACGATCGAACCCTCAGTGGGGAAACCTTCTCCCAGGACCGATTCATCGAGGAAGCGATCGCATTCATCGACTCCCACCAAAA
>Ga0181569_10000683_pt1 | contig 26165 bp, 22 predicted proteins | sample 101ome_19_FD_132452 | JGI IMG/M metagenome (GOLD analysis project Ga0181569, IMG submission 132452) | Coastal salt marsh microbial communities from the Groves Creek Marsh, Skidaway Island, Georgia - 101405AT metaG (megahit assembly) | ecosystem: Environmental > Aquatic > Marine > Intertidal...
CACGTGGTAGGTCGAGCCTCGTTCATCTGGTTTAGCAAGCAGAACGACGCCCAACACGGCGAATCGAAAATTCGCTGGGACCGCATGATGACTGCTGTGAAATGACGCGAGGAGGACGAGCATGAACCTAGCTCCCCTCCTTCCCGCAGCCACGTTCCCCCCGCTGGCGTGGTTTCAGTTGGCTAAGTTCCCTGGGGCCACAGTTTGCGTCCACGAGAACTTTGTCAAGCAAAGCCTGCGCAACCGAATCGCCCTTGTCAACACCCAAGGTCCGGTTGACTTCACCTTTCCGGTGCATCGACGTTCTGCGGCTTCCCGGGGAGTTCAGGACCTGCTCTTCACAGATGCGGTCGGTCCTGAAGCCTTGATGAAGGTCCTGCGGACCAACTGCGGAAGCGCTCCGTTTTTCGATCATTACGTTCCGGAAATTGAGGCGTGGGCCGTCCAACACCTTCACCCCGGAAATTCTTGGCTCGACGCCGCTTTGGCCTCCCTCGAATGGGCATGCCACGAACTCGGCACACCCCTTCCCGCTCACTCTTTGTCGTACCAATCGGGTGAAAATCGAGACGATTGGAGGCCAAAGAACCGCTGGCGCTCCTTGAACACCCCGCGCTACCCGCAAGTCTTTGAAGACCGGCTTGGCTTTGTGCCAGGAAGGTCCATTTTGGACGTGCTTTTTCACGTCGGACCGGAAGCCGCCTTGCTACCTTCGCACCATGGAAACCACGACGTTGTCTAGAACGGCACTGCACGAGGCCCACCTTCGTGCTGGAGCCAAGATGGTCCCCTTCGCCGGGTACGAGATGCCCGTGCAGTACGAGGGGCTCAATGCCGAACACCAGGCCGTTCGAACGGCATGCGGCATGTTTGACGTCAGCCACATGGGCGAGTTCTTTGTGGAGGGTCCAGACGCTTTGGCCTTGATTCAATGGGTCAGTTCCAACGACGCGAGCAAGCTCGTGGACGGCAAGGTGCAGTACGCCTGCATGCCCAACGGCAACGGAGGCATCGTGGACGACATGCTCGTGTACCGCCTCGCCTCGGACAAGTACATGCTGGTCGTGAATGCAAGCAACCGAGAAAAGGATTGGGCGTGGATTCAAGCCCAAATCGCCGAGCGCGACCTCGACGTCCAGCTCACCGACGACAGCGATCGGTACGCCCTGATTGCGTTGCAAGGGCCGGAAGCCGACGCAGCACTCGCAACCCTGAACCCCACGCGCAACGACAATGCACCGTGGGAAACGTTGACCTACTACACCTTCACCGAAGCCACCTTGCTCGGGCACCGCGTGTTGATCTCAGCCACGGGTTACACTGGAGCCGGAGGCGTGGAAATCTACCTTCCGCTGGAGGGTGCTGAGGCGGTGTGGGAGGCCCTGCGCGATGCCGGGGTGCCCCCCTGCGGACTCGGTGCGCGCGACACCCTGAGAATGGAAATGGGGTTCTGCCTGTACGGAAACGACATCGACGACACCACCTCTCCCATCGCGGCTGGTTTGGGCTGGATCACCAAGTTCACCAAGGAATTTGTCGACCGGGATCGGCTTGAAACCGAGAAAGCCACGGGCTCCACTGCCAAGCTGGTGGGTCTTGTCATGACGGAACGGGGCATCCCACGTCAAGGCTACGACGTTCTCCACCCGGACGGCCGCGTGGTTGGACGGGTCACCAGCGGCACCATGTCCCCGTCATTAGGTCACGGGATAGGAATGGCGTACATTGAGGCGTCGCTCGCACCTGAAGGCACTCCCCTCCTGGTTCAGATTCGGAACAAAACCGTTTCTTGCCACGTGGCACGGTTTCCATTCTACAAAGGCTGAAGAGCGGCGTTTCTGACGGACAATGTCCCCGTCGCTTGAAGAGAACCGGAACATGAACCGAATCGAAGTCTGTTTTTCCCCTGGAGAGTACCACCTTTACGAGTCTGACTTTCAACTTGTGGTCGTGTTGGATGTGCTTCGAGCCACCTCGGCCATATGCACGGCCATGGAATACGGCGTCAAGGAAATCATCCCGGTAGCCACCGTGGAGGAAGCACGCAAATACCAAGCGGAGGGCTACATCGCAGCGGCTGAACGAGGCGGGCAGATTGTGGAAGGCTTCGACATGGGCAACTCGCCTTACAGCTACATGGATCCTGCCCTTCAAGGCAAAAGCGTGGTGCTCACCACCACCAACGGCACCAAAGCCATCAACATGGCCAAGGACAAGGAAACGGTCGTCGTTGGTGCGTTGAACAACCTCGACGCGTTGTGCGAATGGTTGGTGAAGCAACGCAGGGATGTGTTGGTTTTGGGCTCTGGATGGAAGGACAAATTCAATTTGGAAGACACCATTTGTGCGGGAGCGATTGCCGACAAATGCCTCAAATCTGGACGTTTTTTCGCCGACGAAGACAGCACGGTGGCGGCCAAATTTATCTTCCGATCCTCGCGCGACAACATGTTCGCCTTCCTCAAAGCGTCTTCTCACCGCCGACGGTTGCGGAAGCTCAACTTGAACGAAGACGTGAAGTATTGCCTGACGCCCAACAATTGCACGGCCATTCCCGTGCTCGAAAACGGTTCTTTGGTTCGCATGAACCTCGAGGCCGTTGAAACCAAAGCCGTGTAAGCCGTTTTCTTGGGGCGCTTTGCTGGGAATTTTCTTGGCGAGCGGAGCATGGATGGCGTGGGGATTTTCACCGCATCGCCACATTCACGCCAAAGCGTGGAGCTTTCTTCCCAGCGCGTTTCGGGAAGCCTGGCAACCAAGTCCAGCGGACCTGCTCCGCTGGGCAACTTCAGCCGATTCCCGGAAACACACGGACACCTTGGAGGCCGCACGGCACTACCTCGACTTGGACGACCTTCCCCTGCACTCCCCCTCGCTCGCGGGCACGACTTGGGCGAACGCACAAGAAGTGCTTACGGCAGACGATTCCACCTTGTCCCCGCGAAGGCTGGGTGTCCTTCCCTGGGAGCTGGAGCGGGCCTACTGGCGCATGGTCGCCGCGTGGTCGCCACGTGACAGCTCCGCTCCCAACCTTGACCGAATCAACCGAGCCGCAGCTGACTTCGGACATTATTTGGCCGACGCCCATGTCCCCCTCCACACCTCCGGCAACTACGACGGCCAGCGGACCAACCAACGCGGCATCCACGCGCTGTGGGAAACGCAAGCGGCCGAATGGCTGTTGGTTCCGGAAAACCGGAAAAGTTGCCGACCGTGTTCCGACCGCAATGTTCTCCTGTACGACCCCGTGTGGACGCCATGGGAGGCCATCCTTGAAAGCCATGAACTGGTGGACGACGTCTTGCTGGCCGAGAAGCAGTGGCGCGAAATCTGCCAACATCGAGGCCACGGCTTCCAACGTCGAGGACGCACGCTTGCCCTCCTCCCCACACCCGAGGCTCTCGCCGTGTGGGACAGCTTGACGAAGTCCACGACGTGGCCGCGACTTTGCCTCGCCTCCTGCCGAATCGCCGCGGGATGGCATGCGGCTTGGGTGGAAGCCGGATCCCCAAGGCTCACGGCAACGCAGCACATCCCGTGGTGGGAACCCTGGGCATCGTACCTTCCTGACGCGTGGCAATCCAAGCTTCGCAATTGGAACCAACCATGACAGCGGCACTTCACGTTTGGATTCTTGACCCGTTTCATGCTGGGTCCCACCGGGCGTGGTCTCGCGGCATGCGTGCCGCCCTGGAAAACGCCGGGCACCGTGTCGCACTTCACACGTTGCCCGGCCGTCATTGGAAATGGCGCATGCACGGAGCTGCCGCGGTTTGGGCTGACATGATGACGGACAAGGACGTTCCTGACGTTGTCCTCACCACGGACATGTGTGACGTGGCTCAGCTCCGAGGATTGATGCCTGCGTCGTGGTCAAGCGTGAAGGTCATCGCCATGTTCCATGAAAACCAATTGACGTTTCCCTGGTCCCCGGACGACCCCGACGCCAAAAACGGCCGCGACAACACCTACGGCTACATCAATGTGAGCAGCGCACTTGCCTCAGACGCCTTGTGGTTCAACTCAAACCACCACATGAATGCGTTTCTCGGGGCCACAGAGACGTTCATGAAGCGCATGCCCAAACCTCAGGTGTTGGACGTCGCACCCCGCCTTGCTGCAAAAAGTGAGGTCGTGAACCTCGGCATAAGCCTCGCAAATTGGCCAATCCCGAGTCAGCCCCTTGTGAATTTGAGTGACGTGGACACGCCGAAGTTTCTATGGAATCACCGGTGGGCCTGGGACAAAGGCACCGACGCTTGGATGGCGTTTGTTGACGGCGTGCTCAAGCAAGACCTGCCCGGAGAATTCATTGTCATGGGAGAGTCGTTTGGCCGCAAACCCGAGGGTTGGGAAGCCCTGAAAGACCAAATGGGTGCGCGCTGCCTTCATTGGGGATACGCAGAATCGCGCGACGAGTACGTTCGGTGGTTGTGGGAATCTCACATCGCGCCCGTTCACCCCAAGCAAGAATATTTCGGCTTGGCCGTGGTCGAAGCCATGCGGTGTCGAACGCTTCCTTGGGTTCCCGAAGAACATGCCTACGTGGACACCATGCCGGATGGACACTCATTTGTCCCTGCGGAATCTTGGCTGGATGCCGTCAAAGGCGCCACATGGAAGTCGTGGGACATTCCACTTCAGACGTACGAAGCGCGTGCGTTGGAATTCGATTGGGGAAACGTGGGGCCTGCGTGTGCAAGGCGACTGGAACAGCTCTGCTCGGACTCAGTCGCTGAGGAGAGTTGACTCGTCTTTCTGCAGAACCCCCAATTCCATCAAGCGCTCCGCCATCCCTTCAGGAGGACGACACGGACGACCCGAGCCTGCATCCACAAAGACCAAGACCACCTCGGCCGCCACAAGCAGGTCCTCACCGTGTTTCACTTCGCAGCGCAATTGGAGCTTGGTGGTCAGCGGATGGGTGACAACGGTATGCACCTCCAACACCTGATCGTATCGCGCAGGCTTTTTGTACGTGAGGTTGAGCTGAACCACGGGAAGCAGCGTGCCCTGCCTTTCAAGTTCGGCGTAGACCCAACCGGCATCCCTCAGCATCTCCACCCGTGCAGCCTCCAAATACGCGGCGTAGGTGCCGTGGTACACCATGTCCATTCGGTCGGTGTCCGCATACCGCACGCGAAGGGCATGAACGTGCCGTGTTTGGCCGTCGACCGTTCGAAAATTCTCCATGGGACAAAGATGCAAACGAGCCTCGGTTCGTTCCCTGCCGCCCTGTAATTTTAGCTGGGCAGACGTCGCCCAACCCTCAGGATTTTCGCAACTCACTCGTTTGCAGAGACCTAAATTCGAATGACCTGAAGTGACTCCTCAACACTGTGTTGCAACATAACTTTTTAGCATTGGAAACAGATTTTTGACGTGTCAGAAATCATCAAAAATCAAGGGGGTAGAAATTTTTTTTTAAGAAAGTTTCTCCAAACATTCGCAGGGTCGTTCAGCAGTCCTTTTTGGGGATGGCCGAAGACAATTTTTGTCCCGCGAACGACGCTGTATTTGTTTCAACCTCTCACCTGAACCTCATGAACCTCGACCACGCTAGTGTCTGGGCCCAATGCCTGTCTGTCATCGAAGACAACATCAGCGCCCAAGCGTTTAAAACGTGGTTCGCTCCCATCAAACCCGTGAAGTTGGACGGGCAGGTGTTGACGATTCAGGTCCCGTCCCAGTTCTTTTACGAATGGCTCGAAGAGCACTACGTGTCCTTGCTGCGCAAAACAGTAAGAAAGGAACTGGGGCCGGACGCGCGTTTGGAGTACAGCATCATCATGGAACACGTCCATGAGAGCGCTTCAAGCAGTCCTTACACTGTCAACATGCCTACCACCGAGGTGCGTGCAACCCGCAATGCGGAAGTTGCCATGCCGGTTGTGGGTGAACCCGCCCCCATCAAGAACCCGTTTGTGATCCCAGGCCTCCGGAAACTGAACATTGATTCCAACCTGAATCCCAACTACGCGTTCGACAACTTCATTGAAGGAGAGTGCAACCGCCTTGCGCGAAGCGCAGGATACGCCGTCGCAAACAAGCCTGGAGGAACCGCTTTCAACCCCCTGTTGATTTACGGCGGGGTCGGCCTCGGGAAGACCCACTTGGCGCATGCCATTGGTCTGGAAATCAAAAGCCGCCAACCGGACAAGACAGTTCTGTACGTCAGCTCCGAGCGGTTCACCCACCAGTTCATCGACGCCGTGCGGAACAACACCGTCAACGACTTCAGTCACTTCTACCAAATGATGGACGTGCTGATCATTGACGACGTCCAATTCTTCAGTGGCAAAGAGAAGACCCAAGATGTCTTCTTTCACATCTTCAACCACTTGCACCAAACCGGAAAGCAAATTGTGCTGACCTCAGACAAGCCGCCCGTGGAAATGCAAGGCATGGAGCAACGCCTCCTCTCCCGCTTCAAGTGGGGGTTGAGCGCAGACCTTCAGGTTCCTTCGCTGGAAACACGGATGGCGATTCTGGAAAAGAAGATGTACGCTGACGGCATTGAGTTGCCCCGCGAAGTCATTGAGTACCTGGCCTACAGCATCACGACGAACGTACGCGAATTGGAGGGTGCGCTCATTTCTCTGGTGGCACAGGCGAGCTTGAACCGAAAATCCATTACGTTGGATTTGGCCAAGCACATGATTGACAAGTTTGTCAAGAACACGGCCCGCGAAGTCAGCATTGACTACATCCAAAAGGTCGTGTGCGATTACTTCGACCTTCCGATTGAATTGCTCAAGAGCAAGACACGCAAGCGCGAAATTGTTCAGGCTCGTCAAATTTCCATGTACTTCGCCAAGAAGATGACCAAGTCTTCGTTGGCCAACATCGGCCTCCACTGCGGTGGCAAGGACCACGCGACCGTTTTGCACGCGTGCCGTACGGTGAACAACCTGAGCGAAACCGACAAGCACTTCCGCAAGTACTTGGAAGACCTCGAAAAGAAGTTGGCCATTCACTGAGCTGACGCGATTCACAACGCAACGAAAGAGGCCTCCGAATGGAGGTCTTTTTTGTTGGGAGAAGTGCGTCAAAGAACGATTTTTGGGCAAACTTCTATGAGCATGAGCGATTGCCCACAACGTGTGCTTGCGGTATGTCTTGGCAACATTTGCCGCTCCCCGATGGCCGAAGGTCTGCTTCGGCATCACATCCAAACCAACGGACTTCGCGTGAAGGTGGATTCCGCCGGAACAAATGGGCTCCACAACGGGGAAGCGCCTGACCGACGTGCCCAACAGGAAATGCGCCGTCATGGAATCGACATCAGCAAACAGGTTTCGAGGCAACTGACTCGAAAGGATTTCGAAACCTTCGATTTGATTTTGGTCATGGACAGCTCCAACCTCCGCGATGCCCTCGACTTGGCAGGCGAACGCGAGGAGTGGCAAGAGAAGGTCCAGCTCTTCTTGGAAGACGCCAACGTGCCAGACCCCTACTACGGCGGTCCCGAAGGATTTGCCCACGTGTTCCGCCTTGCAGACGAAGCCGCAGAAGATTGGGTGAGCCGTTGGAAATCCGGGGTGTTGATGTGACTTCTGCGAAGCGATGTCACAGAGGCACGACTTCCACGTCGAAACGAATCGGCGTGTGAGGAGAAATGCCCGCCTTGGGAACGCCGTCTTCCCCAAAGGCGTTCATGGAGGTGGACCAAACGGAGAGGGTTCCAGCTTTGGGCCATGCCGCCAAGGCAACTTGGAGCGCAGAGACGACTTGATCTGGGGTGCCTACGCGCCATTCCACCGTTGTTTCGCGATCTGCATTTGAGCGCACCGGGGTTGTACGGATGCGAAGGAGCACCGTCTCGCCGTCCCGCAACGAAGCTTGTCTCGAAGTGTGCACCTGGACCCAAACCCCTTCGGCTGCCTCAACAGGCAGGGGCTGGGGCAAGGATTGCACGAACTGACCCAGCCACAAGGTTTCGTTTTCTTCGCCGCGCCTCACCCCTTCCCACCACGCCGAGTCTTTGGTGGACCGACGTTGCTCGACCTCCAATTGCAAGGGGGCATACGGCGGGATTTCTCCCGGAATTCCACGCACACCGAAAGCTGAAATGGAGGGCGACCAAATTCGGCCGGACTGAACGTGACCAAGCTCCTTGGCTGCCTCGTGAAACACCCGTGGCACGGCGCCCCTGTCCACTGCAAATTCGGTGACGCCCGACGTCAACGAATCTCCGAGAAGAGACCGTGCGGTCCAACGCCACGTCACCCGGCCTCCCGCCTCGGGCCTCCAAGCTGACATCGCACCTGAACGCACTTCCCCCTCGTCGTTCCGAACAAGCCACATGCCCCCGCCAAGACTTCGTGCCGAAGCGAGGCTGCCTTGTTCCGCCAAGGCGGAGTCAATTGCGGCACATTCCCTGCCAAACCGACCTTCGTTAAACTCCGTCAGGGCGCGACGAATCTCTCGCTGGGATTCCTCCGCTGAAGGCAACGTCAACGTCTTGGGCTCGGGTTCAATGCAGCCCGTCATTCCCAACACAAGCCCCAATCCAAGGGCCGCCGCTTTCGCCCAAGCGCGCATGTCAATCGTCGTATTGAAGCTCGTCGGAAAAAGTCGGGATCAACGCCACAAGACGTCCCACCACGCTTTCCAACGATTCGTCCTCGCATGCACCGCCGGCCGCGTTGTGGTGACCTCCTCCGTTGAAGTGAGCCGCGGCAACGTCCCGGGCGCTGAAGGAGCCGCGGGAACGCAGGCTCAACTTGACGCGGTCCACATCTTCCTTGATGAACGCGGCAAAGTTGATGCCTTCAATCGCGAGTGCGCGGTTGACAAGGCCTTCGGTGTCGCCCTTTTGGGCGTTGTACCGCTGCAACTCCTCTTGACTCAGGCTGATGATGGCGCTGCGATGAGCTGGGAACACCTGGAGCTTTTGGCTCAGCGCGTACGCGGTAAGCTGCACCTGATCGAGGCGACAAGCATCGTAGACCAAACTGTGAATCCGGCTGTGGTCCATACCCGTGCCGAGCAAGGCCGCCGCCATGGTGTGGCTGGACGGCTGGACCGAAGCGAAACGGAAACTCCCCGTGTCCGTGATCAGCCCGCAGTACAGGCAAGACGCCAAGTCGGCGGTGAGATGCCGCTCCTCGCCCCAGGCTTGCATCAACCGGTAAACAAGTTCGCAGGTGCTTCCCGACGACGGATCCGAGATCATGAGGTCGGCGAACGGTTCGGGTTCTTGGTGGTGGTCGACCATGACGACGAAGGTCGCTTCATTCGCGCATGCCGCCTCCACCGATTCGGACAACCGCCCCGCACGAGATGGGGCGTTGTAGTCCAAACAAAACAACAGGTCCGCGCCCGCCAACGCCGCGTTTGCATGGTCCGGCTCCTCGTCGTGAAAAACCACGTTTTGGTGGCCGGGCATCCAATGCAAGAATTTGGCGTACATGTCAGGCATCACCACGGTCGAATTCACACCCATCCCTTTCAAGAGGTGTTGCAAGGCAAGAGACGAACCAATGGCATCTCCATCCGGGGACCGATGCGATGTGACGACGACGGACGATGCCGACGCAACTCGCGACTTCAGCGCCACAACCTCTTCCCTTGCAAACACATCTTCCATGTGTGCAAGATACATTTGCAGCATGCGGAACTCAGGGAGATTGAACGCGAAAGCATTCACAAGGGCTGTCAACAAAATCACGTTGCTTGCCACCACATGCCTTGTGTGCGTGGGGTTTGGTGTTGAGCACGACTTCCATTTTTCGCGCACTGACCTTCGCTGGAATCCGGCCACCCGCACCGTTCAAACCACCGTTCGTGTGTTCACCGATGACCTCGAAGTCGCCCTGCGCAAGCACGGCGGCCTAAACGACGACACACGAATTTGGCTCGGGGACGAACGCGAATGGGCGAAGGCCGATTCGGCGCTGGCAGTTTGGGTTGAAGACCAATTGGACGTGCGCTTGTCAAACATCCCCGTGCACTGGCGCTGGGTGGGAAAAGAAATCGAGCTCGACGTGAGCTACCTGCACGTGGAATCGCAACCGATGGCCGACTCAAACCGGGTTTGGGTGGTTCGAAATTCCATGCTCTTCGACGTGTTCGAAGACCAAGTGAACGAAGTCCACCTTCACGACACGGGAACGGATGGCGTGCAGACGGAACGACGTGAGATGTTGAACCGGGAATGGCCATCCGTCACCTGGGACGCTTCCGCCCCCTCACTCCCCAACGATGACTGAACTGGCTACCAAGGCGGAACGCGTTGCTTGGGTTCAGGACGAGCTTGAGCGCCTGTACCCGGAAACGCCTGTGCCGTTGGACCACACCGACGCGTACACCCTGCTCGTGGCCGTGCTGCTCTCGGCGCAATGCACCGACGCGCGGGTCAACACCGTCACGCCCGAGCTGTTCGTGCTTGCCGACAACCCGCGCGCGATGATGCGGCAACCCGTCGACGCCATTCGAGAGATCATTCGGCCGTGCGGACTTTCGCCGCGAAAAAGCGCCGCCATTTCCGAGCTCAGCCGCATCCTCGTCGAGCAGCACGGCGGCGACGTGCCGCAGGATTTTGAAGCCCTCGAAGCCCTGCCAGGCGTAGGACACAAGACCGCATCGGTGGTGATGAGCCAGGCGTTTGGAGTTCCAGCCTTCCCCGTCGACACCCACATTCATCGCTTGATGCACCGTTGGAATTTCTCGAACGGCAAATCCGTGGAGCAAACGGAGCGTGACGCCAAACGCCTGTTTCCTGTAGAGCGGTGGAACAAATTGCACCTCCAGATCATCTTTTACGGACGAGAGTACAGCCCGGCACGCGCATGGTCGCTGGAAAAGGATTATATCTCGGCGCGCATTGGGCGCAAGAGCCTGTGGAAAGCCGCCTCGGATTACCCGAGCAAATAAGATTTCAACGCGTCGTAGTGGGGTGGAATGACCTTGGCTTCCTTGGTTTTGGACAGGCATTCCGCGAGGTGCGCAGGGACATCCGGAGCCTGGCCTGTGGCCTGCTCAACCACTTCCCCAAACTTGGCAGGGTGCGCGGTGGCGAGCACGACGCCTGGGGCAGCAGGGTTGCGATGCGTCATCAGGCCAGCGTATCCCACGGCGGTGTGCGGACACATGACGTAGCCCGTGCGGTCCGCCACGTCCTTCATGACGCGTTGGGTTCCGGCATCGTCCATAGTGGCGCCCTTGACCACCGCGCGCATCGCATCGAAGTCGTGGCCGAAGAGGGCTTCGAGTCGGGGACGGTTGGAGGGGTCTCCCACGTCCATGGCGTTGCTTAGCGTGGCGACTGACGGGCGGGCCACGAAATCCGATCCGTTTAAGAAGGCGCTGAGGCCGTCGTTGGCGTTGGTGGCTGCGATGAATCCGGCGTGAGGCATGCCCATTTGGGCGGCAAGAACCCCGGCCGCCAAGTTCCCCACGTTTCCAGACGGCACGCTGAACTGGGCGGGCTGACCAAGCATGTACGTCGCCCACGCGTAGTAGATGCTCTGCGGCATCCATCGGGCGATGTTGATGCTGTTGGCCGACGTCAGCGGACGCTGGGACTGAACGTCTCGGTCGAGGAACGCGGCCTTGACCATGGCTTGGCAATCGTCGAACGCACCTTCCACTTCCAGGGCCTTGATGTTGGCCCCGGCGGTGGTGAGCTGTTGCTCTTGGATCCTGCTGATTCGGCCTTGAGGGTACAGAATTACGACGTCGATGTTGGGCACCTTCAAAAAGCCCTGCGCCACGGCGCTCCCCGTGTCGCCACTCGTGGCCACAAGGACGGTCAATCGCGTGTCGCTCACCTTTCCAAGGACGCGTGACAAGAACCGCGCACCCACGTCCTTGAATGCGTGGGTGGGTCCGTGAAACAGCTCCAATGCATACACGTTGTCCTCAATTTCATGAAGGTCCAAAGGGAAATTGAGCACGTCCTTGAGGAGGTCTGTCAACTCCGCTTCCGTCAAGACGGGAGCCGCCAAGGGCGCCATCATCGCCGCCCCCATGTGCCACGGTTGCACGTCGTCGTTGGACAACCAAAACTCCTCGGGCAACTGGGGGATGCGTTCCGGGTAGTACAATCCCTTGTCGGGAGCCAAGCCCTCGATCACCGCTTGAGAAAAATCGCGTTGGATGCTGGGGGTCGTAAGGCTACGATACAACATGGGCTCCTTGAGTCGAAAGTTGAGTCAAATGAAGGTGATGGTCCAAGGCGTGAGCATTCATGACCTGAGCCAAGGCACCGGCCACGTCGGAAGCTTCCTCCGAGTTTCGGCACACCCAAAAGCTGCTGGGACCGCTTCCGCTGATGCCGCCTGCTCGGGCTCCGGCAGCGCGGGCTGCTTTTTGGCACTCCGACCAAAAGGGCATCAACGCCGACCGGTGAGGACCGACGAGCAAATCCTCCAGCGCATACATCGCATCGAGCTCGTTCCCAGCGTGCAAGTCGTGCACGAGACGACCCAGCCACGCCGCTTGGTGAACGGCGTCGTTCAAGGACACCTGCGCCGGCAAGACAGCCCGCGACTCCGCCGTTTTGATCACCACCTGCGGATGCAAAATCACCATGTGCCAGCTCGAGGGCACGGGCAAAGCGCACACCTTGCCCGAGGGGTCGATCAACGTCATGCCGCCAAACATGGCCGGAGCCACGTTGTCGGCGTGTCGTGCGCCGCTGGCCACTTCTTCACCGTCGAGGGCGAACGGCAACAATTCGTCGCAGCGCATGCCCGCCTCGGTCAGGGCGTCCACCCCGACCACAGCCGCCACGGCCGATGCCGCGCTCGAGCCGATACCGCTTCCGGGCAGGATGCTCTTGGTGACGGTGATTTCCACCCCGAAGGGTTCTCCCAACGCGCGCAGCAACGAAGCCGCGGCTTTGCCCGCCACGTTGGCGTTCACGTCCAAAGGCAGATCGGTGCCGGGCCCATTCACAAGGTGAATTCCAGGTTCCGCCACGCGCTTGAAGTCCATGTATTCGCCGGGCGCCGCGAGCGCGCAGCCCAAAGAGTCAAACCCGGCATTCAGGTTGGCCACCGTTGCAGGGGCCCAAACTCGACACGATTCCATCGTCCGCATGGCGCACAAGTTAACGGGTAGCGGCGAAGCGCATGATGTCCGCAAACACACCCATGGCCGTGACGTCGGCGCCCGCACCAGCCCCTTGGACAATCAACGGACGCGCAGCGTAGCGGTCGGTTTTCAGCATGACGACGTTGTCAGAGCCTTGAAGCTGGCAAAACGGGTGCTCAGGAGGCAAGCTTTGCAATCCCACGCGCGCCGTCGGGTTTCCGCTCTCGTCCAATTCAAACGTCGCGACGTACCGGAGCTGAAGCCCCTCCTTCGTCGCGGCCGCAAGCCTCGCCTGCATTCCCTCCTCAGCTGCAGGGAGCTTGTCCAAGAAATCCTGAACGCTTCCCTCCATCAATTCTGCGGGCAGGAACCCAGGGTTGTCCACGTCCGTCATTTCCATAGCGTATCCCGCTTCACGCGCCAAAATCAGAATCTTTCGCTGCACGTCCACGCCGCTCAGGTCAATTCGGGGGTCGGGTTCCGTGTAACCCGCGTCCATGGCGCCTTTCACGGCCTCCACAAACCCGCAGTCCGGACCAAAGGTGCTGAACAAGAAGTTGAGGGTGCCAGAGAGAACGGCATCGATGCGGTGCACCCGGTCGCCACTTTGGACAAGGTGCTCAATGGTGTCGATGACCGGGAGGCCCGCTCCAACGTTGGTTTCGTAGCGGAACTGAGTGTTTCTCGCAAGGGCCAACGCGTTGAGTCGATCGTATCGGGCTTGAGTGTCCGCCGCGCTGATTTTGTTCGAAGCAACCACGCCGATGGAGGCGCCAAGCACGGCTTCGTAGGTGCCGGCGACGTCCGCGCTCGCGGTGTTGTCCACGAACAGCGCGTTTTCGAGGTTCAGGTCTTGCATGGCTGCTACGAAGTCGTCGAGCGAGCCGGACTGTCCGTCGCGGTCGAGGACGTTTCGCCAATCGGCGAGGTCGATGCCGCCTTCGCTCAGCACGTGCTTGCGGGAATTGGCGAGCCCCGCCACCTGCAAATCGATGCTGCGCGTGGTGAGCAGGTCGTCGTGGGCGTTGCGGATTTGGTCAATCAGCGTCCCTCCCACGTTCCCCACCCCCATGCAGAACAGGTGAATGCGGCGGATTTCGCGCTCGAACAACGTGCTGTGCAACGCGCGCAGCGCTTTCGACACGTCCTTCTTGCGGATGACGATGCTGATGTTGCGCTCTGTCGATCCTTGCGCGATGGCGTAGATGTTGATGCCGTTTTTGCCAAGGCTGTCAAATGCTCGGCCAGAGAGTCCGATTTGGTGATGCATGGCGTCGCCCACCAAGGCCAAAATGCTCAGCCCCCGCTCCACCCGGAACGGCTCCACCTTCCCCACTTTCACGTCACTCTCAAATTCGTCGTTCAGCGCCTCGATGGCTTGATCCACTTCGGATTCCTGAACGGCGACAGTGATGCTGTGCTCCGAAGAGCCTTGGGTGATCAAGACAACGTTGACTTGGCGCATGGACAGCGCCATGAACATGCGGCGGGAGTACCCTGGGATGCCGACCATCCCTCCCCCGACCAAGGTCACGAGCGCCATGCCATCGATGGACGAGACACCCCGCACGCCTGTGCCGGGGTCGGGGTTCGCGCTGACGGTGGTTCCCTTCGCATCGGTGTCAAACGTACTGCGGATGACCAGCGGGATGCCGGCCTCGCGCAAGGGAATCAGGGTGGGCGGATAGATGACCTTCGCCCCAAAATGGCATAGTTCCATGGCCTCTTCGTAGCTCATGCTCCCAATAATCCGAGCGGAAGACACCACACGCGGGTCGGCCGTAAGCATTCCCGGCACGTCCGTGCTTTTTTCCATGTGCGCAGCGCCGATCATGCTCGCCACAAGCGAGGCGGTCAGGTCGCTTCCGCCCCTTCCGAGCGTGGTTACTTCGCCGTGTCCGTCACGCCCGACGAAGCCCTCCATCACCACCACCTGTTTCTCTCCGAGATCGGCCATGGCGGCTTTCAGGCGCACAGACATCTCCGGTCGATCGACAGTGGCCGCACCGTAGTGGTCGTCCGTGGCCACAATGTCGAGGGCCGACAACCGTCCGACCTCGAATCCGCGCTGCACCAAAAGCGCATGAACGATGGGGACGCTCAACCGCTCCCCCATGCTTACCAAAGCGTCGCGCGTGTGATTGCTGAATTCATGCAACAACTGCAGACCTTCACACAACGAGCGCACAAACCCAAATCCGTCTTCCACTTCCGCCTTGACCGCATCCGCAAGCGCTCCGGTCAACAAGGCGTCGCAGGCATCGAGGTGACGTTGAAGAAGGCCTGAGACCTCGGTGTGCCACGCGGGGTCTTCGGCACGTGCAAGCTGGCCTGCCCGAATCAGCGCATCGGTGGTCCCGCCCATGGCGGAAAGCACGACAAATTTGGGCACCTCTTTTCGCGCCCACAACACGTCAGCCACCTGCGACATCGCCGCAGAATCGACCAACGAACTTCCTCCAAATTTGATGACTTCCATGGTGTGCTTTGTGCGTTCAGTCAGGTCTGTTCCTTGAATTTAAGGAACAACCACGACATGGCCTCGACTCACGCCATGGAACATTGCCCGATGCTGGACAACGTTTTATTCTTCCTCGGGTGCAAACTTCGAGATCACCTCCATGGAGACCCCTGTGTTGGAGAAGCCGCCGTCGTGGAACAAGTTCTGCATAGTCACGTAACGCGTCAAATCGCTAAACAACGTAATGCAGTACTCCGCGCACGACTGTGCATCTGCGTTGCCCAACGGCGACATCGCCTCGCTGTAGCTGATGAACTCGTCGAATCCCTTGACCCCACTCCCCGCCGTAGTAACCGTCGGCGACTGGCTCACGGTGTTGACGCGGATCTTCTTCGCCACGCCGTAGTGGTAGCCAAAACTGCGTGTGATGCTTTCCAAAAGCGACTTCGCGTCGGCCATGTCTCCGTAATCCGGGAAGATGCGCTGGGCCGCGATGTACGACAGCGCCACCACGCTTCCCCACTCGTTCAATGCGTCGAGCTTTTTCGCGGTCGCAAGGGTCTTGTGCAAGGAGATTGCGCTGACGTCGAGCGTCGTCTGCAAAAAGTTGTAGTTGATGTCCGTGTAGTGACGGCCTTTCCGAACGTTGGGACTCATGCCGATGCTGTGCAACACAAAATCGACCTTGCCTCCAAAGTGCTCCATCGCCCCTTCAAAAAGCTTCTGCAGATCCTCTTCACTGGTGGCATCGGCCGGAATGACAGGCGCATCCCCACACAGTTTCGCAAGGTTATGGATTTCCCCCATTCGCATCGCAACAGGCGCGTTCGTCAACACAATTTCCGCGCCTTGCGCGTGGGCTTCCAACGCCACTTTCCAAGCGATGGACATGTCGTTGAGGGCCCCAAAAATGATGCCCTTTTTTCCTTTCAGCAGATCGTGCGCCATGGCTCGAATGTCGTTTTGGTTTGAGCGGCCAAACTACCACCCCCCTCCGACATCCACGGCTGCTTGTTCCGCCAGTTCTTCACAACACTTCGTGAGCGACCAACAATCCCGTTTGCTTATTGAAAAACCCGCACGTAGTCGACCATCATGGTCTGCGGGAATTGCGTCGACGCATCAGGGTACCCAGGCCAGTTTCCCCCCACCGCAATGTTCATGATGAAGAAGAACGGCGCATTGAATGGGTACGGCTGGCCGTTCATTTGGGTGTTGTCAATGCTGTAGAACGGTTGGTCGTCCATGTACCAAACAATCGAGTTCTGCTGCCATTCAATCGAGAACAGGTGGAACGCCTCGCTGAACTTCGCCCCGCCAGGCAACGTGATGCTGCTTCCTGCATATTGGTGCACGCCAAAGTTGGCTCCCCAGTGGGCGGTTCCATGTGTGGTGCCGGGCTGATGTCCCACGAGTTCCATGATGTCGATCTCGCCGCACTGCGGCCAGCCTCCTTCAGGGAAGTTGGCCCCGAGCATCCAGAGCGCAGGCCAAATGCCCTGCCCCTCGGGAAGCTTCGCACGGATGTCGATTCGACCGAATTGGAACTCCTGCAAGTCCACAGACTTCATGCGAGCCGAGGTGTAGCCTCCGCCCTCTTCGCGCGCCGTGATGGTCAAGAAGCCATCCACGACCGAACTGTTGTTGGGTGAGCTGGTGTAGTTCTGCCACTCGTTGTTGCCCCAGCCGCTCGCACCGAGGTCGTAGGTCCAGTTGGCCGAGTTGATGGCCGTTCCGTCAAATTCGTCCGACCACACCAACGTCTTTCCCGGGTAGCTGTCCGCGCCTTGGTAGCCGTCGCCATCCACACCGCCTCCGCCTCCGTCTCCGCCTCCGCCGTCGTTGACCCGGGTAAAGATGTACGTGAAGTACCCGCCGGCAGGGTTGGCGTTGCAATTGATGTCGTCGGTTTGGGTGTGGATGCGAAGCGTGTTGGCCGTGAGTTCGACAATGTCGTAGCTCAACCCCCCGTCGTTGGTTCCCATGAAAGGGCAACTGCACGCGCCTCCACTCGGCACCAAGGAGAATTGGTCTTCTCCTGAGGTGCCTCCGCCAGGCGAGAACGTGATTGGCACCCCAGCACATGCGTACCCTTGCTCGCTGTAACCGTTGAACGCGTCAATGATGGTGCCGTTGTATTCCGTGGTCAACGTGCCGTCCGCGTTGAACGTGTACACGTCGTCGTACTGGGCTGCCTGCAGTCCGTTGGTGGCGCTCGCGAACCACTCCGAGCTGTAAGGGTTGGGTCCAATGGAAACCGCCCCGGCCACCGTGCTGAAACGCCATGCACCCAAGAGCAACTCGGGAATCAGCCCCTCACCGCCGCACACCCCAAACGCGTCAAGGTATTCGCACGCTTCCGAAGGGTTCACGTCGTAGTTGCACGCCTCCAGGTCCGTGCAGAGATCCGAGCTGTCCCAGATGTAGTCTTGGTCCGAATCGACCTCCCCAAACAACCCAAGAATTGCAAGGACATCGGTAACGCCAATGGACCAATCAGGGTCGATGTCGGGTTGGTAACCGCAGTCGGTTTGGGCAAACGCCGGAACAGCGATAACGAGCGCAAGGAGAAATGACAAGTGCTTCATGAGGGAGATTCAAAAATGACACGGGTCACATTCTCCCGCAGGGTTTTAAAGGTACGGCTCAATCACGCTCCTTCTGTTCACCCTGGCCAAATTCAAATCTCAATCGACGTCCGGAAAAATCTTGCCGGGGTTCAAGACTCCCTTGGGGTCCAGGGCGTTTTTGATGCCGCGCATGGCTGCGAGTTGGGCCGGGCTGCACGCGAGGTCCATGTAGTTTTTTTGGACGTAACCGATGCCGTGCTCGCCGCTCAAGGTCCCGCCCAAACGCACCACTTCCCCGAAGAGTTCCCGGATCGCCACCGAGAGCGTTTGGTTCCACGTGGCGTCGTCGAGGTTGTCGCGGAGGATGTTCACGTGGAGGTTGCCGTCGCCGGCGTGGCCGTAGCACACAGATCGAAATCCGTGCTCGCGCCCCAGCTCTTTCACCTTGCGCAGCAGCGCAGGCAACTCTCCGCGCGGCACGACGGTGTCTTCCTCCTTGTACGTGCTCGCCGCCTTGACGGCCTCGCCGACGCGACGGCGCAAAAACCAAAGCGCGTCCTTCTCGGCCGCCGATTCAGCAAAGAGGACCTCCCCCGCCCCGTGCGCCTCGAGCACAGGGAGAATCCGCTCGCACTGCGGCATGAGGTCCTCAGGCGCGAACCCGTCGACTTCGATGAGCAGGTGGGCTGCGTCGTCGGGACCGAGCACCGGTTCGTGCACGCCTGTGAATTGCTGAGCCAACTCCACGGCGTCGCGCTCCATGAATTCCAAAGCGCTGGGCATGGCTCCAGCCTGAAAAATGGCCGCGACGGCGGCGCAAGCGGACTCCGCCGAACTGAACGGGACAAGCATCAGGGCCTGATGTCGCGGAAGCGGCAACAGCTTGAGCGTCGCGCGGGTCACGATGCCAAGCGTGCCCTCGCTGCCCACCATCAATTGGGTGAGGTTGTAGCCCGTCGAGTTCTTCAACGTGTTGGCACCGGTCTCCATCACCGTGCCGTCCGCAAGAACCACTTCGAGGTTGAGCACCCAGTCCTTGGTGACGCCGTACTTGACGGCCCTCGGCCCGCCGCTGTTCTCTGCGATGTTGCCGCCAACCGTGCACGTGCCACGCGACGCGGGATCCACTGCGTACATCAGGCCGTGCTCGGCCACCGCGTTGGACAATTCTTCCGTGATGACGCCCGGTTCGACCACCGCCTGGTGGTTTGCTGTGTCGATCGCGACAATGCGGTTCATGCGACGGAGGGACAACGCGATGCCGCCTTGGACGGGCAACGCCCCGCCGCTTAGCCCTGTTCGAGCACCCGCTGCCGTGACAGGGACCCCGTGCAGGTGCGCCCAGGCCATCAACTTCGAAACCTCTGCCGTAGACTCAGGTTCGACCACCACGTCCGGAACGAAGACCAAATCTTCCGTCTCGTCCGACCCGTTCTGCCTCCGAACCTCCTCCGACCAATGAATCCGATCGGGGCTTAGAAAAACGTGCAAGTCGCGGCGTGCTGCTTCGTGGATATCTTGAGCTGGGGTCGTGAGTTCGTTCGAGGCAGGTTCCATTCGCGTTGCGTTATCTTGGGCGCTTGTCAAATGTAACCTGACAAACAAACAACCTTTTTCACCTGCGAATGGAACTTATGAAACGAGGAACGAGCCTGGTTTTCGCGATGGCCCTGGTCGCCGCCCCTGAAGTCAGCTTTGGACAAGAGGCCGATTTCAGCAACGAGAAAATTTGGGCGAGCGGAACCTTTCGAACGGAATACGTCTGGGGCATCCGTTCCATGGCCGACGGCAAACACTACACGACCCAGGAGTACGACGAAAACGTCGGTTCGTGCATTGTGAAATGGTCTTACAAAACCGGCGACGTGGTGGACACCTTGCTGACGTCCGAACAGGCCTTTGGCGACGCCCGGGAATCGTTTGGCGGATACGAATTCAGCAGCGACGAGCGCTTCGTGGTGCTCACCACCGCAAGCGAAGGTCTGTATCGTCACTCCTTCTACGCCAACTTCTACGTCTACGACTTTCAATCTCGGGAAGAGGCGCGCCCTGCCACCGATTTCGCAAAAGGAAAGCAGCGTCTAGCACAACTTTCTCCAGCCGGAGACAAGGTGGCGTTTGTGCGGGAGAACAACATCTTCATCTCCGACCTCGCGACGGGCGCCGAAGTTCAAGTCACGGACGACGGGGTGATCAACGCCGTCATCAACGGTGCCACGGACTGGGTGTACGAAGAGGAATTTGGGGACGACCAAGGGTTGTTTTGGAACGGGGACGGCACGCGTTTGGCCTACCTCAAGTTTGACGAGAGCAACGTCCGGGAATTCCACATGCCCATGTACGGGTCGCTCTACCCCGACCCCTACACCTTCAAGTACCCCAAGGCGGGAGAGGACAACAGCGACGTGAGCGTTCACATCTACAACTTGGCGGAGGACAAGAGCCGTGCCTTGGCAGTGCCCAAATCGGCCTACTACATTCCCCGAATCAAGTGGACCAACGACCCTGCAACGCTGTGCGTGTTCACCATGAACCGGCATCAAAACGACTTGCGTTTGCTCCTTACGGAAGGTGAGTTCCCCAACGACCGCCTTGGCACACGCGAAGTCTTCAAGGAAACCTGCGACACCTACATCGACATCAACGACAACCTCACGTTCCTCTCGGACGGAAATTCGTTTGTGATGACTTCGGAGCGGGACGAATACAACCACATCTACAAATTCGACTTCGACGGGAACGTCACGCAACTCACTCAGGGCAAGTGGGATGTCGTAGACGTCCTTGGGTACGACGCGAAGCGAAAGCGCGTCTACTTCACAAGCTCCAAGCAGGGGGCCACGCAGAAGCACACCAGCTACGTGGACATGCGTGGGCGAATGACGACCCTTGACGCCACCGCAGGAACCCACGTGGACGACTTCTCCAACAGCTTCGATTACAGCATCCACACCCACAGCACCGCCAACACCCCCCCGGTGTTTACGCTGCGCGACCGGAACGGCAAGGTCATTCGCACCCTGAAAGACAACGCTACTTTGCGCGAAACCATGGCCGAGCACGGCGCCGTGGAAAAGGAATTCTTCACCTTCACGAACGACTCTGGTGTCGAGCTCAACTGCTGGAAGATGCTTCCACAGGACTTTGACCCAGCCAAGAAGTACCCGGTGTACGTGGCGATTTACGGCGGGCCCGGCGCGAACACGGTGACCGACAGCTGGGGAGGCTCCACCTTTTTGTGGCAGCAATACCTCGCGCAAGAAGGCTACATCGTGGTGTCTTGCGATCCGCGAGGCACCCAATTCCGAGGCCGTGAATTCGAGCACAGCACGTACCGCGAGCTCGGAAAGCTCGAAACCAAAGACTTCATCGACCTGGCAGAACACCTCGGCACGTGGGACTTCGTGGACGCCGAGCGCATCGGAATCCAGGGCTGGAGCTACGGAGGATTCATGACGTTGCTCTGCTTGACCAAAGGCGCGAACGTCTACAACGCAGGCATCAGCGTGGCTCCCGTGACGAATTGGCGGTATTACGACACCATTTACACGGAGCGTTTCATGCGTACGCCGCAAGAGAATGAACGCGGGTACGACGACAACAGCCCTGTCAACCACGCTGACAAGCTTGAGGGTGCCCTCCTGCTCGTCCACGGCTCCGGCGACGACAACGTGCATTACCAGAATTCCATGGAAATGATCAATGCCCTTGTTGCGGCCAACAAAGATTTCGACTTCTTTGTCTACCCCGACCGCAACCACGGCATCTACGGCGGCAACACCCGGTTGCACCTCTTCAACATGATGATGGATTTCGTGAAGGAGAATTTCTGAGCCGCACCAACCCCGAACAAACAAAACCCTCAAAATACCTGATCTCATGGCCCAATTGAAACTAGCCGCCGGGCACCCCCAAGGCTTGATGACCCTCTTCTTCTCGGAGATGTGGGAGCGTTTCTGCTACTACGGCATGCGCGTGCTCTTGACGTTGTTCCTTGTCAAATCCCTGCTCAAGGGCGACTCCGACGCCGCCCTCATCTACGGCGCGTACACCGCACTCATTTACGCCGCCCCCGTACTCGGCGGAAAAATGGCCGACCAGTACCTCGGCTACCGCTACGCCATCCTTCTCGGTGCCGTCCTCATGGCCATCGGTGAATTCCTGATGGTGGGAGGCGCCATGGGTGGGCCTGACGCCATCGTCACAAGCGAGATGCTCATGCTCTTCGGCATGGGAGCCTTGATTGTGGGCAACGGCTTCTTCAAGGCGAACATCTCCACCATCGTTGGAAAACTCTACGAGGACAACGACCCTCGCCGCGACTCGGGCTTCACCATCTTCTACATCGGCATCAACATCGGTGCGTTGCTCGCCACCACGGTGGTGGCCTTTGTGGGTGAGACGTACGGCTTTGAGTACGGCTTTGGCCTCGCGGGCATCGGCATGTTGGCTGGCCTCTTCATCTTCTGGAGCGGTCGCGACAATTACGCAGCTGCTCCCGGCCTCGACATCACCGAGGCTGGCAACAAGCAGGCCGGACCGCTCAAGGTTTACCAGTGGATCTCGGTTGGCTCACTCGCCCTGATCCCCGCGTGCTACTTCCTCATCAGCCAAAACGACTGGATGACCTACCTCCTCACGGGCCTCTTCGTGCTGGTGGCTGCGTCCCTCATTCGTGCGGGCATCAAGGAAGGCCCCATGTGGCGCGACCGCATGATTGCCTTGGTGATTTTCATGGTGATCAACATTGTCTTTTGGGCGTGCTTTGAGCAAGCGGGAACTTCGTTGACGCTGTTTGCCGACCGCAACGTGAGCCGTGAAATTCTTGGCTGGACCATGCCCGCTTCGATGACGCAGTTCTTCAACCCTGCATTCATCATCATCTTCGGATCCATCTTCTCGGTGATGTGGGTGAAGCTGGACCAAATGGGCAAGAACCCCAGCATTCCCATGAAGTTTGCCCTCGGCATTCTCCAACTTGGCGCCGGTTTCTTGGTCACGATCGTGGGGCTTCAATTCGCAAGCGAAGACGCCATGGTGCCGTTGTTGACGCTCGTGTTCTTGTACCTCTTGCACACGACGGGTGAACTGTTCTTGTCTCCCATCGGGCTTTCAATGGTGACCAAGCTCTCGCCCAAAAGCATGGCAGGAACCGCCATGGGCGGCTGGTTCTTGAGCTTTGCCATCGCCAACTACGCAGGCGGCCTCATCGCCTCACTGACAGGCGGGCACGGCGATTCCGGTGCGGAACTGGACGCAGCTGCCGGCCTGGCCAAGTACACCGACGTCTTCTCCACCATCGGATTGACGTGCGTGGGCATCGCGGTGCTCATCGCCTTGCTCAACAAGCCGTTGAACAAGCTGATGCACGGGGTGAAATAACCCACTTCCCTCACAAGAATGTGAAAAGGCGCCTCCGGGCGCCTTTTTCTTTGCGATATTGCAGGCCATGCGGACAACATTCTTGACCTTGGCGATGACGGTGGTGAGTGGCTTGGCGTTTGGCCAGGCGGCGAGCATCAATTGGATGTCCTTTGAAGAGGCCTTGGAGGCCCAAAAGCGCGAACCTCGCAAAATCATGATGGACGTGTACACCCAGTGGTGCGGCCCTTGCAAAATGATGATGGCCAACACGTTTACCAACGCCAACGTCATTGAATACGTGAACGCCAACTACTACGCGGTCAAGTTTGACGCCGAATCGCCCGACCCCGTCACGTACATGGACCAAGTGTTCACCAACCCCGACTACGACCCCAATGCACGTGGCCGAAATGGTGTGCATCAACTCTCCCGAGCCATGAAGGTCAACGCCTATCCCACCGTGGTTTACATGGACGAAGAGGCCAAAATCATCGCTCCGATCAGCGGATACAAGCAGCCCTCTCAGATGGAGCTTTACCTCAAGTTCTTCAACGAGGCGTACGAGGAAAGCGTCGACCAAACGACGTGGGAGCAATACCGCGACAACTTCACCTACACCTGGCGCTGAGCCCCTGCGGCTCTTTTGTGTGACGGGAGGCACTGCGCGGGCGCGTCGCTTCCCCTATCTTTGGGCTCCCTTCTGGGCAGAAGCCTCTTCTGAAGCCCAACCACAGAAGGACTGGATTCACCAAAAATCGTTCACGAACCGCGTCACAAAATGAGTGAGACAGCACGCATCATCCTGGAAGGTCAGGAGTACGAATTCCCCGTGTTGACGGGATCCGAAAATGAAAAGGCCATTGACATCTCGAAACTTCGAGGAACAACCGGCTACATCACCTTGGACCCTGGGTTCAAGAACACCGGATCCACGCAAAGCGGAATCACGTACCTCGACGGCGAGAACGGCGTGTTGCGGTACCGGGGATACTCCATCGAAGAATTGGCGGAGAAGGCCTCGTTCATGGAGGTGGCGTACCTGCTGATTTACGGCGAGCTTCCCAACCAAGACCAGCTCACCTACTTCACCGACAGCATCACACACCACACGTTGGTGCACGAAAACATGAAGCGCTTTTTCGACGCGTTTCCGTTGGGGGCCCACCCCATGGGGATGTTGAGCTCGATGATCGCTTCGCTGTCCACATTCTACCCTGAATCCCAAAACCCCAACCGCGACTACACCGACATCGAACTGACGATGCACCGGTTGATCGCAAAAATGCCCACGCTGGCCGCGCAAGCCTACAAGCACAACATGGGCTTGCCCACGATGTACCCCAAGAACAACTTGAGCTACGTCGGCAACTTCATGCACATGATGTGGGGGGTGCCTGCTGAGGACTACGAGGTGGACCCCGTCATCGAATCCGCGTTGAACAAGCTGTTCATTTTGCACGCGGACCACGAACAAAATTGTTCTACCTCCACCGTGCGCGTGGTGGGATCCTCGCAAGCCAACTTGTACAGCAGCATCTCTGCAGGTGTCTCGGCCCTTTGGGGACCCTTGCATGGCGGTGCCAACCAAGCCGTCATTGAGATGCTCGAGGCGATTCGCGCCGAAGGCACTCCGCTCCAAACGTGGATTGACCGCGCAAAGGACAAGACGGACAGTTTCCGACTGATGGGATTTGGGCACCGCGTCTACAAGAATTTTGATCCACGCGCGCGCATCATCAAGAAGGCCGCGGACGACGTGCTTGGCCAGTTGGGCATCAACGATCCGGTTCTCGAAATCGCCAAACAACTCGAAGAAGTGGCCCTCAACGACGAATACTTCGTTCAGCGTGGCCTCTACCCCAACGTGGACTTCTACTCAGGCATCATTTACCGAGCTCTCGGCATTCCCACCGACATGTTCACGGTGATGTTTGCCCTTGGACGCCTGCCAGGCTGGATTGCCCAGTGGAAGGAAATGACGGAGAAGCGCGAGCCCATTGGACGTCCACGTCAAGTGTACACAGGGTCAACGCTTCGTGACTTTGTGCCTCTGAACAACCGTTCGTAAACCCATGGAGGCCTTTGTTCGGACCGAGGTTGACGAGCGTGGCGTTGCCACGGTCACCTTCTTTCACCCTGCATCCAACAGCTTGCCCGGCGACATCCTACGCCGGTTGGCACATGAGCTGACTGAAGCCGGCCAGCGCGACGACGTGGCCGTGATCGTCTTGAAATCGGCAGGAGATCGGGCGTTTTGCGCCGGAGCGAGTTTTGACGAACTCATGGCAATTTCGAACGAACAGGAAGGACTTGAATTCTTCAGCGGATTCGCTCTGGTCATCAACGCCATCCGCACCTGCCCCAAGTTTGTTCTTGGGCGCGTGCAAGGAAAGACGGTTGGCGGAGGCGTTGGCCTTGCTGCGGCTGCCGACCATTGCTTCGCGACCAAATTCGCTTCGGTCAAGCTCTCTGAATTGGCCGTCGGCATTGGACCGTTCGTGGTCGGACCGGCCGTCGAGCGCAAGATGGGCGTTTCTGCCATGGGAATGTTGGCCGTCGACGCCCGCAGCTGGAAATCTGCAGAATGGGCAGCACAACATGGCCTCTTTGCGGAGGTGTTCGATTCTGCGGAAGAAATGGACCTGGCGGTCGACCGCTTGGCCGGTGATTTGGCTCAAAGCAATCCGGAAGCCATGTCCAACCTCAAACGCGTGCTTTGGGAGGGCACA